>Ga0075163_10007721_pt1 | contig 14205 bp, 12 predicted proteins | sample JI1023141ADNA_FD_71478 | JGI IMG/M metagenome (GOLD analysis project Ga0075163, IMG submission 71478) | Wastewater effluent complex algal communities from Wisconsin, to seasonally profile nutrient transformation and Carbon sequestration -... | ecosystem: Engineered > WWTP > Effluent > Algae...
TCTGGCATGGGTTCAGCTCCTTGGGCTGCTGGAGTCTGCGCGCACGGCATCGAGCAGGCCGGGCAGGGCCGCGACGAAGGTGTCCAACTCGGCCGCGCTGATCACCAGGGGCGGGGCGAGCCGCACGACATCGGGGGCCACGGCATTGACGATGAATCCGGCATTGCGGGCGGCTATGGTCAGGGGGACGGCGATCGGCTCGGTCAGGACGATCCCGCGCAGCAAGCCACGACCGCGCACGCCCGAAATGGTTGGGTGCCCTTGTGCGAGAACGGATTCGGCGAACTGGTCGCCGACCTGAGCGGTGTGTTTGAGCAATCCCTCGCGCTCAATGGTCCCCAGCACGGCGAGCCCGGCAGCGCAGGCGAGTGGGTTGCCGCCGAAGGTGGATCCGTGCATACCCGGCGCGAGCAGCGTCGAGACGTCCGCCCCGAAGGTGAGCAGGGCACCGATCGGGATCCCACCCCCGAGTCCCTTGGCCAGCGTGATGGCATCGGGGACGATCCCGGAGCGCTGAAAACCGAACCAGTCGCCCGTGCGCCCGATCCCCGTCTGCACCTCATCGAGGATGAGCAGGACGCCGGCGGCGCGCGTCAGATCGCGGGCCTGCTGCAGGTAGCCCTCAGGAGCGACGATGACCCCGCCCTCGCCTTGGATGGGTTCGAGGACGACGGCGCCGATCTCGGGTCCGAGCGCGTCGGCGAGGGCGGCGGCATCGCCATACGGGATGTGGGTCACGCCGGGAAGCAAGGGTTCGAAGGGCTCGCGATAGGCCGCCTTCGCGGTCAGCGCCAGGGCTCCGGTGCTGCGGCCATGGAAGGCGCCATGGGCCGCGATGATCCCGGGGCGCCCCGTGCGGCGGGCCAGTTTGATCGCCGCCTCCATCGCCTCGGTGCCGGAATTGGCAAAGAAGACACGTGAGCCGGCTGGGGCCGCCGCGACCCGCAGGAGTTGACGTGCGAGGTCGATCTGCGCGCGGGAGGTGAAGAAGTTGGAGATGTGCGCGACCTCGCCGACCTGCTTGGAGACGGCCGTGACGAGTTCGGGGTGATTGTGGCCGAGCGCGTTGACCGCGATTCCGGCGAGCAGGTCGAGATAGCGCTTGCCGTCAGCGTCCCAGACATAGCAGCCGTCGCCGCGGTCGATGACCAGAGAGGGGGTGCCGAAGACGCCGAGCAGGGACTCGCTATAGTGCTCCAGCAACTCTGCACTGGACGAGTTCATCGTGAGTCCCCCTCTGTGGCAACGATATCCGGGATAATCATGGTGCCTATTCCTTCTGAGGTGAAAACTTCCAGGAGCAGGGAATGCGGTTGCCGGCCGTCGATGACGTGCGCCGCGGGCACGCCGTGATCGATCGCGGAGATGCAGGCTTGCAGCTTGGGGATCATGCCCTCGTCCACGCGCGAGAGGAGTTCGCGGGCCGCCGTGGCATCGAGGCTCGAGAGCAGGCTGGTGGGGTCGGGCCAATCGGCATAGATGCCCGCGACATCGGTCAGGACGACGAATTTGCGGGCGCCAAGGGCCACCGCGAGGGCGGCGGCCGCGGTGTCGGCATTGACATTGAGCACCTGGCCCTCGACATCGAGGTCGGGGGCGACCGTCGAGACAACGGGGATGCGACCGGCCGCGAGAATGTCCTGCACCGCGGAGGGATTGACACTGACGACCTCTCCGACGAGACCGATGTCCTCTTCGACGCCGTCGATGATCACGCCGCGACGCTGGGCACCGAAGAGGCCGGCGTCTTCTCCGGAGAGGCCGACCGCGATGGGTCCGTGCTGGTTGAGCAGGCCGACGAGTTCGCGCCCAACCTGACCGGTCAGGACCATCCGCACGACATCCATCGTCTCGGGGGTGGTCACGCGCAGCCCGGCCTTGAACTCGCTGGCGATGCCGAGCCGGGTGAGCATCGCCTTGATCTGCGGACCCCCGCCGTGCACGACGACCACGCGCAGGCCGGCGAAGCGCATGAAGGCAATGTCCTGAGCGAATGCCTCCTGCAAGGCGCGCTCGGTCATGGCATTGCCGCCATATTTGACGACGACGAGCGCGTCCCGGAATTGCTCGAGCCAGGGCAGCGCCTCGGCGAGCGTCGCCGCCTTCGCCGCCGCGCTCGCTAGGGCTCCCGGGTCCGTCGCCCCCCGCGTCGTGGTGCCCCCGCCAGAACTTCGTGGGGGCCTCATTTTTGGGGTCCTCGCGAAGTATCGCAGTGACGAAGGAACGGAGAACTTCGTGGGGACCTTTGGGGTCCTCGCGAAGTATCGCAGTGACGAAGGAACGGAGAACTTCGTGGGGACCTCATGTTGAATATGCCGAGTTCTCGTGGACGTAGTCGTGCGTCAGGTCGTTGGTCCACAGCGTGGCGGCGGCCTCGCCGGCCTTGAGGTGGACGACGATGTGGACGTCCCGCTCGCTCAGATCGACGAGCGTGCGATCGTCCCCGACGCTGCTGGCCCGGCATACGGTGATCCCATTGATCGCGACATCGAGGTCGGCCGGATCGAAGGCGGCATCGGTGGTGCCGACGGCGGCCAGGATTCGACCCCAGTTGGGGTCGCCGCCGAAGATCGCGCACTTGAAGAGATTGCTGCGGGCGATCGCCCTGCCGACCGTGAGGGCGTCGGATTCCGTTGCGGCAGAGACGACATCGATCCGGATATCGTGCGCCGCCCCCTCCGCGTCACGCACGAGTTGCAGGGCGAGATCGGCGCAGATCTCGGTGATGGCGCGCGCGAGGGCATGGCGCGGGACCGGGATCCCGGAGGCCCCGGAGGCGAGCGCGATCACCGTGTCATTGGTCGACATGCAGCCATCGGAGTCCACCCGATCGAAGGTGTGGGCCGTGGCGCTGCGCAGCGCCGCCTCGAGGTCCTCGACCGTGGCGATGGCATCGGTGGTGAGGACGACGAGCATCGTCGCCAGTCCCGGCGCGAGCATGCCGGCCCCCTTGGCCATGCCGCCGACGCTCCAGCCATCCGCGCGATAGTGGCTTGTCTTGGGCACCGTGTCCGTGGTCATGATCGCGACCGCGGCGTCCTGGCCACCGGCAGTGGACAACTGCCCGGCCGCCGCGTCGCAGCCGGCCAGGACGAGGTCCATCGCCAGCAGTTCGCCGATCAGCCCGGTGGAGCAGACGGCGACATCGCCGGCCGCGATGCCAAGCAGGTCGGCGACCTTCTCCGCGGTGCGATGCGTGTCCTGAAAACCCTGATGCCCAGTGCAAGCATTGGCCCCGCCGGAGTTGAGGACGACGGCGTCCACCCGGCCATCGGCGAGCACCTGCCGCGACCAGAGCACCGGAGCCGCTTGCACCCGGTTGCTGGTGAAGACGGCCGCCGCGACGTGCTCCGGTCCGTCGTTGACGACCAGGGCGAGGTCGGGGCGACCACTGGCCTTCAGGCCGGCGGTGACTCCCGCCGCGCGGAAACCTGCGGGCGTGGTGATGGACAAGGCGGCAACCTTCTCTCGGGCAGTCGGTCAGGGTGCGACCCCGACGAGGGGCAGCCCGGACAACTCCGGCAGGCCCAGCGCGAGGTTCATGCATTGGACAGCCGCCCCAGCGGTGCCCTTGGTCAGATTGTCTTCTGCCGCAACGATGATCGCGCGTCCGACGCGGTCATCGACGGCCACCTGGAGGTGCACGATATTGGATCCGAGGACATCGCTGGTCCGTGGCCAATGACCCTCGGGGAGCAGGACGATGCAAGGCTCCGCGGCATACGCCTGCTCATAGGCGGCGCGCAATTGCGCGGTGCCAACACCATCGCGCACGCGGGCCGTGCAGGTCGCGAGGATCCCGCGCGCCATCGGCGCGAGGGTGGGCGTGAACGAGACCGTCACGGGCTCCCCTGCAACCCGTGACAGATTCTGCTCGATCTCCGGCGTATGCCGGTGCCCACCCCCGACGCCATAAGGCGACATCGCCCCCATCACCTCGGAGCCGAGGAGATGTGGTTTCAGCGACTTCCCGGCACCGGAGGTGCCGGAGGCTGCCACGACGACCAGGTCGTCGACGCGGACCAGAGCCCGGTGCACGGCGGGCGCGAGCGCCACGGTGATCGCGGTCGGATAGCAGCCCGGCACGGCGATGCGTGGCGCGCCGCGCAGCAGGTCGCGCTGGGTGCCGTGCGCGAGCGGCAGTTCCGGCAGGCCATAGGGCCACGACCCGGCGTAGGGCGTGTCATAGAAGGCCCGCCAGTCCCCTTCGTCCTCAAGCCGGAAGTCGGCGCCGCAGTCGATCACCACGCTGTCGGCGGGCAGTTGAGTCGCGAGCGCCGCACTATGACCGTGCGGGAGCGCGAGGATCACGACGTCATGCCCGGCGAGGACCGCCGGGGTCGTCTCCTGCAAGATCACCTCACGCACCGGGGTCAGGTGCGGGTGCACCGACCCGAGTCGTTGACCGGCACTGCTGCTCGCGGTCAGCGCCCCGAGTTCGACCTCGGGGTGTCCGAGCAGCAGGCGCACGAGTTCGCCCCCGGCATACCCGCTCGCCCCAGCGACCGCGACCCTGACAGACATGTGCAAGAGCATACACTCCCGCGCAAGATCATGCAGGCGGGGCCACGCCGAGGTGTCAGCGCTGGATCGCGCCGACCGCCGTGGCGGCCGCGGCGACTGCCCGATCTCGCAGCCCGCTGACCTCTTCGGTGGTCAGGGTCTTGTCCGGGGCACGGAAGGCGAGGCGATAGGCCAATGACTTCTTGCCCTCCCCTGCCTGCGCACCGCGATAGATGTCGAAGAGCGTCAGGCTCTCCAGCCACTCCCCCGCTCCCGAACGGACAGCTGCCTCGACGGCAGCGGCCCGAACGTCTTCGTCGACGACGAGGGCGATATCGCTCATCGCCACGGGGAAGTTGCTCAAGGTGACGGCCCGCGCGGGGGCCCCGCTGGCGGCAATCAGCGCATCAACGTCGAGTTCGCCGGCGATCGTGCGGGCCGGAAGCCCGAGCGCCGTGACCACCTTGGGATGCAACTCCCCGACATGCCCAACCGCCGTGCCATCGGTGAGATCGATCCGCGCGCAGCGGCCCGGGTGGAAGGGCATGGCGTTATCGGCAACCGCCGTGGCCGCCAACCCCAGTGCCGTCGTGACGGCGAAGACGGTCTCCAAGGCATCATTGACGTCGGCTGCGCGCCCGGTGCCCCAGACACCGGCGCGATCCCGGTCGCCGGCCAGCACGAAACCGAGATGCCGCGGCTGCGGCGGGACGGCGGCAATGATCCGCGCGAGCACCTCTTCGGAGGGGCGGACGCCAACTTCCTCGGTCGGCGCGGTGGTCTGCTCGGATTCGAGCGCTAGCACCATCCCGAGTTCAAAGAGCGCGACATCCTTGAATCCCCGAGAAATGTTGCGCCGCAACGAATCCAGCAGGGTCGACAGGACCGAGATTCGCATCAATGGCGCTTCATCGGACAGCGGGTTGGCGATCCGCACGGTCCGCGCACGGGCGGCGGCCAGGTCATATCCGAGGCCCTGATGCCGGTCGTCCCCGACGAAGGGGGCATTCCAGACTTCGGAATAGCCCTGTGCGGCCAAGAGATTGGCCACCAACCGACGCACTCGCTGACCGTGTGTGAGGCCCGAGCCGACCGGCGGCGCCGGGATGACGGACGGGATGCGGTCATAGCCGTCGATGCGGGCGACCTCTTCGGCGAGGTCCGGTTGGGTATGCAGATCGGGCCGCCAACTCGGCGGCGTCACCGCGGCGAGCTCGCCCTCGCGGGCCACGTGGCAGCCGATCTCGGTCAGCACGTCGACGACGCGTTCCGGCGGGTAGTCCACGCCGATGAGGGCGGACGGCAGGCGCAGGTCGAGATCGATGACCTTGGGGGTGGGCGGGTCGCCGACATCGGTCACTCCCGAATCGAGGACCCCGCCGCCATATTCGACGAGCAAGTCGAGCGCCAATTGTGCTGCGGCGCTTGCCAGTTCGGGGTCAACTCCGCGTTCGAAGCGACGCGATGCCTCCGACGGCAGCTTGTGATGCCGGGCAGAGCGCGCGATCGAGACCGGATCGAAGTGCGCGGCTTCGATGAGCACATCGGTCGTGCTGTCCGTGATCTCCGTCTCGGCGCCACCCATCACGCCGGCAATCGCGAGGGGACGCGCGCCATCGCTGTCTGTGATGAGCAAGTCGCTCGGACGCAGCGTGCGCTGCACGTCATCGAGTGTCCTCATACGCTCGCCGACACGGGCCCGGCGCACCACGATCGGGCCGTTGAGCGTCGCCAGGTCGAAGGCGTGCAGCGGTTGTCCGAGGCCGAGCATGACGTAGTTCGTGACATCCACCGGCAGCGAGATCGGCCGCATCCCCGCCTCGGTGAGGCGGGCAGCCATCCAGGTCGGTGTGGGCGCGGTGACATCGATGCCGCGGACGACCCGGGCGACATACCGGCTGCATCCGAGGCGGCCGCGAATCGGCGCCTCGTCGTGGATCTCGACCGGATAGCCGTCGGCATTTGCCGCGGGCGCCGCCGCCCTGAGCGCGAGGACCGGGTCGGTGAAGGTCGCACCTGTGGCGTGCGAATACTCCCGGGCCACTCCACGAATCGAGAAGCAATAGCCGCGATCGGGGGTGACATTGACCTCGACCGTCTCGCGGTCCAGGCCGAGCAGCGAGATGGCGTCCTGGCCGGGGGTCAGGGTGGCCAGCAGGTCCGGACGGTCGGCGAAATAACGCTCCAGGACGATGATCCCGTCGTGGTCGTCGCCGATGCCAAGCTCCCGCTCGGAGGTGATCATCCCTGCCGAAATGTGCCCATAGGTCTTGCGGGCGCTGACCACCAGTTGGCCCTGCGGTGTGCTGATCGACCCGCCGGGCAGGATCACGACGACGAGGTCGCCGACCTCGAAATTGTGGGCGCCGCAGACGATTTCCTGTGGTTCGCCGGTGCCATTGGCGGCGCCGACGTCCACGGTGCACCAGTTGATCGTCTTGCCATTCTTTTGCGGCTCCGGCACGCGGGTGAGCACCCGACCGACGACGAGCGGCCCGGTGACCCCGCTCGTGTGCAGACCCTCCTCCTCCAGGCCGACCTTGACCAGCGCCGCCGCGATGTCGAGACCGGGGGCGGCGGCGGGGACGGCGACATACTCCCGCAGCCAATCGAGCGGAATGCGCATCAGATCTCCATCCCGAACTGCGCGTCGAAGCGCACGTCTCCTTCGATCATGTCTCGCATGTCGGAGACCCCGGTGCGGAACATCAGGGCCCGGTCGATCCCCATACCGAAGGCGAAGCCGGTGTAGCGGTCGGGGTCGATTCCGCACGCGGACAGGACATTTCGGTTGACCATGCCGCAGCCGCCCCACTCGATCCAGCCGGTGCCCTTGCAGGTGCGGCAGGCTGGGTCCTCGCCGCGGCAGACGAAGCAGCGCAGATCCATCTCGGCGCTCGGCTCGGTGAAGGGGAAGTATGACGGGCGCAGGCGGGTCGTGATGCCGTCACCGAAGAGTTCGGCGGCGAGCAGATCGAGCGTGCCCTTCAAGTGGGCCATCGTGATGCCCTCGTCGACGCACAAGCCTTCGACCTGATGGAAGGCCGGCATGTGCGTGGCGTCGAGTTCGTCCGTGCGAAAGACGCGCCCAATGCACGCGATGGCGATCGGGACCCCACGCTCAAGCAGCGAGCGGGCCTGCACGGGCGAGGTGTGGGTGCGCAGCACCAGACCGCCGTCCGGCGGCTCGACATAAAAGGTGTCCTGCATCTGCCGGGCGGGGTGGTCGGCGTCGAAGTTGAGGGCATCGAAGTTGAACCACTCCGCCTCCACCTCGGGGCCCTCCGCGATCTCCCAGCCCATGCCGACGAAGAGATCCGCGATCCGCTCGCTCATCAACTCGATGGGATGACGCCGACCCAAGGGGCGCCGTCCGGTGGGCAATGTGACATCGATCGACTCCTCGATGAGGATGCGCTCGTCGCGTTCGGCCTCCAGCGCCACCTGGCGGGCGGCGAAGGCTTGATTCACCGCGCCCTTGGCGGCGCCGACGAGCTTGCCGGCAGCAGCCTTGGCGCTCGGCGGCAAGGCGCCGATCTCGCGGTTGGCCAGGGCCAAAGGCGATTTGTCCCCGAGGTGGGCCGAGCGCGCGGCCTTGAGCTCGTCGAGGGAGGCCGCCGCCGCGGCGGCCCCGATGGCGGCCTCCTGGGCCGCGGCCACCGCCTCGGGTGCCAGCGCCGCGACCTCGACCGGGTCGTAGTTGCTATTGGGTCCGGACATCTGGCAGCTACTCGACGCTTTCAACTAGGGGCAGCCCAGCGTGGGGCTCGCGATCAGCCTCTGAGTCTACGGGGGCGGGGGACGCGACGGCATCCGGGTTTCAATCCTCGAAGCGGGGCCGAAGCGGATAGACGGTCACGCCCTCGGCCCCGACCTTTTGCCCGAGCACTTGATGCAACTGGATCTCGTTGCGGGCGAAGCCGAGCGAACTGCCGGCCAAATAGAGACCCCACACGCGCGCGGCCGACTGGCCGGCCTCCGAGACCGCTGCCGCATAGTTCGCGCTGAGATTTCGCGCCCAGGCGCGGCAGGTGCGGGCGTAGTGCTCACGCAGGTCCTCCGCGTGCCGGATCTCGAAGCCCTGCTCGGCCATCGCCGTGATGATCGCCCCCACGGGCGCCAACTCGCCGTCGGGGAAGACATAGCGATTGATGAAGCCGCCGCGCTGCACCGAGCCGTAGGCGGTCGAGGGCCGGGTGATCGAATGGTTGAGCAGCAGCCCACCATCGCGCAGCCGTTCGCTGAGGAAGGCGAAATAGCCCGGATAGTTTTTCACGCCAATGTGCTCGGTCAGTCCGATCGACGAGACCGCATCGAAGCCGGACTCGGTGACATCGCGATAGTCGCTGTGCCGGATTTCCGCCCGGCCCCGCAGGCCCTCGCGTTCGATCCATTCCTGCCCGTATGCCGCCTGCTCCCGCGAGAGGGTGACCCCCAGCGCGGTCACGCCATAGTTGCGTACGGCGTGGCGCACCATCCCGCCCCAACCACATCCGACATCGAGCAGGCGCATGCCCGGCCGCAGCCCAAGCTTGCGCGCCACCAGGTCGAACTTGTGCTCCTGTGCTTCCTCCAAGGTCGCGTCGTCGCGGGGATAGCACGCGCACGTATAGGCCATGGACGGCCCGAGGACGAGTTCATAGAAGGCACTCGAGACGTCATAGTGGTGCGAGATCGCCCGGGCGTCGCGCTCCTTGGAATGGCGCAGGCCTTCGGCCAGACGACGCCAGCCCGGCGGGTTCTCCAGTTCCGGCAGGGCTGGCGGCACGAACATCTTCGGTCCCAGGCTGGCGACGATCTCCTTGACCTTGCGAGGTTCCGGGATCCGCACGGAGAGAGCGTCTTTGACGGTGTCGATCAACTCATAGGGGTCGCCCTCGTCCAGCCCGACGATGTCGAGATCGCCTTGCACATAGGCCCGCACCACGCCGAGTTCCCCAGGTGCGGTGACGAGATAGCGCAGCCCACGCTCATTCTTCAGGTGCATGGTGACGACGGCATTGTCGTCGCCGCTGCTGGAGCCGTCATACGCCTTGAGCCGGAAGGGCGCATCGAGGCCAAAGATCTCATCGACGATCATCCCGATGGTCAGGCTCATCGCCGGCCCACCGCCTTGGCATAGAGGTGGGGCAACCGACCGAGGGGGTCATAGAGCTTCTTCACGCGGGCATACTCCTCACCGCCGTAGAGGGACCAGAACGTCTCTTCGTCGTAATAGGAATCGGAATAGAGCGACTTGTGGCCGTCGAGCCGGTGCACCGTCGCCTCGATCTCGCGATTGACATCGCCGTCGCGCGCACCGGGCGCAATGTCGACCGCCGACCAGAAGCCGACATTGACATAGTCCCTGCCGGTGTCCATCGGATAGAGCGGCCACGGGCGGCTCCCGGTATCCGTATCGCGAAGCCGTATGGGGCACAACCAGATCGGCTCGATGGGCACGTTGCCGAGAAACCACTCGAGGAACTCGACGGTGTGCTCGATGGGGATCTCGACGTCCTGGACGACCCGCTCCTTGGGCCGGCCGCCGCGACGCTGCTGATGCCCCGCATACCACCCATGCTTGTTCTCGAAGCGGATCACTTTGCCATAGACATCGCTGCGCAGGTAGCGGCGCGGCACCAGGCGGCGCACCATCGGCTTTTGGACGAAGAGCCCGCGCGAGCACCAGAACCAGTCGGTGTCCCAGCGCCACAGGTAGTCGCGGACCGTGAGGAAGTCCTCGTCTCGCTGCTGGATCGAGCGGTAGTAGATCTGCTGACCGGTGTAGTCGCTGGTGTATGGCGCCTGGGCGGCGAAGCTCGCAAGGATCAGATAGCTCTCGTCGGCGGAAAAGACCACACCGTCGATGAAGTCGATGCGGACACCTTCGAATTCCCTTGTGGCCAGACAGCTTTCAAGTCGGCCAACCAGCTCCGACAGGCTGTGGCACCGCAGATGGCGCAGGCGGACGGCCGGAGTGACGGGTTGCAGGTCGATCTCCACGCGCACGCTGTAGCCGAGTGAGCCATAGGAGTTGGGGAAGGTGCGGAAGAGGTCGGAGTGCTCGTTGTCTGCCGTCGCCGTGACGACCTCTCCGGCACCGGTGAGCACGTCGATGGCGCGGACCGACTCGTGCGGGAGGCCATTGCGGAAGGACGAGGATTCGATGCCGAGGCCGGTGACAGCGCCGCCGAGGGTGATCGTCTTGAGTTGCGGTACGACGAAGGGCATCAGCGCGTGGGCGAGGGTGGCATCGAGAAGATCCTCGTAGGTGCACATGCCCTGGACGTGCGCGACCCGGTTCGCGGCATCGATCTCGATGACCCCGGCGAGGTCGGCGACATCGAGGCCGGCCACCCCAGTCTCCCCGCGCGGGCGGAACAGATTCGAGGTGGGCTTGGCCAGCCGGATGGGGGTGCCGGGCGGCATGCCTGCCAGTTGAGCGCGCACGCGCGCCACCGCGGCCGTATGCCGATCCCACCCCACGACGTCCCCGCCCACCTGGCACCTCCGCAAGATCTCTGCCTACCAAGCAACCTAATCCACCGGGCGCGACCGGGAAAGTGCGGGTCTCAATGGCCGGTCAGCCCCTCTCGCGTCAGAAGTCGATCACCTGGCGGACCGAGCGACCCGCGGCCAGCTCGTCCATTCCTTCGTTGATCTGCGAGAGGGCGAGGCGTCGACTCACGAGTTGTTCAACCGGAAGTCGACCGGAGCGCCACAACTGGGCATAGGTCGGGATATCGCGCCCGGGGACAGCGGACCCGAGATAGCTGCCGACCAGGCTGCGGCCCTCGCCGACCAGCGCCGTCGGTGCCAGCATGATGCGAGCATCCGGCGCGGGCAGGCCGACGGTGACCGTAGTGCCCCCCGGTTCGGTGGCAGCGATAGCGCATTCGAGAGCGGGCCCCGAGCCGGCGGCCTCGATGACTAGGGGCGCCTTCAGCCGCATGTCGAGGAGTTCCTGCGGGGTTAGACAGGCATGCGCACCGAGCCTGGTCGCGAGGCCGAATTTGCCCGTCTGGGCATCCACCCCGATCACTTCGACGCCCGGCTGCGCCGCGGCGGTCATCAGCGCCGCCATCCCCACTCCTCCGAGCCCGACGATCAGCACGCGTTCGCCTGGTTGCGGCGTGCGGGTGTTGAGCACGGCGCCCCCACCGGTCAGGACGGCGCAGCCGAGCAGGGCCGCGACCGTCGGCGGGATGTCGTGCTCCACCGGGACCACCGACCGGGCATCAACGACGGCATGTGTGGCGAACGCCGAAACCCCGAGGTGGTGGTGGATCCTCATGCCGTCGCGGTGTACACGGCGACCACCCGCGAGCAGTTCTCCTCGACCATTCGCCGCCGAACCCGGCTGGCAGGGACGCCGACCGCCGGTAGCGCATGCGGCGCACTCGCCGCATCGCGGGAGAAAGGTCATCACGACCCGGTCCCCGGGATCTATGCCCGCGACGAGTTCCCCGCATTCTTCGACGATGCCCGCCGCCTCATGCCCCAACAGCATCGGCAGCGGCCGGGGCCGGTTGCCGTCGATGACCGAGAGATCGGAATGGCACAGGCCAGCCACCTCCATGCGCACGAGCACCTCGTGGGCACTGGGCGGGTCCAAGTCGAGTTCACGCAGCCGCAGGGGGGAGCTAACTGCATACGGGCCACGGTGCCCGGTCTCTTCGAGGACGGCACCGACGATCTTCACGCGCCCACGCTATCGACCCATGCGGTCTTGCAGGGTCCCCGCTCGGTCGCACTCGGATAGCAGTGGGGAGCCGAATCAGGGTGAATGGCCGAGCGTGGTCAAGAGCCGGCCTTGACCAATTCCTCGACGATGTCGTCCAACTCCGGATGCGTGCGGATTTCCAGCTGCCAGGTGCCCCCGTGCTGCTTCAGCAGAGAGCCTTGAGGTAACGATTCAGGACTCTCGGCGTCAGATGCTCAGGCGCGCGCGGCTGTTGCCGAGCTATAGAGGCAGATGGTCGCGGCCATTGCCAGATTCAGCGATTCGGCCTTGCCATAGATCGGGATGGCTACGCGCTCGGTGCACTGCGCGGCGACCGCCTCCGGCAGGCCGGTGGCCTCGGTCCCCATCACCCAGCAGTGCGGCGCCATCAGGTCGACCTGGCCGAGCAGGTGCGCCGCCTCCCCTTCGGTGGCATAGGTCCGGATGCCGTGGCCGGCCAGCCGCGCCACGGTCGCCTCGACCTCAAGCCCGGAGACGACGGGGAGGTGGAAGATCGAGCCAGCCGTCGAGCGCACGACCTTGGGCGCGAACAGATCGACCGAGTTCCCACTGATCAGCACGGCATCGGCACCCGAGGCATCGGCGGCGCGGATAATCGTGCCGAGATTTCCTGGATCCCGGATCTCATGGCACAGAACCAGCAGCCTCGGCCCGGCGCCGGCCAGCAGATCGTCTAGGTGAGCCTCGGGCTGCTGGGCGACAGCGATCATCCCTTGCGGCGTCTGCGCATCGGCCATCGCCGCGAGCACGTCCTCACCGGTCGGGTGCACGAAAACACCTGCGGCACCAGCGGTTTCAAGGATCTCGGGATAGCGCTCCCCCGCCGCGTCGGTGACATAGAGATCGACGATGGAGGGCGCGGCATACCGGATCAGCTCCCGCACGCCCTGCGGGCCCTCGACGAGGAAGCGACCGGTACCGGAACGCGCTGAGCGCCGAGCCAGGCCCCGGACCGCACGCACCCGATCGGATCGGGGGTTGGTCATCGAGGCACCGGTTCGGCGCTCAGGAGCGCGAAAGCCGCTCAGGCGGAAGCCTTCTCTTCACCCGCGGGCGCATTGGCCTTGGCGATCTCGACCAGGGCGGCGAAGGCCGCGGCGTCGTTCACGGCGAGCTCGGCGAGCATCCGACGGTCGACATCGATCTCCGCGGCGCGCAGACCCTGGATGAAGCGGTTGTAGGTCATGCCATTGGCGCGCGCGCCGGCATTGATCCGCTGAATCCACAGCCGGCGGAAGTCGCCCTTCTTGGCGCGACGGTCGCGGTAGCTGTAGGTCATGGAGTGATTGAGCTGCTCCTTGGCCTTGCGATAGAGACGACCGCGCTGACCGCGGTAGCCGCTGGCGCGCTCGAGGACGACCCGGCGCTTCTTCTGGGCATTGACTGCCCGCTTCACGCGTGCCACGTGATTCTCCTTGTTACTTCTTCAGTGCTCGTATGGGGAGCGGCGAGGGCCGCGTGTGGCCTCAGCGGCCGAGGAGACGCTTGATCGTCTTGGTGTCGGCGGGGGCAACCTCGACGTCATTCGCGAGACGGCGCGCGTGCTGCGGGCTCTTCTCGTGGAACTTGTGGACGTGGTTGGCGCGCTGGCGCATGATCTTGCCGCTCCCCGTGACGCGGAAGCGCTTCTTGGCCCCACTGTGGGTCTTGTTCTTCGGCATGGGAGCCGATCTCCTTTGCTGACAAGCGGCAGCGACTGCTACCGCCGGGTGTTGGGTATGACGGGCGGACCCGTCGTCGTGCTCAGGACGCTTCGGGAGCGTCCTGCACCGAGTCGGGCGTCTGCGCCTCCGGCGCGTCGACGTCGTGCTCGGCCTGCCGGCGGCGCTGCTCGGCACGGGCCTCGGACTTCTTCTTCGTCGGACCGATCACCATGACCATATTGCGGCCGTCCTGCTTCGGCGCCGACTCCACGATCGTGGAGTCGGCGCCGAAGCAGGACGGCCGCAATATGGTCATGGTGATCGGTCCGACGA
>Ga0075163_10007722_pt1 | contig 14205 bp, 10 predicted proteins | sample JI1023141ADNA_FD_71478 | JGI IMG/M metagenome (GOLD analysis project Ga0075163, IMG submission 71478) | Wastewater effluent complex algal communities from Wisconsin, to seasonally profile nutrient transformation and Carbon sequestration -... | ecosystem: Engineered > WWTP > Effluent > Algae...
TCGGCGATGGAGGGGCAGTTCTACCGCCGCTTCAAGACCGACAAGCACCCGCACACCAACATGGCCAAGGCCGCGCTCAACATGCTGACGCGCACCTCGGCCGCCGACTACGTGCGCGACGGCATCTACATGAACGCCGTCGACACCGGCTGGGTCACCGACGAGGACCCCATGACGATCGCCAAGATGAAGACCTCGGTCCACGGCTTCCACCCGCCGCTCGACATCGTCGACGGCGCCGCCCGCGTCCTCGATCCCGTCTTCGCCGGTCACGCCAGCGGCAAGCACCTGTGGGGCCGCTTCTTGAAGGACTACCGCGACGCCCCCTGGTGAGCCGGTCACGGCTCACGCTCCCGTGCCCGTGCCCGTGCCCGTGCCCGTGCCCGTGCCCGTGCCCGTGCCCGTGCCCGTGCCCGACTCCGGATCCGATCCCGATCCCGATCCCGATCCCGATCCCGATCCCGATCCCGATCCCGATCCCGTCACCGTCACCGGGCACGGGCACGGGCACGGGTTCGGAGGGGGCCTTACACGGCGCTGACACGCCGGACCGTCGGAGGTGGCACACTGGTGGCGTGCGCATCCTGGTCGTCGAAGACGAGGCGAGCCTCCGGGAAGGCCTGACCGACCTGCTCGGCGGCGACGGCCACGAGGTCGCGGCCGTCGCCGACGGTCTCGCCGCGGTCGAGCGCGGCCTCGCCGAGGCGTGGGATCTGATCGTGCTCGACCTGATGCTGCCGCGGCTGTCGGGCATGGACGTCTGCCGCCGCCTCCGCGCCGCTCGACCCGGCATGCCGATCTTGATGCTGACCGCGCGCGGCAGCGAGGACGACAAGGTGCGCGGCCTCTCGGAAGGCGCCGACGACTACGTCACCAAGCCGTTCAGCGCGCGCGAGCTGCTGGCCCGGGTGCGGGCGCTCGGCCGCCGCGCACCGGCCGAGGTGATCGAGCACCTCGACGTCGACGGCCTGGTGGTCGACTTCGGCCGCCTGACCGCGCGCCGCGACGGCGCCACCGTCGCGTTGACGCCGCGCGAGGCCGGCCTGCTGCGCTGGCTGCATCGCCAGCGCGGCCGCGCGGTCAGCCGCGCCGAGATCCTCGAGCAGGTGTTCGGGCAGCGCGGCGACCTGCACACCCGCGCCGTCGACATGGCGATCGTCGTCCTGCGCAAGAAGATCGAGCGCGACCCGGCCCACCCGCGGATCGTCGTGTCGGTGAAGGGCGCCGGCTACGCCTGGGGCGTCGACGCATGAGCGGCGGGCGCACCGCGATCGTCGCGGCCTTGGTCGGTGGCGCGATCGCGATCGTGCTGATCGGCTGGTACCGCGCCGGCATGCGCGAGGTCGACGGCCAGGTGGCCGCCGCCATCGCCGCGCAGCGCACCGCCGCGCACGACGCCGAGGTCGCGGCGGCGGCGGCGGTGACCGCGCGGCTCGAGGCGCTGCGCGTCGCCGAGAGCGCGCGACCGTACCTGCACTACCAGAACCTGTTCCACGATCCCGCCGGTGCCAGCGAGGGCCTGGCGGTGACGCCGTCGCCGCTCGCGCCCGGCCCCGCCGACGCGCTGGTGGCGCTGCACTTCCAGATCGACGAGGGCGGCGCGGTGTCGTCGCCGAGCATCAACGACGAGGTCCCCGAGACGGTGCAGTCGGTCGCGCCCGATCGGCCGGCGCTGGCCGGGGTGGTGGCGGTCAAGGACGAGCTCATCGCGGTCGCGGCGCGCGGCGCGGTGCGGGTCGCCGCGGCGCCGGTGCAAGTCGCCGTGGCCCCGCAGCGGCAGCGGCCGGCGAACGCCGCGCTCGGCAACGCGTCCGCGGCGGCGCTCGACGGCGATCCCGGTCAGCAGCTCGCGCAGCTGCAAGAGCCGATCGTCCAGACCATCGAGCTGCCGCCTGAGGCCTACGCCCAGAACCAGATGTCCAACCAGATCTTCACCCAGACCCGGCGGCCGCCGGCGACCAAGACACCGCCGCCGGTGCCCGACGTGCCGCCCGCGCCGCGCGCGCCGGGGGCGCCCCGCAAGGCAGCGGTGGCCCCGCCGGTGGTGATCACGGTGGCGCCGCTGGTGTGGACGCCGGCGACGATCGCTGGCGCGCCGGCGCTGGTGGCGGTGCGCCAGGTGATCACGCCCGACGGCGCGCGCACCCAGGGCCTGGTCGTGCAACGCGCGCAGGTCGCGGCGTGGCTGGCGGCCCAGGCGCCGACGCGCCCCGCCGATCGCGTGGCGTCGCCGCCGACGCTGGTCGACGCCGGCGGCACCCCGCTGGGGCTGGTGGGCGCGCCGTGGTCGGTGCAGGTCGACGTCGAGGTGGCGCTGGCCAGCCTGGGTGACGTGGCCGCGCTGCGTCGCGGCGACTTCTTGATCCGGTTCGTGCCGGTCGCGGTGATGGCGGTGCTGTGCGGCCTGCTGGTGGTCGGCGTCACCGCGCGCAGCGAGCGCCTGGCGCAGGAGCGCGCGCGCTTCGCCGCCGCCGCGGCCCACGAGCTGCGCACGCCGCTCGCCGGCATCCAGCTCTACGGCGACATGCTCGCCGACGAGCTCGGCGATCCGGCCAAGCATCGCGACTACGCCCACCGCATCTCGGTCGAGGCCGCGCGCCTGGGCCGGGTGGTGGCCAACGTGATGGGCGTGTCGCAGCTCGAGCGCGGCGCGCTGGCGGTGCGCCCCGAGCTCGGCGACGCCGTGGCCGCGGTCGCCGACGCGATCGAGCGCGCCCGGCCGGGGCTCGAGCGCGCCGGCGCCACCGTCGAGCTGATCGCGCCGGCCGCCGCGACCGCGCGCCTCGATCGCGACGCCGTGGCGCGCGTCGTCGGCAACCTGCTCGACAACGCCGAGAAGTACGCGCGCGGCGCGGCCGATCGCACGATCACCGTGACGGTCGCCGAGGTCGCCGGCGCGGTCGAGATCGCGGTGCGCGATCGCGGGCCGGGCCTGCCGGCGGCGCTGCGCCGCGGCCGCTTCCAGGCGTTTCGCCGCGCCGCCGGCGACGACGCGCCGCCCGGCCTCGGCCTCGGCCTCGCGCTGTCGAGCGCGCTGGCCACCGCGATGGGCGGCGGCCTGCTCCCGCGCGCGGTCAGCCCCGGCGCCGAGCTGGTGCTGCGCCTGCCGACGGCGTGAGCCGGGCCGGCGGCTCCACACCGTCGTCACGCCAGGTCGGTGCGCACGTACTCGAAGTCGACCGGCTTGCCGTCGATGCCCTTGGCCGGCGCCGCGATCCAGTTGGCCATCTGGCCCGGCGCCATCACCGCGCGGGTCTGCAGCGACCGCACGAACCCGCGATCGGCGTCCGACGGCAGCCACTCGCCCTGGCGGCGCTCGAACTCGGCGCGGCTGATCAGCTCGCCGTCGGGCGTGAACGCGGCGTCGGCGTAGGCGCCGATCTGGCGGTGGAAGCGGCGGCTCGGCAGCCGCAGCCGCAGGTCGAGGCCGCTCTTCTCCAGCGTCTTGTTCCAGCGATCGACCGCGCGCTGGCAGTCCTCGAGGTAGTCGCCGCGCACGTCCTCGTTGAGCGCGAGGCGCTCGGCGATCTCGCGCTCGACCAGCTTGCCGTCCTCGACCAGCGTCAGCGTGCGCACGCCGGACGCCGCGTGGTCGGCGTAGCGGCGCTCGTGGGCCCGGCCCTTGAGGCCGGTCGCGAAGTAGGTCGCCGCGTTCGACGACACCTCGCCGCCGAACAGGTCGAGGCACAGCGAGCACCACAGGTTGATGTACTTCTGGATCAGCGGCAGCGGGATGCCGCCGTGCGCTGCGGCGTCGCCGTTGGGATCGAGCTTGGTCAGCTCGGCCGAGCGGCGGACGATGCGATCGACGCCGGTCTCGCCGACGAACAGGTGGTGCGCCTCCTCGGTGAGCATGAAGCGGCACGACCGCGACAGCGGATCGAACGCGCTCTCGGCCAACGACAGCAGCTGATACTTGCCGTCGCGGTCGGTGAACATCGTGAACATGAAGAAGTCGACCCAGTCCTCGACCGGCGCGTTGAACGCCCCGAGGATGCGCGGCTTGTCGGCCGAGCCGGCGCGGCGGGCGAGCAGCTCGTCGGCCTCGTCGCGGCCGTCCTTGCCGAAGTGCGAGTGCAGCAGGTAGACCATCGCCCACAGGTGGCGGCCCTCCTCGACGTTGACCTGGAACAGGTTGCGCAGGTCGTAGAGCGACGGGCAGATCGCGCCGAGCCGGCGCTGCTGCTCGACCGACGCCGGCTCGGTGTCGGCCTGGGTGACGATCAGCCGGCGCAGCGCGGCGCGGTGCTCGCCCGGCACCTCCTGCCACACCGGCTGGCCCAGGTGATCGCCGAAGCCGATGCGGCGGTCGGGCTCGGCGTCGGACAGGAAGATGCCCCAGCGGTAGTCGGGCATCTGCACGTAGTCGAAGTTGGCCCAGCCCTCGGCGCCGACGTCGATCGCCGTGCGCAGGAACACCTGGTGGCGGAGGAAGCCCTCGGGGCCCATCTCCTTCCACCAGTCGACGAAGCGCGGCTGCCACTGCTCCAGCGCGCGCTGCAGGCGGGGATCGCCCGCGAGGTTGACGTTGTTGGGGATGCGGGCGCCGAGATCGACCGTCGTCATTGAGGCGGCGTGATCAGCAAGAACGGCGCCGCGCGCGTGACGCGGATTTCGCGCAGGACTTGCGACGCGGCGGCGATCGGCGAGCGCGGCCGCGAAAAGCCCGCGCGCAGTTGATCGTTGTCAAGCGCTATAGTGCAGCGCGTCGCCACGGCGCTGCATTATAGTGCAAGCGTCCTCGACGGGCGGTCACGCCCCATCGGCAGGCGCCGGGCGGTCACAGCGCCATCGGCAGGCGCCGGGCGGTCACAGCGCCATCGACAGGCGCCGGCGGAACGCGTCCGAGGTCTCGCTGCGCAGCCCGATCATGCGGAACACCACCAGCATCGCCTTGCGCGCGGCCTCGTCGTTCCAGCGCTTGTCGTCGGCGACCAGCGCCAGCAGCGCCTCGAGGCCGGGCTCGACGTCGCCGGCGATCACCTGCGCCACCGCGTCGGCGAAGCGACCGGCCTTGCCGCCGGTGCCGCGGTCGCTGGCGGTGGCGCGCGCCAGCGTCGCCAGCTCGCCCACCGCCTGGGCCCACTCCCAGGTCGTGTCGGCGGGCGGCACCGCGGCCGCGTGGTGGATCGCGCCGTCGAGGTCGCCGTGGGCCAGCGCGCAGCGCGCCAGCACCGCGTGGGCGGTGGCGGCGGCCGCCGCCGACGGGCCCAGCGCCAGCGCGGCCTCGGCCTCGGCGCGCGCGGTCGTCCAGTCGCCGAGGAACGCCGCCTCGCCCGCGGCGTGGGCGCGCTCGGTCGCCGCCGACGGCACGTGCTCGTCGAGGAACGCCCGGATGCGCGGCTCGGGCAACGCGCCGACGAACTCGGCCACCACCTCGCCCCGGTGGAACAGCTTCACCGCCGGGATGCTGCGGATCTCGTACCGCCGCGCGGTCTCGGGGTTGGCGTCGGTGTCGAGCTTCACCACCGCGACGCGCCCGGCCTCGCTCGCGGCGATCTGCTCGAGCACCGGGCCCAGCACCCGGCACGGCCCGCACCACGGCGCCCAGAAGTCGACCAGCACCGGCTCGGTCTGCGAGCGCGCCAGCACCGTCGTGGCGAAGTCGGCGTCGGTGGCGTGGGTGACAGCGCCGGTCGGATCGGTCATGGACCTACGCTGGATCCGGATCGCGATCGCGGCAAGCCTCGGCGGCGGTGAACGCGAGCTGCGCGCCGTCGAGACCGCCGTGGGCGCCCAGATACGCCGCGGTCGACGCCGCGCGCGCGGCGAGACGCCGCAGGCCGGCCTGGCCGTGCTCGTCGGCGACCCACCGCTCGAACAGGTACGGCTCGCGATCGATCAGCCGACCGCGCGGCCCGGCGGCGATCGCGGCGGCCAGCTCGGCGACGCCCGCGCCGGTGACCGCCGAGGTCACGATCACCGGCCGCGCCGCGGTGCCCAGGCGCAGCGCCGCCGTCAGCGTCGCGGCGGTCGCGCCGGCCGCGCTGCCCAGGTCGCCCTTGCTGATCACGAAGCCGTCGGGCACCTCCATCAGGCCGGCCTTGAGGAACTGGATCGCGTCGCCGCCGTGCGGCTGCACCACCAGCCAGGTGGCGTCGGCGATGCGCACGATCTCGATCTCGCTCTGGCCGACGCCGACGGTCTCGACGATCACCGTCGCGAACAGCCGGCTGAGCAGCCGGCACACCTGGTGGGTGGCCCGCGCGACGCCGCCAGCGATCGCGCCCGACGCCTGGCTGCGGAAGTACAGCCGCGCGTCGTCGCCCGCGAACCGCACCCGCGTGCGATCGCCGAGCAGCGCGCCGCCGGTCAGCGGGCTCGACGGATCGACCGCGACCACCGCGACGCTGCGCTCGCCCGCGGCCAGCAGCGCGCCGGCCAGCGCGCCGACCAGCGTCGACTTGCCGACGCCGGGCGCGCCGGTCAGGCCGACCACCCGCCCGATCGGGCGATCGGCCAGCGCCGCCAGGATCGCCGCGCGCCGCGGCGCCGCCTGCGGCCGGGGATCCTCGAACGCCGACACCAGCCGGGCGATCGCGCGCTTGTCGCCGTGGCGAGCGGCGGCGCACAGCGCGGCGTCGGTCATGCCGCGGCGCCCTCGACCACGTCGAGCATGCGGCCCATCACCTGGGCCAGGTCGTAGTCGGCCGGCGTGAACACCGCGCGCACGCCCAGCGCCTCGAGCCGCGCCACGTCGGGCTTGGGCACGATGCCGCCGACCACCACCGGGATGTCGCCGCCGCCCTTGGCGCGCAGGCCGTCGATCACCTGCGCCGCCAGCTCGAGGTGCGAGCCCGACAGGATCGACACGCCGACCAGATCGGCGTCCTCCTCGACCGCGCTGACCGCGATGTCGTCGGGCGCCAGCCGGATGCCGGCGTAGATCACGTCCCAGCCGGCGTGGCGCGCCGCCACCGCGATCACCTCGGCGCCGTTGGAGTGGCCGTCGAGGCCGGGCTTGCCGACCACCAGCCGCGGCCGCCGGCCGTGCGCCGCGGCGAACGCCTCGACCCGGGCCCGCAGCGCCGCGGCCTGGGCCGGCGGCAGCTCGAGCGACTGGCCGTCGACGCCGGTGATCGCGCGGTACTCGCCGAACACCGCGCGCAGCGCGTCGGCCCACTCGCCGGTGGTGACCCGCGCCAGCGCGCACGCGATCGACGGCTCCATCAGGTTGTCGCCGCGCTGGGCCGCGGCGGTCAGCTCGGCCAGCGCCGCGGCCACCCGCGCCGGATCGCGCCGGGCCTTGGTCGCGGCCAGCGCCGCGAGCGCGTCATCGACCGCCGCCGGATCGGCCGAGAACCGGCCGCCGTCGTCGCCGGTGGTGAGCGGCGAGGGCAGGCCGTCGGTCCACGCGTTGACGCCGACCACCACCTGCGCGCCGCTGCCGATGCGCGTCATCCGCTCGGTCATCGACCGCACCAGCGCCTGCTTCATGTAGCCGGCGTCGACCGCCGCCTGCACGCCGCCCATCGCGATGATGCGGTCGAGTTCCGCGCGCGCGCCGGCGACGATGCTCGCGGTCTTGCCGGCGATCGCCGGGTTGCCGTCGAACAGGTCGGGGTACTCGAGCAGGTCGGTCTCGTAGGCGAGGATCTGCTGCAGCCGCAGCGCCCACTGCTGATCCCACGGCCGCGGCAGCGACATCGCCTCGTTCCACGCCGGCAGCTGCAGCGCGCGACAGCGGGCCTTGCGCGACAACGTCACGCCCAGCGCCTCGAGCAGGATCCGCCACGCGTTGTTCTCGGGCTGCGGCTCGGTCAGGCCCAGCGAGTTGACCTGCACGCCGTAGCGGAAGAGGCGCAGCTTCGGATCGGTCACGCCGTAGCGGTCGCGGGTGAGCTCGTCCCACAGCTCCGCGAACGCCCGCATCTTGCACATCTCCTCGACGAAGCGGATGCCGCTGTTGACGAAGAACGACAGCCGGCCGACGCAGCGCGCGACCGCGGCGGCGTCGATCCGGCCCCGGGCCTTGATCCGATCGAGCAGCCCGACCGCGGTCGCCAGCGCGAACCCGACCTCCTGCACCGGCGTCGCGCCGGCCTCCTGCAGGTGGTAGCTGCACACGTTCGACGGGTTCCACTCGGGCAGCCGGTCGACGCAGTACTCGTAGGTCTCGGCGATCAGCCGCAGCGAGTGCTCGGGCGGGAAGATGTACGTGCCGCGCGCCAGGTACTCCTTGACGATGTCGTTCTGGATCGTGCCGCGCAGCTTGGCCTCGTCGACGCCGCGCTCGCGCGCCAGCGCCACGTACAGCGCCAGGAGCCACATCGCGGTGCCGTTGATCGTCATCGACGTGTTCATCCGCTCGAGCGGGATGCCGTCGAACAGCACGTGGAAGTCGTCGAGCGAGTTGATCGGCACGCCGACCTTGCCGACCTCGGGGCGGGCGATCGCCGCGTCCGACGAGTAGCCGCACTGGGTCGGCAGATCGAAGGCGATCGACAGCCCGGTCTGGCCGCGCTCGAGGCCCGCGCGGTACAGCGCGTTGGACGCCTTGGGGCTCGAGTGGCCGGCGTAGGTGCGGAAGATCCACGGCGCGTCGCGGCTGGGGGCGCCGGTCGCGTCGGTGAGCTGGTACGGGCCAGGTGGCGACGACATCGCCGCTACTATACGCGCGCTTTGCCGCGCCGCGTCGAGGCGAACAACGCCACCGCCAGGCCGGCGAACACCACCGCGCTGCCGAGGTAGGTGCGCGGGCCGACGCGCAGCTCGCGCTCCCAGATCGCGTCGACGAACAGCGCGACCACCGGCAGCACCAGCACCAGCGTGCTCGACGCCATGAGCGAGAGTCGCTGAAGCAGCCACAGCCACGCCGCGAACGTGACGATCGAGCCCATGATCGCCAGGTACAGGAGCGCGAGGGTGGCGTCGCGCGGCGGCGGCCACGGCAGCGGCGACGCGCCGCGCGCGAACACCACCAGCGTCAGCGCCACGGCGGTGACCGCCAGGAACACCAGCGTCGACACCAGCGGGTGCACGTGCTGGGCCTCGCGCTTGAGGATGTACGAGTACGAGGTCGACGCCGCCACCGCGGCCAGGATCATCGCCAGCCCGGCGGCCTGCCGCGACGACACCTGCCAGCGCTCGGCGAAGATCACCGCGACGCCGGCGAGCGCGATCACCGCGCCCAGCAGATCGGTGCGCCGCACCGGCTCGGCGCGCGTGACCGTCAACAGCGCGGCCAGCATCAGCGGCTGGGTCGCGAACAGCACCGCGGCCAGCCCGCCCGACACCCGCTCTTCGCCCAGGTAGACCAGCGCGTACGACACCGCGTCGAGCACGCCGGCGACGACGATCCACGCCCAGGCGCGCCGCCCGCGCGGCCACGGCCCGAGCCGCATGGCGATGACGATCGGCGCCAGCACCACCGCCGCCAGCGCGAAGCGCAGCGCCGCGGCCTCGACCGTCGGGTAGCCGGCCGGCCCGGTGCAGATCCGGATCACGTGCCACGTCGTGCCCCAGACGATCGCGCACACGAGATAAGCGAGGACGACCGGCACGAGGAGGCGAGTGGTAGCGCGCCCCGGCCCGCGTGTCACGGCGGCGATCGGCGCTAGCCTGCGGCATGACCGCGCTCGTCGATCGCTCCGGCAAGGACGTCTCCGCCTCCGCCGGCCGCCTGACCGGCGCGCCGCTCCACGCGCTGGCCCGCGAGCTCGGGCCGCCGTGGACGATCGTCGGCGACGAGCTGCGCCGGCGCTATGCGTTCCCCGACTTCGCCGCGGCGGCGGCGTTCGCCGCGGCGGTGGCGCCGCTGGCCGACGCCGACGATCACCACCCCGAGCTGATCGTCGGCTGGGGCCGGGTCGACGTGCGGTTGTCGACCCACGACGTCGACGGGCTGTCGGCGCGCGACTTCGTCCTCGCCGCCAAGCTCGACCGCGCCTACGCCGCTGCCGGCTGACTCGCGCGGGACGCTACTCGATCGTCGAACCGCTGACCTGGATCGGCCCGTCGCCCAGGTAGAAGATGCCGGGGAAGCCCTGGGTCTCGAAGCCGTCGGACGGGTTGCGCTGCAGCACCGAGTCGGTGATGACCAGGTGGCCGGTGCGATCGTTCGACACGAAGAAGATGCCGCCGCCGCCCTCGTTGGCGTGGTTGTCGGTCATCGCGACGCCGCACAGCGACAGCGTGAAGGTGTTGCCGTCGTTGTAGATCGCCGCGCCGCTGCCGCCGCCGTCGGTGCCGCTGCGCGCCGGGTTGGCGCCGACGCCGATCGCGGTGTTGAACGCGAACCGGCTGTTGATGACGGTGTGCGAGACGCCGATGCTCGACAGCCCGCCGCCGTTCGAGCAGGTGTTGCCGTGCGTGGCGTCGCCGCCGAACGTGGTGTTGACGACGTACACCGGCAGCGGCTCGGCGGCGCCGGCCGGCTGGTACTGGCTGAGCGTGCGCACCGACGCGCCGCCGACGTCGGGGCCGCTGGCGTCGCAGCGGTTGCCGAAGAACCGGCTGTTGACGATCTTGAAGCGCCCGCCGCGCACGAAGATCGCGCCGCCGCCGTCGGGGTCGAGGCCGGTGGCGTCGCCGTTGACGAACGTCAGGTTCTGCACCGTGAGCTGCGGGTGATCCTGGTTCTGGCAGTGCGACGTGGTCCAGTGCTGGGCCTCGTCGCAGGTGTTCATGTACAGGATGCGGTGCTGGCCCTGGCCGTCGAGCGCGACCTTGCCGGCGCCGTCGATCACGATCTTCGGGCCGGTGTCGTTGAAGATCTTGGCGGTCTCGGTGAGCTTGATCGTCACCGGATCGGGGCCGCACGCGAACGTGATCACGCCGCCGCGCGCGACCGCGGCGACGAACGCGGCGCTGGTGCAGCTGGCGGCGGTGCCGTCGCCGACCACCGTGGTCGGGGTCGAGCTGTCCTCGGGCGCGGCCTCGGCCGGGATCGCGCAGTGGCCGTCGGGGTTGCCGGCCGGCGGGCCGTCGGCCGGGTTGGCCAGCGGGTTGTCGACGTCGACGCCGTCGTCGCCGCCGCACGCCGCGAGGCCGAGCAACACCGGGAGCACGTGGCGCGAGATCCCCATGGTGGGACTGTATCACCCGCTGCGGTCGAGATCCTCGACGCCGCGCCGGCCGTCGAGCGTCAGCTCCCAGCGGTGCGGCGCCGGCAGCTCGGCGGTGTACAGCGAGCGCTTGTCGACGGCGCGGGCCAGCGCGGTGGCGGTCGCGGTGGCGACCAGCAGCGGCAGCGCGATCGCGTAGTCGCCGGACAGCTCGAAGGCCAGCACCGCCGCCATCAGCGGCGCGTGGGTGGTGGCGGCGGTCGCCGCGGCCATGCCGACCAGCGCGTAGCCGCCGGCCGGTGCCAGCGGGCCGGCGCCGAGCTGAGCGAGCCCGGCCGCCACCAGCGCGCCGGCGCCGCCGCCGATCAGCAAGATCGGCGTGAACACGCCACCCGGGCTGCCGCTGCCGACCGACGCGGTGGTCGCGGCGAGCTTGGCGATCATCAGCACCGCGATCGTCGCGACCGCGAGGCGCTCGTCGAGCATGTCGGCCAGCGGCTCGAAGCCGTTGCCGGCGACCGCGGGCACGCCGATCAGGATCGCGCCCACCGCGGCGCCGCCCAGCGCGGCGCGCCACGGCTGCGGGATCCGCGCCAGCGCGCGCGCGGTCGCGTGCAGCGCGGTCACGAACGCCAGGCCGGCCAGCGCGCCGGCCACACCGACGCCGACGAACGCCAGCAGCTCGACCGGCGACACCAGCGCGAAGGCCCGCTGCCCGTACAGCGGCCCGCCGCCGCCGGTGGCCCGGGCGATCACCGTCGCGATGACGGTCGCCAGCGCGATCGGCACGACCGCGTCGATCACGAACACGCCGATCACGATCTCCAGCACGAACAGGATCGCGGCCAGCGGCGTGTTGTAGGCCGCGGTGAAGCCGGCCGCGCAGCCGGCGGCGATCGCGATGCGCTGATCGGTGGCGTCGAGCGCGAACCGCTGGCCGACCACCTTGCCCAGCGCGCCGCCGACCTGGATCAACGGCGCCTCGCGGCCGATCGACCCGCCGCTGGCGATCGCGCACCAGGTGGCGCCGGCGCGCGCGAGCGTGGCGCGCAGCGACAGCCGCACCCGCCCGAGCGCGACCGCCTCCATCACCGCGCCGACGCCGCCCGGGCCGCGCACCGCGAACCGGACGATCGTCCCGGCGGCCAGCGCGCCGACGATCGGCGCCGCGAGGCGCAGCCACCACGGCGCGGCGGTCATCGCCGCGACGACGCCGCCCTCGCCGCTGACCGCGGCGACCGCACCGAACAGCGCCTCGCGGAAGCCGATCGCGAACAGGCCCGACGCGACCGCGACCACCACGACGGCGGTCACCATGCGCAGCGCGCGTGGCCACGCCGAGGGGCTGCCGGGCGACATCGCGGCAGCGTACCCCCAACCCGCCCCCGCAACCCGCGTCGTGCGATCGTGTCTGCCCGATGATGATCGATCGAACGACGCGCGCCGCGGCCATCGCGGCGGTGCTGGTGGGCGCGTGCCACGCGGCGCGGCCGGTCGCGCCGCGGCCCGCGGCGGTCGCCGCCACCGCGCCAGCGCCGCCGGCGCGGCCCGCCTGGCCGGTGCCGCTGCGCGTGTACCAGTGGCGCGCCGACGGGCTGATCGAGGTCGGGCAGCTGCCGGGGCTGCCGGGGTTGCCGGCCGAGCCGTACCTCGTCGAGCCGGTCGCGTGGCCCGCCGATCGCGGCGCGTGGTGGGCGCTGATCGACGAGCTGGTCGCGCACCGCGTGGCCGGCCTCGCGCTGCGCGATCACCCGATCGGCCAGGAGGACGTCGAGGCGATGGCGCGGGTGCTGCCGCTGCGCTACCTCGATCTGGCGGGCGCGACGCTGGCGCCGGCGGCGCTGGCCGAGCTGGCCAGCGCGCGCGAGCTGACGTTGCTCGGCCTCGCGGGCACCGCGGTCACCGACGGCGACGCCGCGGCGCTGGTGGCCCAGCTGCCCAGCCTGCGCGTGCTCGATCTGCGCGCGACCGCGGTCGGCGATCGCGCCGTGGCGGCGGCCGCCGCGCTGCCGGCGCTCACCTCGCTGCTCCTGGCCGACACCGCGGTCACCGACGCCGGTGGCGCGGCGCTGGCGGCGGCGACGCACCTCGAGCAGCTCGATCTGGCGGGGACCACCGTCGGGCCGCGCACCGCGACGGCGATCGCGGGCGCGCCGCTCGTCGACCTGGTGCTGGCGCGCGCGCGGGTCGGGCGGGCCGCCGCGGCGCTGGCGCCGCTGGCCCCGACGCTGGTCCGCCTCGATCTCGGCGATCAAGACGTCGACGACGCGAGCCTGACCTGGCTGGGCACCGCCGCCGGCCTGACCGCGGTGGCGCTGGGCGGGACCAAGGTCGGCGACGCCACGGTGCGCCAGGTGCTGGCGCTGCCCGCGCTGCGCGATCTCGATCTCGCCGAGACCCGCATCACCGCGCCGGCGGCGGCGGCGCTGGCCAACCTGGTCACGCTCGAGAGCGTCGACCTGAGCGCGACCCGGGTCGACGACGGCGCGGTCGCCGCGCTGCTCGCGTTGCCCGCGCTGGCGATGCTGCGCCTCGACGACACCGCGATCGGCGACCGCGCGCTGGCCGGCGCCGCGCCGCCGACCTTGCGCGAGCTGTACCTGGCGCGGACCAAGGTCACCGACGACGGCCTGGCGCTGCTCGAGCGCACACCGGGGCTGGTGGCGCTGGGGCTGCGCCGCGACAACGTCGGCGCGGCGACGGTCGCGCGGATCGCGCGGCTGACCGCGCTGACCACGCTGGACCTCGGCGAGACCCCGCTGCCGCCCGACGCGCTGGTCGCGCTCGCGCCGCTCGGCGCGCTGACCCGGCTGTACATCGATCGCACGCGCTCGTCGGACGCGGTGATCACCGCCGTGGCGGCGGCGCGCTTGACCGTGCTGCACGCCGCGGCCACCGAGGTCTCGGATGTCAGCCTGGCCGCGCTGGCGGCGATGCCGCTCGAGGAGCTGACGGTCGGCGAGACCCGGATCAGCGCGGCGATCGTGGCGCGGCTCGCGGCGTGGCCGCGGCTGCGCAGCCTGTCGCTGCTCGGGCTCGACATCGACGACGCCGAGGCCGCGGGGCTGGTCGCCGCGCCGCGGCTGCAGGTGCTCGATCTCGGCGGGACCGCCGTGACGTCGACCGCGCCGCTGGTGGCGCTGCCGCGCCTGACGACGCTGGGGCTGTCGGCGACGCGGGTCGCGCTGGCGGGGATCGC
>Ga0075163_10007723_pt1 | contig 14204 bp, 19 predicted proteins | sample JI1023141ADNA_FD_71478 | JGI IMG/M metagenome (GOLD analysis project Ga0075163, IMG submission 71478) | Wastewater effluent complex algal communities from Wisconsin, to seasonally profile nutrient transformation and Carbon sequestration -... | ecosystem: Engineered > WWTP > Effluent > Algae...
CCCCAAAACCCCAAAACCCCAAAACCCCAAAACCCCTGCAATTTGAATTAAATTTTTATTACTGCTTATGAAAGGTAAAGACTAAGCTCTAGATAAAAATTGACGGGTAAATTTTTGTTAAAGCTTAGATTTGAGTGAACTAATTTGGCCCAGATCCTGCTGATATGCAAAGAAAGAATGAACTTAAGAAATGAATCTATGATAGTGGAATATCTCATTATCCAATGCCTTCTGTTAAACGCCCAATTGAAGAAAATGCCGACATGAGACCTTTTTCAGCAAAGATGAATGCACATAAGTAAGTCATTTAAAGTTAGAGTCCAGTCTATGTCTCCATTAAAGAAAAAGATTTGAGACATGAACACAACTCTTGTAAAGAACATGAATTAGAAATATGAGAACATGGATCCAAAGTACTCTTATGGGATGGGAAACAACAGTGCAATCTAAGGTTTAAATTCCTCTTTTGGAGCCCGTAAGTTCATTTTAAATTTAGACGACACATCAATGAGAATTACTTCAAATGCGTTTTAAAAGTATAAAGGAATTACAAAGGGTTTCTCACAGACTACAGAAAGTATGACAGGTCATAAAACCATGATGAGTTTGGCGCCAGCCATTCCTGGTCTACAAGGAGGCTGAAACTCTTTAAAATGAAAGCCTAAAGATTTACCACCAATTGATTCAGAAACATAAGATTGATTAAATGAAAGTTTAAATTAGCAATCAAATTACTTAGATTTTGTCTAACCAGGATTTTTATACGCAGAGTTTGAAGGAGGAGACAGTGTTCCGTAAAAGAATTTAGAATTTGCATGAACATGATTTTTAATTGATAAACTTACTGGAAAAATTTAAAAAGAAGTCAAGAAATCCAAACTACCTCCAATAGTTGATTAGGATGAATAATTAATGCAAGAAGAAGAAAAGAAGCATTAATAAGAAGCTGAACAAAAAGAGATTGAAGACGCAAAAGCAATTATTAAAAATAAAATGAATGATCGGTAATGGGTAGATCTCGACAAGTATATTGAACTTTTACTAGATTCAAAAAGCGATGATGAAATCGTGTTCATATACTTGAATCCTAATGATAATGGAGATCCATATGATTTAAAGGTAGTTGTATATCTTGACTGAAACAAATGAAAATACTATACACTGTCCTGTAAAGGTTTAACTGTTTATGAAAATGATAGTCCAGTCGAATTTATTAGTCTTGGATAATGGTTGATTGAGAGAGACTCTTACAATCATATTAAAGAACTAAGTTTCTTTAAAAAGTTTAAAAGATGGAAGTTTATGAGAATGTGGAAAAAAACAATAAAACAACAAAACTGAATGAAAGCTACTTAGAAACTAAAAGAGAAACTATTTATTCTTGATGATTATTTTAGAAAAACTATACTTCAGCATTGAGTATATTGTATGGAAATGGAAAATTAATGATTCATTGATATTGGATCTGGTATGGAAACTTAATCTATCGCTGATTTTGGAGGACTTTAGTAAAAGAAACGTAAAGCAGTTTAAGAGAAGATTTAAGAACTCTCTGAAAAATGCAGAAATAATGTTTGAGATGGAATTAACTCAGTTCTTCATAATTTATGATCTAGAATTACTCAGGAAATATAAATGGACGAAGAGAAGAAGAAGAATTTCTCAGTTCAAAGTAACGCTAATGCTAATATAAAATCCAAAGGATAAAAATCAGTATTTGAAGAACTTCAATTTCCTGAAGATGGAATGACTTACGGACATAGATCAAGTTTAAGAGAATAATGCTCTTGATTTTTAAGATTTGCCTATTTAGTTGACTTTTTGTCATTAAAAGCACTATCAAACATTTATCTTAACTCAGTAAGAGATATGATAAATTGATTAGTGAAACTTGATTCATTTTGTAATATAGATGAACTGATGGCAACTGAACTTGATGAAAGTAAAACAGTAACAACAGCAATTCGAGGACAAGACCCAATATTTGATGTTAAACTTTAGTTAACTGATCATAAAATTATTACTGATAATGATATTGAGCTATAAGACTTATTAGAATTCAAATTGTACCCATAAGGGCAATCCAAAATTGAAGACTTTGATATACTTGCTCATATTGAGGTAGAGCCTGAAAAATTGGTGGAGGAGGATAAGGATGAAGATGCATCTTCTTCTGAAATTTAAGAAGAAGAAGTTGTTGAAGTAAAGAAATATTAAAAGAGATGCCGTCGAATTGAGTATTTATGGTTAAGGTTGGTCCCTTCTAAAGATGATTTTAAGAGACTAATTCTAAGTTGCTTTAAAGAGGGACTTGAGCAAATACAAGTATTCAAACGATGGTCTAAACATACAGATATGAGAGCTTACGCAAATGTTCTAGAAGAATGGGATGATAAAGTAGGAGATAATTGGGATGAACCAGACTCAGAATACTTAAATCCTTTCTCTTGGATTTCTGAAGATGATTGGTATACAAATTAAGAATCATATCTTGAAAATGTATTATATTGAGGTTTTTCAAAAGCAGAAACATTCATGGAAAAATTCCATAAGGTGATGGAAATTTACTGGAAAAACAAATAGTTTGATTGTTGAGTACTAGTTCATGAAAGAGTTTGAAATCCAATTGATTCTTTAAATGATACATTAACTCTTTTTAATTGGTAAGAGCAATTGTTTGAAAATACAATTCCAAAGAACACAAATCTAGGTTTACTTTTACTTGATTCAAGTGGAACGAAGGATCTATTAACTCCTAATCCAAAGAAAATGGTTTCAGATATAGAATCAATAGTTCCAAAAGTAATACGAGAAAGAGTTGACATAGCTAAAGTTTGGCTTTAAACTTAAACCTGAAATCTGTAAAAACAAGTAACTAACGTTGAAGAATTCGTTGCTTAAAATAATCATTTATCCTACACATGAGAAAACTTTTAACAGGTTTGAGATAAGGTTGATTTATATGGTTAGTATATGAATACAATGACCGATTTTAAAATCAAAATTTGAAAAGAGGATTGAGATAACTTTACTGAAGTAATATAAAACATATCAGCATTAGCAAATCTTGTAATGTCAGTTGAAAATGCTTAAGAATCAAATTTAGAAATATTTAAAAAGACATTAGAAGATTTGATTCCAAAACTAAATAGTTTGATTGATGATTGCTGCAAAGATGCAACAGATGAAATATTTTTAAGTGGAGAGGCTAAAATGAGTGATATGATCAAGAGACTTGAAGATATAGAAACTAGACTTAAAGATTTAGAGTAGACAGCAACGAAATACCAATCTTGGTAAGAGGTTTTGCAAACAAATTAATCAACATTTGATAATCTTTCTTAGTTAAGAGAAGATTTCAATATTAGAGCTGCAATGTGGAGATCCTTAAAAGAATGGGAAGCTTTAACATCTGATTGGGTTAAAACACAATTCGGTATGATCGATGCTCCGGCTATAGAAAAGCAAGCAATTGCCTTTTCTAAAGTGAGTAATTGAGTTGAAAAGAATCTACCTGAAAATCCAGTAGCATAAAGATTAAAAGATCTTGTCGATACATTCAAAGGAACAATGCCTATTGTTGTTGCTTTGAGATGCCCTGATCTCAAAGAAAATCACTGGAAAGAGATTTAAAATTTACTTTAACAAGACTTTGATGTTGATAATGAAGAGTTCACACTTAATTCATTAATAGAAATGAACGCAGTGAGATATTAAGAAGAGATCTAAATGATTGCAACTTAAGCAACACAGGAAGCTAATCTAAGATCGTAACTAGCTAAACTTGAAGAAAATTGGAAATGAATTGATTTCATTACAATAAATCATAAAGATTCAAAAGATATTTTTATCTTAAGTGAAGTTGAAGATTTGTTTTAGTATTTAGATGATTCATTAGCTTAAATAAATACTATTCTTGGTTCAAGATACGTTAAACCATTAAGAATTGAGGCTGATCTTTGGAAAAAGAATCTTTTATTGTTGAATGGTATTGTAGAAGAATGGGTTGAAGTTCAAAAATAATGGATTTATTTAGAAAACATATTTTAGGCCCCAGATATTCGAAGATAATTAGCTGTTGAAAGCGCTAAATTTGAAAAGGTAGATCAATTCTTTAAATAGTTAATGTCAAAAACTAATAAAGTACCAAACGCTATGCAAATTGCAAAGAAATAAGGTGGACTTCTTGAGTAGTTAAAAACAAATAATGAAATCTTAGAGGATATTCAAAAGAAACTTGAAGATTATCTTGAAAAGAAATGAGGTGAATTCCCATGATTCTATTTCTTATCAAATGATGAATTGCTTTAGATTCTTGCAAATTCTTAAAACATTGATGTGATTTAATAAAATCTTTGAACATGTTTTGACAATATTTTAAGATTAGACATCAACTTAGAAAATATGGATATACTTGCCATGATTTCAGCTGAAGGTGAAAAAGTACCTTTTATGGTTAAACCGCCAAAAGCATGAGGTTAGGTTGAAGCTTGGTTAGGTACTGTTCAAACTGCAATGAGAGAGACATTATCAAAACTTTTAAAGAATGGACTTAATGATTATTAAACTGCAACTGATAGAAAAGAATGGGTTTTGAATCATTTTGGACAAGTAGTTTCAGTAATTGCTTAAATTATGTGGTGCTCTTCAACTGAAGATAATATTCAAGAAAATGATAAAAGTCCAGGCGCATTGTAAGATTGGCTTGATTAAAATATACAACAACTTGGCTAACTTACAGAATTAGTGTGAGGAAAGTTATCTTCTATTCAATGAAAGATCATTGTTGCTTTAGTAACAACAGATGTTCATGCTAGAGACATAGTTGAGTTCTTAACAAAAGAAAATGTTTGTATGCTTAGTGACTTTACTTGGTAGCAATAATTATGATATTATTGGTCTGATGAAGAAGGAGGAAAGGAAGACTGTATAATAAAACAAATTTAAACTACGATGGAATATGGTTATGAATATATGGGTGCGACTTCAAGATTGGTTATTACTCCATTAACAGATAGATGTTGGATAACTATTACAGGAGCAATTAACATTAAGTTAGGAGCAGCTCCTGCTGGACCAGCAGGAACAGGTAAAACAGAATCTACAAAAGACTTAGCTAAAGGACTTGGAATGCTTTGTATTGTATTTAATTGCTCAGATTAAGTTGATTATATTATGATGGGATGATTGTTCTCAGGTCTATCATAACAGGGAGCATGGGCATGCTTAGATGAGTTCAATAGAATAGATATTGAGGTGCTCTCTGTTATTGCGTAATAACTTCTAACAATTAAAGATGCAAAGATGAGAGATGATGATAATTTCCAGTTTATGGACAATCAAATTCCCTTAGTAAAAACATGTGGAGTCTTTATTACTATGAATCCTGGATATGCTGGAAGAACTGAACTTCCTGATAATCTTAAAGTACTATTTAGACCAGTTTCAATGATGATCCCTGATTATGGATTAATTGCAGAGATTATGCTTTATGCAGAAGGATTTGGAAATGCAAAAGATTTGTCTAAGAAAATGGTTAAGCTTTACAAACTAGCTTCAGAATAACTTTCTTAACAAGATCATTATGACTTTGGAATGCGAGCAGTGAAATCAGTTCTTGTAATGGCAGGAGCTTTAAAAAGATCAAATCCTGATATGGACGAGAGTGCAGTACTCATTTGAGCTATGAGAGACTCAAACATTCCTAAATTCTTAAAAGACGATATACCTTTGTTTAACGCTATAGTCTAAGATCTATTCCCTACTGTAGTAATTAAGGACGCTGATTACGGAGAGCTTTAAACTTAAATTGAAGAATCAATTCCCTAACTAGGATTCTAAAATGTTCCAAAATTCATTTTGAAAGTAATTTAGTTGTTCGATACATTTTGTGTATGATTTGGAGTAATGATTGTCGGACCAACAGGGGGAGGCAAAACTACTTGTTATGAGATTTTACAGCATGCAATGACAAACTTAAGAAAACAAAAACACTCTTAAGATGATAGATTTTAAATTGTTAAAAAGGAAGTATTAAATCCAAAATCAGTTTCAATGGGGGAACTGTATGGAGAAGTCAATTAGATTTCATAAGAATGGACTGATGGATTAGCCTCTAAAATAATGAGAGCAGCTGCTTAAGAAGAAGGAGAAGATAAAACTTGGGTTGTTTTTGATGGACCTGTTGATGCACTTTGGATTGAAAACATGAACACAGTACTTGATGATAATATGACTTTATGTTTAGCAAACGGATAAAGAATTAAGCTTTGATAATAAATGAGGATGCTGTTTGAAGTATAAGATCTGGCTGTTGCTTCTCCAGCTACAGTCTCATGATGTGGAATGGTATATATGACACCCGAAGATTTAGGATGGAGACCATTTGTTTAAAGTTGGATCCCAAGAACATATCCAGACGATTCAATTTTAGATGATACTTATAAACAATTATTAAAAGACTTATTTGAAATATCGATTGATATGGGGATTGAGAAAATTAGAAATCTTCATCTTAAAGAAGTCATCCCTACCGTAAACATATAGCTAGTAACCTCCATATGTAACTTTATTTAAGCACTTTTAACCCCTCAGAATGGCTTTTGAGACAAACTTAAGCCAGATGAGAAGTGAAAAATGCTAAATTGCATATTTGCATTCTCTTATGCTTGGGGAATGGCAGGCTCATTGAATGATTTTGGCTGAGAATGAATAGATGATGTCATTAAAGATTGTTTTAAACAAGTAGCAGTCCCTGCAAACAATATGATTTATGATTATTATTTTGACTCTAAGAAGGATAACACTTTCAAACATTGGTAGTAAAAGGTGCCTGCGTTCGTTTATGACAAGGAGCTTCCGTATTTCTAGTTGATGGTTCCTACATTAGATACTGTTTGACATGCTTATTGTTTAGAATAGCTGCTTTTGATTTAAAAACCTTGTTTCTTTACTGGTGAAACAGGAGTTGGGAAGTCAGTGATTATATAAAATAAGCTAAATCAACTTAATTAAGAAAAAGATGTTATAACAATAAACATCAATTTCAGTGCTTAAACTGACTCTTTAAGAACTTAATAATCAATTGAAGATAAATTATCAAAGAAAAGAAGAACACTTTTTGGTGCAGATCCAGGGAAAAAGATTGCAATATTTGTAGATGATGTAAACATGCCTGCCGTAGAGTTTTATGGAGCTCAACCACCTATTGAACTTTTAAGACTTTTCATTGATAAAAAAGGATTTTATGACTGAAAAGAACTTTATTGGAAGGATGTGGAAGATACGACAATTATTGCCTGTGCAGCTCCTCCTGGTGGAGGTTGAAATTCAATTTCTCCATGATTTGTGAGGCATTTTAATGTAATATGTTTACCAGAAGCAAGTAAAGAAATACTCACTAAAATATTTTCCTCAATATTGCAAGGATTCTTTAAAACAGGATTTGTTGATGCAGTCTAAAAGACAGATGATTAAATAATCGACTGTACGATTGAAGTTTACTAATGAATTTCATAAGCTTTAAGACCTACTCCTGCAAGATTCCACTATTTGTTTAACTTAAGAGATGTTTCAAAAGTATTACAAGGAATATTAATGACTAAACCCGTTTCAGTTCAATCCCCTGAGTCAGCAATGTGACTCTGGGTAAACGAAGTTTCAAGAATTTTCCATGATAGATTAATAAATGATTCAGATAAACATTGGTTTATGGAACTAATTACAGATTTAGTCAATAATGGTTTTAGATAAAAAGTTGAGATGAAAGAACTTTTTGTTACAAACTGACCAAAATGGGGAGATTTACTCAAGCTAGATGCACCTGTTAAGCTTTATGAAGAAATTAAAGATTCAGGAAAATTAAAGAGGTAATTAGAAAATATGCTTGAAGACTACAACATAGCTAATTGAGGAAAAATGAACTTAGTATTCTTTGATGATTGTATCGAACACATTTTAAGAATTGCAAGAATTTTAAGATAACCAAGGGGAAATGCAATGTTAATAGGTGTTGGTGGATCAGGTAAATAATCAGTTACTAAGTTAGCATCTCATATGCTAGAAATAATATTTAAGCAAGTTGAGATCACTAAAAACTATGGTCCTGCTTAGTTTAGAGAGTTTATAAAAGAAATGATGTTTACTGCAGGTATTGAAGGTAAATAGATATCATTTGTTCTAACAGATACATAAATTATACACGAGTCTTTCCTTGAAGATGTAAACAATCTTTTGAACACGGGAGAAGTGCCTAACTTAATGGAATAGGAAGATAAAGATAAGATAATAAATAATGTGAGACCTATAGTCATTCAGCTGAAATGAATCGATACGATTGACATTATTAATGCAACTTTTGTAGAAAGAGTATGAGACAATCTTCATATCATACTTTGTATGTCACCAGTTGGTGATCAACTTTGATTAAGATGTTGACAATTCCCTTCTTTAGTTAATACATGTACATTAGATTGGTTCTCAAGATGGCCAGAGGAAGCATTGTTTTATGTCAGTTCAGCTTTTCTTAAAGACCTAAATCTACCTAATGAAGATTGCTGAAAATCATTAGCAGAGATGTGTATGATGATTCATACAAGTGTTGAAGAATCTTCTGATAGATTTTATTCAGAACTTAGAAGAAGAGTTTACACAACTCCAAAATCATATCTTGATCTAATCAATCTTTATTTGATCGCTTTAGACTAAAAATGAAATGAGTTCAATGTCAACAAAAACTGACTTGCAAATGGGTTAAAGAAGTTAAACAATACAAATGCAAATATTGCTGAATTAAAAGTTAAACTAGCAGAACTTTAGCCTTTATTAAAAACTAAGAATGAAGAACTAAAAGTAGCTTTAGAATAAGTTAATGCTGATAAAGTGAAGGCAAGTGAATAGGATTTAATTGTATCTGCAGAAGCAGAATAAGTAAATAAACAGGCAGCAGCTGCTTAAGAAATAGTTGATGAGGTGTAGGCTGATTTGAAAGAAGCCCAACCTGAATTAGACGCTGCAAAAGATGCATTAGCAAAACTTGACAAGTCTAAAGTCGTCGAATTAAAGACATTTAATAATCCACATGAAGCAATTGTAATTGTAATGGAAGCTGTAATGGTTTTGTTTGGATAGAAAACAGATTGGAACTCAGCAAGACAGTTCATGAGTGATGTAAATGAATTCATGGATAGATTAAGATATTATGATGTGAGTAAAACACCAGAAGCACTTTTAAATAAAATTTGAAAGAACTATCTATCAAAGAAATCTTTTAATATAGAGGAAGTAGGGAAGAAGTCATTAGCTGCTTAAGGAATCGCTATATGGTTAAAGGCATGCTCTAACTATGCATTTGTCCTTAAGAAGGTATAACCTAAATAAGAGAAATATGAGGAGGTTAAAGCTGTTTTAGATGAAGCAAAAGCAAAGTTAAAATTGAAAATGGATGAGTTAGAAGCAGTGAAATCTGCAGTAGCAAAGCTTGAAGCTGACTGCTAAAGAATGTAATAGGAAAAATAGGATTTAGAAGAAGAAATGGATAGATCCGCAAAATGAATGGGGTGAGCAGAAAAATTAGTAGTTTTATTGAAGGATGAAGGAATTAGATGGGCAGAAACAGTTGAAGTAATGAAGGTCTAAATCGATGAATTAGTAGGAAATGTTTTCTTATCCGCTGCTTGCATATCTTACTATGGAGCGTTTACAGGTATTTACTGAGAAGAACTTGTAAAGAAATGGGTAGCTAAATGCATTGAAAAGAGAATTCCAACTTCTCCTTCTTTCAACTTAAAAGATGTAATGGGAGATCCGGTTTAAATTTGAAATTGGAATATAGCTGGTCTTCCAACTGATAGAGTTTCAATTGAAAATGGTATATTAGCAACGAAAGCTGAATGATGGCCTTTAATGATTGACCCATAGTAATAAGCAAATTAATGGATAAAGAAACTTGAGAAAGACAACGATTTGATTATTATGAAACTGTCAACTCCGAACTTTTTGAGAACAATGTCCTCAGCTGTATCAATAGGTAAGCCAGTTCTAGTTGAAGATGTAGAAGAATACCTTGACCCTGGAATTGATCCAATCCTATAAAAATAGATCTATGTTGCTGATGGGTCGAAGATAAAACAACTTAAACTTGGAGATGCAAACATTGATTATGATGATTTGTATAAGTTGTACATGACAACTAAAATGCCTAATCCTCATTATCTACCTGAAATTTGTATTAAAGTCACTTTGATAAACTTTACTGTCACATTTAGTGGATTAGAAGACTAGATGCTTGGTGATGTTGTTGTATAAGAAAAGCCTATAATTGAATGAAAAAAGAATGAAATCATCATATAAATGGCTAATGATTAGAATACTCTTAAAAAGCTTGAGATAAATATCTTGAAATTATTAAGCGATTCAACTGAAGAATAAATTTTAGATGAGGATGATTTAATTATAGTACTTGAAGATTCTAAGAAAACTTCAGCTGAAATAAATATCTGAATTGAGTAAAGTAAAGAAGTTGAGGTAGAAATTAATGTTACATGAAATTAATATTGAAGTGTTGCTATTAGAGGTTCAATTCTTTACTTTGTAATTGCAGATTTAGCTGGAATTGATCCGATGTATTAATATTCACTTAAATATGTGAAATGACTTTTTAACACAGCTATTGAAAAATCAGAAAAGAATGAAGATCTTGAAATAAGACTTAACACATTAATCAATAATATCACTAAAACTTTATATACTAATGTGTCTCGAGGATTATTTGAAGCTCATAAAATGATCTTTTCATTCCTAAATATTACCTCTATCAATTGATAAAATAAACTGATTCCAGAAGATTAATGGAGTGTGCTCCTTAGAGGAGGTTCAATGTCATAACCAGATTCTTTAAAGAAGTAGTTATAAAACCCTGATGAGAAATGAATAACTGAGATTCTATGGAATATGGTTTATTTTATTGATTTGAAAATAAAGCAATTTGAAGGAATAATGTCTGATTTCGTCAATAATTATTAAGATTGGGCCGAATGGGCTGACTCAGAAGAACCACATCTTGTAGATTTACCAGGAGAGTGGAATGGAAAACTTTCTTTATTCTCAAAACTGATAGTGATTAAAGTTTGGAGACCTGAAAAGCTAATGGTAGCATTTGCTAATTATGTTAAGGTAGAAATGGGTTAGTTTTATATTGAGCCACCACCTGCTACTATGGAGGTAATATTCCCTGATACAGATGTTAAAACACCATTTATATATGTTCTTTCTTAAGGAGCGGATCCTACATCAGTTTTGTAAAAGTTTGCAGACAATAAAGGATTCACACAATGATTATTTAAAATTTCACTTGGTCAAGGTTAGGGTATTAAAGCAGAAGGTCTTATTGAATGAGCAAAGAAGAATGGTGAATGGATTATGTTAATGAATTGTCATCTTGCAAAAAGCTGGATGACCCAATTAGAAATTATTGTTTAGCAATTTGCAGAAGAAGAAAACTAGATTCATCCTGATTTCTGACTATTCCTAACCTCAATGCCTGCTGAGTATTTCCCTGTGTCGGTATTATAAAATGGTGTCAAACTTACAACCGAACCCCCTTGAGGAATGAAAGCTAATATGAAACGATCTTATGCAGAATTAAACGAGTCTCAATTTGAGTCATGCAAAAAACCTGAATCATTTAAGAAACTTTTATTCGGATTATCATTTTTCCATGCAGTAATATAAGAGAGAAGAAAGTTTGGACCTTTAGGATTTAACATAAGATATGAATTTAACGACTCAGATCTAGAAACATCTATTACAATGTTAAAACTTTTCCTTGATGAACAAGATGAGATTCCTTGGGAAGCTTTAACATATGTGACAGGTCACATCAATTATGGAGGATGAGTTACAGATGATTGGGATAGAGTATGCATTCTTGCGATTTTAAAGCAATACTACAATGAGGATATTTTATAGGAAGGATATAAATTTTCTGCAAGCGGACTATATTATGCTCCCCAAGATGGAAATCTATAGAGTTACAGAGATTATATAGATACATTCCCGCTCGGAGATTAACCTGAAATCTTTGGAATGCATGAAAATGCTAATATTACATTCTAATCTTAGGAATCTGAAAAGATAGTGACAACTATTTTGAGTATTTAACCAAGAGTTTCAAGTACAGCATCCGGGAAATCTCCAGATGAAATAATCATTGACAAGGCAAATGAGTTTTTAGCTTTACTTCCAAAAACACTTGTTAAGTCTATGGGAAAAAAGGATATGTTTAAAGAAAACAAAGCTGGACTTATACCTTCACTTTCAACAGTACTTTTATAAGAAATTCAAAGATTCAATTGATTATTAGAAACTATGGAATGAACATTAAATCAGATTAAGGATGCAATTGCTGGAATTATTGTTATGACTCTAGAGCTAGATGTTATGTATGTTTCATTTATCAATGGAACAGTTCCTCCTAACTGGGCAAAAGTTGCATATCCATCTCTTAAACCACTTGCTTCATGGTTTAAGGATCTAATAGAAAGAGTTAAATTCATGGAAGAATGGTTAATCAAAGGACAACCCCATTGTTTCTGGCTTTCAGGATTCTTCTTCCCATAAGGTTTTATGACTGGATGTTTGTAAACTCATTCAAGAAAGGATTAAATTCCGATAGACCAATTAAACTTTGCATTTACAATTTTACCTGAAGAGGAACCTCACGAAATTGAAAATGGACCTGAAGAAGGAGTTTACATTTATGGACTTTTCCTTGATGGCGCTTGATGGGATTGAGAAGACTAAATACTTGTTGACTAGCATCTTGGAGAACTTTACAATAAAATGCCTATCATATGGTTCTAGCCAAAATAAAACTATGTTCCAGATCCAGACGAATACAGTTGCCCAGTATACAAAACTTCAGTGAGAGCAGGAGTCCTATCAACAACAGGATAAAGTACTAATTTCATTCTCCCAGTAGAACTCCCAACATGAGAAGCTCCTTGATTCTGGACTTTAAAAGGCACAGCACTTTTAAGTTAGCTTAATGATTAAATCTTTAATAGAATAAAAACTTCCGCAAAATAGATACGTCTACTTGGAATCTGATTTTTAAACTTCTTCTCTAATTTAGTCTAACTCTAAAACTTCTTCATAAGGGAATCATTACCTAATTGCATCTTTATTAAGCAATCAATCATGTTAAACATAAAGCAAATGCAATTTAACATTTCTGTATTTCTTTATAGTATTGATGATATCATCTAAATCTTTTGTTTTTGATAATGATAATATAACATTTATATGAGAATATGATTGTTATAATTATAAGATTGCAGTTTCAATAGCATCTTTATTATGAGAAACATCGATAAAAATCTTAGATTTAGATATTCTTGATTTAAATTCCTCCAATCTAAATCAAGGTTTTACATTCAAATCTTCTTACTTAATTTCAAGCTTTAAATCTTTAAGTATTTCCTTTGCTATATTTGTATTGATAATATCCACATCTTTATTATTCTCTGCAAAAATAACATTTTACACAGGGATTTTACTGACTCTATTAAAAAGCTATTTATCAACTCCCCCTCCAATCACAATATTAGTCCCTTATTTCCACACTCCTAGTTTATCACTCAGAATCTCTTCAAGAGAATTACCTAATAATTCCTAATGATCATAACCAATACTTGTCACAGAAGATGACACAACGCTATCTTTGAGTAAATTAGTCATTGAGTTCGTACCCCCAATACCAGCCTCCATAACCCAATACTCACAGTCCTAGAATTTCTTTAATGCAATAAGTAGTGAAGCTCCAAAGAAATTGATCTATTCAGATTTATCATGAATAAACTATAAGTAATCCATAAACTCTGAGTCCTAGATTTCTTGTTGATTGATTCTGATTCATTCACAAGGGGTGAATATATGGGGAGATGTGAACAGACCTACTGATTTACCTTGATTATAAAGTCCATGCTCAAGTTTATAGCAAACAGATCCTTTTCCATTTGTTCCTGTGATGTGAATTACATTTTATGTAGGGTTTTCAAAACATTTAATATTCATCAGATTGAGTAATCTGTAAAATTCAGGAAGTGATTTTACTTTTGCTGGTCTTTGATACATCGAATTCAAGGTTCTTAATTTCATTTTATTGAAAAGGGGTTTTGGGGTTTTGGGGTTTTGGGGTTTTGGGG
>Ga0075163_10007724_pt1 | contig 14202 bp, 10 predicted proteins | sample JI1023141ADNA_FD_71478 | JGI IMG/M metagenome (GOLD analysis project Ga0075163, IMG submission 71478) | Wastewater effluent complex algal communities from Wisconsin, to seasonally profile nutrient transformation and Carbon sequestration -... | ecosystem: Engineered > WWTP > Effluent > Algae...
CCGCCGCTGCCGTTGGTGCGATCGTCTGCGATGTACAGGAGGTCGATGCCAGCCGTGGCATCGGTATCAAATGCGACAAAGCCGTATGGAGACAGCACATTGCCCGTGCTCGGGAACCCGGAGAGCTGCTTGGGCGTGACAGCATCCGTGGTCGGCAGTCCGGTTCCCACCGAGTTGACGCCGCCGGACGTATCGCTGGCGCGGCTGACATACAGCTGGCCGCCATAGATGCCGAGCACGCGCGAGTTGTACGTCGATCCCAGCGGCTTCGCGATCGGGTTGCCAGTCTTGCCCAGGGTCGTGTAGGCGATGCCCACAACGCCTGCCAACCAGATGGCGTTTCCATCGGTGCTGGCGGCGCTGCGGATGAAGTTGCCGCTGCCGTTCAGCGTATCGACCACAGTGGTCGTGTCCACGGCGCCGCCGGCCGAGAGGCGACCGGCCACGCGCATCGCGTTGTCGACCACGCTGGTCGTTCCTGGGGCTGCGTCATATCCGGCAAACAGGATGTAGCGACCATCCGCAGAGCGGGTGAGCGCGCCTTCGGAAGCGGCTCCGCCCGAGAGCGTCAGGATGTGATTGGCACCGCTCGCCGCAGTGGGCAGCGCGATCGCCTGGCCGACCAGACTGCCGTCGCTGATCTGGTGCCGCTCGATGAACGCGGCAGTGGCGACGTTGCTGACCATGGCCGAAGCGCCGCCAGCGCCCACGCGCATCACCATGACCTCGGTGGGCAGCGCGCTCTGGGGCATATCTTGGGAGCCCTGATCCGAAGCGCTCGGGGCATCAGAGCTGCTCATGTCCTGAACCGAGCCATCTGCCGTCCCCTGAGCGTCCGAGCTGCAACCAGCCCCGGCAAGAGTGCACAACGAAAGAGCCATGCAAGAAGCAAAAAGAGCCTTCATGAAACCTCCCAAAGCCTTCCTAGGCTAGTCCGAAATACTAGGAATCGCTCCAGACAGCCTGCATTCGCTGCACCGGAGCAAGAACCTCTCAGTACGTTATGGAGCGCAAATTTCTCAGCGGCAACTGAGCACGCGAAAATAGATGGGGCCAGCGCTTTCTTTTAATTTTCCGACGGAATCGCACAGGGATCTTCCCCAGCCACACCTGCGCGTCAACCGGTTCCAGAAAGCGCGTGCTAGTGATTTGCAGAGGCGCCTTCACAGCTCTGCAAAGCTCAACGGACGCCGCTTTCGCTGCGAGCAAAACTTACCCGCCTGGCAAGAGTTGCCTGCGCCGCTGCGCTGCGCCGCGCAATAGTTGCTCGCCGGCCTGGGCGCTCCGTCGAGAAGCGTCCTCCTGGGCGAATGGCACGGGCTCTGCTTTGGTGCTCTTTCATCGCTTCACCGCTTTAGAAAAGAGAGCCCACTTCATGACCCAGCTAGCTCGCGAAGACTTCGTACAGATGCATGCGCCGCTGTATCACCCCCAGGCGCGCGAGATCGAGCGCCGCTCCCTGGCCATCGCCAATCAGTACGGACTGCTGGGTGAAGACAATCTGGCGCGCTTCCAGGCGTTCAGCACGCTGACCTCCTATGTCTATCCCGAGACCTCGGTGGAGCGCGCCGTCGCCTGCGCGCAGTGGTGCAACTGGCTGTTCTTCTTCGACGACGTGTACGACGAGAGCGCCGCAGCGTGTCAGGATGAGGCGGGCCTGCGCGCGATCATGCACAAGCACCTGCACGCGCTGCGCACCGGCGAGTCCGAAGACAACGACGGCTTCTCGCGCTTCACGCTCGACTTCCGGCAGCGCATCCTCGGCTTCGCCAGCAGCGCCTGGTATGCGCGCTTCTGCGCCTCGGCCGAGGAGTACCTTACCGGCGGCACGCTCATCGCAGCCCGCAACTGGGCCGCAGGCCGCACGCCCGGACTCGACGAGTACTTCCTTCAGCGCGACCTGGACAGCGCCGTCGAGACCGCCATCGATCTTATCGAAGTGGCTCGCGGCTTCGAGCTGCCGGCGCACCTGGCGCAGTCGGCGCTGACGCGGCGAGTGCGGCGGGCGGCCAATCGCTCGATCTCGCTGTTCAACGACATCGTCTCCTATCCCAAAGAGGTGCTGAAGTGCGGGAACCCGAACAACCTCGTGCACGTCATCATGACGGAGCTGGGCTGTGACCTGCAGCATGCGATGCGCTATGCGGTGGAGATCGTGAACTCGTCCACGCGTGAGCTGCTCGCGCTGGAGTCTGCGTTCGTGGCGCAGGATCCGGCTCACGCCGGGCTGCTACAGAGCACCTTTCTCGGTCTGCGCCACTGGCAGCGCGGCAACATCGAGTCGTCGCTGCGCGAGGCGCGCTACCGCTCGCCGAGATCGAGCTTCAGCGAGCTCCAGGCCGCCGCTTGAATCCAGCCAGCTCGCGCATCAGAAGCCCCCCGCGACCGCAGAGCCAGGCCCCGGTTCCGCTACTCGCCGTAGCGAGCCATCTCGGCGATGCCGATCTCCAGATTGGCGCGCCAGGACTGCTCCAGGCGGGCGCTCCAGTTCGAATCGAGCTCCGAAGCGGCCTGCACCAGGCAGTCCACGAAGTTTTTGTAGAGCGGCGCCGGAACCCCAAGCTGCACATGCCTGTGGCCCAGGCGCTTGAGCGCCAGGCTGCCCACCGCGTCGCCGCAGGCAAAGCGGAGCAGCATGAAGAGCCCGTGATGGAGCATCAGCTTCTGCTGCGGAAGATCGGTGCGTGCGAACAGGGTGCGGACCTGCTCATTGGAATCGAGAAAGATCTGGTAGAAGCGCTCGACGAGCTGGTCGCCGCGAACTCGGCGGAAGCTCTCCAGCGCATCGCTGGTCCTGCTTGCTGACTTTTGCATCAATTATCCCAGGCGCATGCGGGGGCCAATGGCGGAGCCTCCAGCCATCTGTCCCGCCGCCCTGGCGGCTTCGCCGGCCTCGTCGACGGCGCTGAGGATCCGGCGCGCGCGATCGAGGAAGGCCTCACCCGAAGGCAGCAGCTGCATGCCGCGCGGCGTGCGAACGAAGAGCGGCGTGCCGATCTCGTCCTCAAGCGAACGGATCTGGCGGCTCACGGGCGGCTGCGCGACATGCAGCCGCTCGGCGGCACGTCCAACGTTTCCCTCTTCGGCAACGGCGACGAAATAGCGAATCTGCGCGAGGCTCACGAGCACAGCATACCAAAACGGTATTGGACGCTCCAACGATGCTTTCGCATCATTGCATGCGATGGCGATCGAGATTCTAAACGCGATGGAGATCGCGAAGATGCGCAAGGCGGGCCGAGCGGCCGCGGAGACCCTGGCCTATGTGGGCGAGCGCATCCGCCCGGGCATCACGACCGGCGAGATCGAGCGCTGGGTGCGCAAGGACACGGCGCGGCGCGGCGGAAAGCCGAGCCAGCTCGGCTACAAAGGCTTCCCGGCCGCAGTGTGCACGAGCCGCAACGAGACCGTGTGCCACGGCATCCCGCGCGACGACGAGCTGCTCGCGCCGGGCGACATCGTCAACGTCGACGTCACGACCAACCTCGACGGCTACCACGGCGATACATCCGCCACGTTCATCATCGGCGAAGCAAAGCCCGAGGCCGTGGGCCTGGTCGAGGCCGCCCGCCGCTGCCGCGATGCAGGCATCGCCGTCGTCCGCGAGGGTGCGCGACTGGGCGACATCGGCGCCGCCATCGAGGAGCAGGCGCGGCGGGACGGCGTGACGATCGTGAAGGAGTTCGGCGGCCACGGCATCGGCCGCAAGATGCACCTGGATCCGCACGTGAATCACACCGGCAAGCGCGGCGTGGGCCTCCGCCTGAAGGCGGGCATGGCGATCACGATCGAGCCGATGGTGAACCAGGGCCAGGCCGATGTCATCTTCCTCGACGACGGCTGGACGGTAAAGACCGCGGACGGCAAGCTCTCCGCCCAGTGGGAGCACACGGTCATCGTGACGGCGACGGGCTGCGAGCTGATGACGCTGCTCGAATAGAGCGGGCGCCGGCGCAACAGGCGCAGCAGGCGCTGGGCATGCTCCATCCCACTATCTCTTTATTCCCGCCAATCGAAATTGGGCAGCAAGTTTGACCAGAAGCGGGTGCGCGCGCAAGCGACGAGGTATGAGTATTTTCTTGACCATTCTTCCCTAAATCGAAACGATCGTATTTAGTCATATCAGCCGCTGCTCGATATATCGACAAATAGTCCAATGATATGAATCACATATCGCTCGAGCTGCTGACGATCACGTTATCGAGGTTGGCTCACTGGCGTCTATTCTAGAATCCAGTGATCGGGCCTTTCATTTGGAGAAACCAGGGATATGAAACTTAATCGGCCGGTTTTATATGCGCTCTGTACAACTTTTACGCTGATCGGGTGCGGCGAGCAGATACCAGAACAGGAGTATGATTCCAGCAGCGGCAAACTTACAGTTCCATCGTATAGCGGTCCAGCGGCGTGCCGGGCCGCGACTGCGTGCAACAGCGGGGCAAGCGGGTTCAGCATCGACTCGCAGGATCGGCTCGCGCAGCTCTTTGCCATGAAGCTGGCGAACGGAAGCCCAAATCCGAACTATCCTGCAAACTCGACGCTGGCGGGAATTGCCCAACAGTGGCTGAGCCGAGCCCCTGCTCGCGACGGCTACGTCAACACCGCGGTCACCACCGCGATTGACGCCAACAACTGCTTCTGTGTGCATATCACAGCAAACTCCGGCGTCACCAATCTCGACAGCGTGTACAGCACCGTCATACGGCAGATGAACGATATCGGCCAGTATGCTTATGTTAATACGATAGTGCCTGCGACAAAAGATCCCAACATCTGGCGGCCGGGCTGGAACTACATACTCCCGTGGGGCCTTAACACTCAGGATAATCAGGCAGTAACCGCCCTGCACTTTGGCGTCTACGACAGCGTTCGCGAGCTGGATTATCTGAACGACCGCGTGCCGGACAAGATCAAGTATCTGGTCGAAGACGCCCTGGTATCCATGGGACTGCCGGCCACGGACTCCCGCAAATATCAGCGTATCGTCGATACTGTGCCGATTGCCGGTGGCGACTTTGACGCCCACTGGATCGATATGATGACGCCGCTGGTCAGAAATACCTATGACCAGTACATGTTCGAGCTGGCGATTCGCGACGGGGCCGACCCTCTGTATACCCGCCCCATGCACTCGTATGGAGATCCCGCGCGCAAGAACCTGGGAACCATGTATCTCCCGGGCAACAGCGATATTCAACGCGAGTCGCCCTACGCTCGCGCCTATCGACTGGGCGGCGGCGCCACCAACTCGGTGGTGCCCAACAAGGGAACCACGCTGGCTGCCAGCGAGCATCCGGCCGGGTGGTATTACGCATATCAAGGCGTGCCTACCACTTCAACAGATCCATTTGGAATCTTGTATCCGGGCTGCCCTGCCCCGGATGGCAATCCCAATCTTTATGTGCAAAAGGACTCGTGGTACTGCAATAAGAAATGGCACCGTCCAAGCTATATCTATAGCTATCCCGCCGACGAGATGCTGGTTCAGGATCTGATCGCCACTTGCGTCGAAGTCTACACTGCGCAGAGCTGGAGTCTGGATCCAAGCTATGCTCTTGCCCAGTGCCAGGCCTATTGGACAAGCCCGAGCCGAAAGCATCAGGTCTGTGTTCGCGGGCGCAAGATGGGCAGCTGCGAGAACGACACCGTCGCCAATGCCTGGTGCAACACCCACAATGACGAGATGTGTCCGGCCGAGCCCACGGTATACCCTATTGCTAAATATGACTTCGTCGGTGGCAATACCAATGACCTGAGTGGAAATGGCTTTAACGCCATCAGCAACACTGCAACATTGACCACCGGACGCCACGGCACTCCCAACAATGCCTATTACACGACCGGCACCCAGAACATCAACTACGGCACCGCAATCACCGGCGGCCTGAACAACCTGTCCGTGTGTGCCTGGTTCAACAAGCCCACCGCGAGCAACTCGAAACTGGTCTCCCGCTATGCCGCCGGCGCCACCACCGGCGAGTGGTATCTGTCGACGACCAGCGGCAACCAGATCTACTTCTACGTCGGCGGCGCGCTGCTGACCAGCAGCTACGTCTACTACAACGACGGCGGCTGGCATCACGTCTGCGGCGCCTACGACGGCGTGACCGGCCGGCGGCAGATCTTTTTCGACGGCCAGGTCGTCGCTTCGGCGACGGCGATGGGCCCGGCCACGACCAGCAGCATCAGCGTCTACGTCGGAAACTGGCAGGGACTGACCGAGCCCCTGAACGGCGCCATCGACGATGTGCGCATCTACAACGTGGCGCTCAATCAATCCGACGTGGAGGCTGATATCGACTTTCCCGAGCCCGCGGCCAAGTGGTCCTTTGCCAATGGCGCTGTTGACTTCAGCGGCAATGGCATGAACGGCACGGTCTCCAGCGCGACCCTGGTTTCGGACCACCACGGCAATGACGGCAGCGCCTATCAGATAAGCACCTCCAGCAGCTCCTATGTCGATTTCGGGGATTACAACGCAGTTGAAGGAATCCCCGAAGTAACGGTCTGCGCCTGGCTCAAAAAGCCTACGCCCTCAACCGGCGGCGTGGTCTCCAAGATGCAATCGGGCGGATTTGGCCCCTGGTATCTTATTGTCGAATCGAGCGGCAATATCCAGTTTATCGTCTATCGCAGCGATCTTGCGGTTGCCGCCTATGCCAGCGCCACCCCGGCGGTGCCATACAGCAATGGCGAGTGGCATCACCTCTGCGGTGTGTATAACGGCAGTCTCGGCGGAGCCGGCGCCAAGCTGTACTACGACGGTCAGCTGCTGGCGACCGCGGCCATGAGCGGAAACCTCTATGCCAATACCACCACCGTAAGGGCGGGAAATCTGTCCGGCGGCGGCTGGCCGCTGAACGGCACCGTCGACGATATCGAGATCTACACGGTTGCGCACGGCGATACCGCCATCAAGAACCTGTATCGCGGCAGCGCCGCGGCGCACTTTGCCTTCATCAACGGAACCGCCAGCGACATCAGCGGCAATGCCTATGCCCTGGTGTCGAACAGCGCTTCGGCCGCCAAGGGACGGCTGGGCACCACCAACGACGCCTTCAGCATGACCGGAAGCCAGAGCATCAGCTACGGCGACCTCGGTGCATTTGAAAATCGCAGCGACCTCGGGGTCTGCGCGTGGATAAAAAAGAACGGCCAGTCGGACGGCGTGATCGTCGGCAAGAGCACGGACTTCACCACCGGCTCGTGGCTGCTCTCGACCAAGTCGACCGGGCAGCTGCAGTTCTCGGTCACCAACAGCAGCTCGATCAAGGTCGACCTCGCGATGGCACCGCTGGTGCCCTACCACGATGACAAGTGGCACCTGGTCTGCGGCTCCTACGATGCGGGCGGCGGCTCCAGCGCCATGCAGCTGTTCTATGACGGCGCGCTCCTCGGCTCGGCTTCGCACTCGGGCCTCATCAAGAACACCACCGCGGCCGTGCGGGTGGGAAATCACGACAGCGGCAGCGCCCCGCTCAATGGCTCGGTTGACGATGTGCGCCTGTTTAAAGGCGCGCTTCCGGCCTCGCACGTCAAGGATCTGTTCAACGCGGAAGGGCGTCGCTGTCCCAACTGTTCCGCAGGCGAGAACGCCGCCCTTGACTGGGCGCAGGTCGCCGGCGGACTGGTGGACATCGGCGCGCAAAATGGCGTGGTCTTTGGCGTAAACAGCGCATCCCAGATCTACAAGCGCGTGGGCAGCAGCTGGGTGCTGCAAAGCGGCGGCCTCATCACGGCCACAGTTCAGTCGAATGGCAAGATCTGGGGCCGCAACACCGGCGGACAGGTCTGGGAGGGCACGGGCCTGGCCCCCGACTGGGTATCGCATCGCAACCTCGGCGATGCAGTGGATGTGGCGGCCAATGGCGGCGCCGTGTGGATCACGGCCACCGATACCTGCCTCTACCAGTGGACCGGTGGCACCAGCTGGGCGGCGGCGGCCTGCGGCTACGCCAGCGCTGTTGACCTGGATACGCAGGGGCAGCCCTGGATGATCTGGGGTGGCGACATCTGGGCGTATCTCCAGACCACCTCGGGATATGGCTGGTTCTACTATGGCACCCCAGGCAGCGCCACCGACATTGGCGTTGGCGACTCCGAGGTCTGGGTCGTGTCCGGCGGCGCTCTGAAGTATCTGGTGAAGTCCGCCAGCAACTTCATCACCGACCCCACGTTCTCGGCCCAGTCGGGCGGCAGGGTCGCCAGCAAGGTCGCGGTGGAAAAGAATGGCACGGTGTGGGTGGTCGCCACCGACTCCACCATCTGGCGCGGCGAGCGCCACTAGTCCTCGCTCTCATCCTCGCTCTCATCCTCGGGCGGCGTGAGCGATTCACGCCGCCGCAGCACCCTTCCTAAACTCAGCAGGCGCCAGTCCCAATCGCTCCGCAGCGCAGCCAGGCGGGTGAGGAATGGTCCCCCTACGGTTGCGATGTGGGTGCGCACAAGCGCGGCCGGAACCCCGTGATCAGGGGGGAGCAATCGCGGATACGCAATAGGAGGATGGAAGCTCTGGATCTGTCAAAGGAGCTCCTACGTGAAAACGCATCTGGTTGGTCTCGTACTCTGCGTTGCGGCGCTGCCGGTGGCGGGCTGCTCGCTCACCTCCGATCGCTTCAGCTGCGGCATGTTCGCAAATGGCGCGCTGGTGCGCTGCGTCGACTACGAGCAGGTGGGCTTCGCGTTTCGCACGACGGTTGAGACCCTGTGCCGCGGCCTGCTGGGGGACTTCTCGACCGAGAAGACCTGCCAGCAGGAGGGCAAGATCGGCGGCTGCAAAAAAGAGAGCAGCGGCTTCACCCAGACGGCCTGGTACTACCCCGAAAGCATCGCCAAGACGCCCGACGAGGTCAGAGGCCGCTGCCAGGGCGGTGAGTACTTCGTCGACCCGAGCGGCGCGCGCCCATCGCCGGCCGATATGACCATGACCAGCGACATGACCATGAGCACGGGTGGCAGCGACATGACCATGCCCAGCGGCGACATGAGCAGCAGCAGCGATCTATAAGAGTGAAAACAAAACTGAGCAAGCCTCGGCAGCATAAGTGGACAAGGCTTCTAGTACCTCGCCCCGATGAATTTGACCGGTTGGACGCCTCCGATCCCTCTGCCTTCGGGAGAGGCTAGGTGAGAGCGGTCGCGACGGTCGCCGCTGCCCTCACCCGACCTCTCCCCGAGGGAGAGGAGACTTGGGTCAACCGGTCAAAACTTCTGGGGAGAGCCACTAGGTGCGGTACATGGCCGACATGGCCAAGCCGTAGCTAGAGCTCATCCTTTTGCTGGATGGGTCAAGCGGCTGGGAATGCGTCGATCAGTCCTTGAGGTCGTCGGTCGCCTCCTGGCCGACCGACACGCGATCGAAGCGCTTCACCGCATCGCTCAGATCGACCCAGAACTGCGCGTCCTTGGTCTCCTGGGCCGAGAGCACCTGCACCCCATCCTTGACCTTCCAGACATACTTGCGGCCCGTCTGGCCGTGCGGATTGCGCAACAAGATCATCTTGAGCGTTACATCCTTATTTCCAGGATAGGTCATATCGGCAGCATCCAAAACGGCATAGGCATGTTTTCCATACAGGCCCTTCCACTCGGGCTCGCCGACGGTTCCGGTCTTGCCGCTGCGGCCGCCGACACCCTCATTGGTAGAGATGGTGACAGGCAGCTTCTTATCAAGAGCAGCCCTGATCTTCTTATCAAAATCTAGCATTGAAGCACTATAGATGCCCGTGCCGCGCTTGCCAGCCAGCATATTATTACCCTCTACAAACCTCTTTATCGATTCAACGATTCTATCCTCAAGAGGGGATTTTTTGACCTCATTATCAAACCACTTAATAAAGTCTTCCAGGCGCACTGACGGCTTTCCGGTCATTGCATCATAAAGCGAGACTCCGCGCTCTGGCGTTCCTGCCCAGCTCTTCCAGGTGGCCAGCGCCAGGTCGTCGTCTTCGCCCACGGCCGCCCTGCACAGCGCATCGTCCGGAACAATGTTTCCCATGCGAAATTCAGACAGCTTGCCGACGAACATCTTCAGGAGATTGCTCTGGCCCTGATTTCCCGCGGTGATGGTCAGCGACTCACCGCCGAGCAGCGCAGCCAGCGCAATCGAGGGGCACTGGCCGCCGCCCAGGAGCTCCTTATAGAAATCCTTGGCCACCGTATTCTCGTCGCCCAGGAATGCCGCATAGCCCTTTTCCAGCATGACCACCCAGAGCGGCGAGTGGGCATGCTTGGCACTGGTAGAAAACCAGGTATACACGACAGATTTTTCAATCTTGAGATAGCGCGCTACTTTATTTGAGTCATATAAACGCAATACTATATGCTTACCATCATCGATCATCATTTTTTCAATCTTCTCGGGCCCATCCTTACTATTAATGATACCCATGATAGAGGCCAGAAGATAGCAATCGCCAATAGCTCCCTGCTTGATATCGGTTAGCTCTGGCGGATGGGGAAAAAGATCGGCTTTGGTCTTCTTGTGAGTAGTTAAAGCACTTTTGGTTTTTGGATTGCGATAAAGTTTGACATCTGCATTGGGGGGAATCACAAGAAGGCCATTAGGATCATGTGCCATTTTATAACCTGCATTTCTGTGCGGCCGATTTCACGAGCAAACGAGTCATGCAGCGCATGGCTCAAGCCAAAATGTTAGATAAGAGCCTCGGGCCTGTCAGCTGACAATCGCAGCGCGTCCGCTAAGGCTCCGGAATGCAACTGCGAATTTCTTGCCCAGCCTCCGCATCTCGGGTGCAGGAGCCGACATTCCCAAGTCCCTGTCCTGGGTTGCAATAATCCGCAGTAAGAGCAGCAGTCACATAGCCAACCAGCGAGGTCGCATGAGCATGATGATGCCCAGTGCGACCATGACCAGCCCGCTCACCAGCTTGAGCCAGCGGCCTTCCTTCTCTTGCAGCTTGCGCCGGCTGAGCGTGATCACAGCGATGAGCAGCATGATGCTGTCATCCAGCATGTAGAAGATGTTGTACAGCACGAGATAGCCGTAGTAGGCCCACCACGGAAGGCGGCGCAGCGTCAGGATCTGCGTGTAGAGCGCCGGGAACCCCGCGGTGCACATGAGCTCCACGAGATTCACAAGTATGGCCAGAACAATCACGCCCCCGAGCGCAGCCGGCAGCGTGGAGGCGTGCAGGATGTTCCGAACCCGCCGGTAGATTCCGGGCTTGGCGCCTTCGGGAATGCTCAGTGAGACTCCTTTTTTGAACGCAAAGAAATCCTTCACGTTGACCGCGCCCGCCAGCGTCGCCAGCACCGCCAGCCCGATCTGAACCGCACGCGCCATTCCGATAAAAAGGAAGACGTTGAGCCAGGCGGCCATGAACAGAAAGTAGGCTGTCCCGCTGACCACCACAAAGGTCCCTCCGACCACCAGCATCTTGCGCCGGTCGTGAAGCGACGCAAGCAGCGACAACAGGAAGAGCAGGACCCACATCGCGCAGGGATTGAAACCGTCTAGGAGCCCGATGACCACCGTGAACAGCGGCAGGCCGAGCTTCCGCACGCTCAGGCGCCCGAAGAGGGGGGCGTCCACAGACTCGGACTCCGCGCCCTCCGCGCAGGGGGCAGCATCCACCTGACACACCGGGCCGCTCTCTGCGGGCCCCACGCCGCCCTGGTTGAGAAGTGCCAGCAGCTGCGCGCCCGTGCGCTCCCGGCCTGCGTAGCCAACCACCAGGCGCCCGCGCAGGTAGAACGCCGGGACGCCCAGGCCCCGGATGCCCTGCTGCCGCGCCAGGGCATCCAGTCGCTCGCGTGCAGCCTGGCTGGCGACCACATCCCACTCGTGGATCCGCAGGGCTGGCTGCGCCTTGCGAAGCTCCTGCAAAAAGCCGCTGGCTTCGGCACAGCGCGGGCATCCTGGGCGAGTAAATACCTCCAGGTCTGAGCGCGCGCCATCTTCCTCGGCCCGAGCGCCGATGGGAAGCGCGAACAGGAATAGCAGACAGACAAGGAGGCCCTGCCATTTGGAGCTCGACATCATGTTTCAAGACTGAAATCAGCAATCACCGTGCCGTTCCGGCGCGAGGCTCAGGACCGTAGAGCACGCATAAAGCGCGCGGCCCCGGGATTCAGCGCAGGATTTGCGTGGAGATCAATCAGCTCAGGGACTACATCGGTCCCAGCTCGCTGCCGCCACGGTGATCGACCCGATGAAGATCCCAACCGTCTGTAGAGAGTGCGCCGAGCTCGCTCCGTGCGATAGGGATGGGTCCACGGTCAGTTCAAATATCTCATCGTTGAGTTGCCAAACAAGTTTCGTGCGAGCCGGTGCGCCAGCAAAGGTCAGCAAGCGCCGCCTTCTGCTCTACGTCACTGAGAAGGTATTTACAAAATAACTAGCTTCGACGGAAAACCTCTCCCTTCAGGGGCCGAGGGGGAGAGGAGAGGGTGGACAGTAATTAGTAAACACCTTCCTAATTAGGTCTCGAAGAACCCGGCGTCTATTGCGCGCGGGACGGGTTCATCTCGGCCAGCTGCTCGGCAGTTTGCTATTTTCGTGCGCGGCCCTGCATGCCCGCAAGCCAGCTCCGCGCCTCGGCTTCAGTGCGAAACAATGCCAGGTTCTGGGGCTGACCACGAACCAAATCCGTGGCCCTGGCCACCAGCGTTGACAGCGTGCGCACCGCCAGGGAAGCGCCGAAAATAGCCGTGGCTCGCCCCTGCTTGGTGGCCGGATGGGTGCTGGCTACTCGCCTCGCCTCAGAGCTGAGCGTGCCCGCTTGCCGAGCATCGATCAAGTTCACCACCGGCCCCACCTCCGACTCAAGGGTCAAGACGAGATCCAGCAGCCACTGCATATCTTCTCCCGAGCTGTCGCCAACAAAGAGAATGTTAAGCAGGCTGCCCTCTCTGCAGACGGTGAAACAGCCATGCTGGTAGCTAGTGCCTGACATCCCTTCGGCCTCTCCGGTTCTACCCACTCACCCACATCGCAGTGGATCGTCCCCGCTCGAACGCTGGGCCGTCCCCAGCCGCCACAGTGTACTTCATGTTTAAAAATCTCGCACTCGGACCGGCCTGGCCATACGTAGTTACCTGTGCGTAGGGGGCCTGTAGTTACCCGAAAGGTCGCTTCACTAACCCGTGCATGCTCGCCCTCCTCTGGGGTCGGTAGGAAGCGAACTTGATGATGAGTTGGCTCCATTCGAAGCGGACTCATATCAGAGTAAGAACACAGGGTCAGATACTGCGAGGGTGTTATGCGCGACCTGATGCGTAGCGGGCTTTGGAGCAGAGCGATCGTGGCAGCTGGGCTCGTCGGGATTGCGGCTTGTGATGCCACAGGTTGGCTCACGGTGCCGGAGGTGCAGCAGCAGCAAGCGCTTCAGGGTCAGCGGGTGCGGGTTCGCGGCTACGCATTCAAGCTATGGACCAGCACCGCGGTCGCCTGTGGTCCTGGCAACCGGTGCTGTAATAGCGCAGGCACCGATCTCTATTTGCTTCCGGCGCCCGCCCAATCTTTGGGAGCCCAGTGGCTGCTGATCCATCCGGGCAGCAGTCAGACAACGTTCTGTCAGGGCAATGAGTGCCAGCAGACTTGCGCGCCCTTCCTTCCCCAAGATGGCGCAGCCTACGAGCTAAGCGCAATGGTGCAGAGCCACGTGCTCGACCCGTGCGCCTTCCCTGGTGCGCCCAAGGAGTCCACCTGTCCACAGCCGCTGAACTACTCTTTGACCGACCTGGATGTAGCTGCATCCAGCCTGCTGGTGGGCGAAGGAGACTTGAGCACGCTGAGCAGAGCTCCGATTGAGTCTGGGCATTTTCCGTGGCAAATCCCTTGGTGACGATGACGGCGTGGGCTGCCGCTAGAGCGCACGTGGGCGTCCTAGCTGAGATACCTCATTCTGCCGATTCCCTCTCCTGACGGACTGCCGCCGACTGCGCCAAACCCACCGATTGCCATTTCCGGTACCTTTTTAAGCTCCAAGCAGCTCGGGCTCGCGGCAGCAGAAAAAGCTGCGCGTCTTGTTGTTCTTCGTGGATCCATCGAAGCTGTGCCGGATGACGCACCGGGGGAGCGGCCTTCGAGCTCCAGAGCCTCCCACTTGAGGCCCCAGCGCTCGCCGGCGCGCAGGCCGGTGAAGATCGCCACCTCGTAGATGAGCCACGACCGCAGCGGCAGCGAGCTGTTGAGCAGGAGGTCGATGTCGTCTTCGCTCAAGCAACTGGCGGCTTCGG
>Ga0075163_10007725_pt1 | contig 14201 bp, 11 predicted proteins | sample JI1023141ADNA_FD_71478 | JGI IMG/M metagenome (GOLD analysis project Ga0075163, IMG submission 71478) | Wastewater effluent complex algal communities from Wisconsin, to seasonally profile nutrient transformation and Carbon sequestration -... | ecosystem: Engineered > WWTP > Effluent > Algae...
AAGAAGCACCTTCAACACTGGCTTCTTACGGAAGATACTTACTTACACCTGAGATCTTCGACTTGTTGGATCACGAAAATACAGGGCTTGATAATGAGCTATGGACAGTAGACGCCATTACGAAGATGGCTGTGTCAGGTACTGTCGTAGTCCAGGAGACCAAGGGGACGTGGATGACGACTGGTGACCCTAAAAATTATTTTCTAGCCCACCTAGAGTATGTGCTTACAAATGAGAGCTATGCCACAGAAGTTATAAAGTATATTCATGACAAAAAAATAATATAAACAACATTTGTATCTTTTTGTGATGCAGCATACATTTTTTCTAATAGCGTTCTCTTATACTTTCCTTATAACAAACGGTAAGTAAGGAGACAGATCAATGGATATCAATTTAGGAGGTATATTACCCGCAATCCTAATAGGGGGTTTAGCAGGTTGGGTCGCGTCGATGATCATGAAGACCGATGCTTCAATGGGACTTGTTGCGAATATTGTGGTTGGTATAATCGGTGCGATAATCGGTAACTTACTCCTTCCTGTATTCGGTATAGGTGGTACTACTGGATTTTCACTATGGAGCTTCATAGTGGCAGTCCTTGGTGCAGTAGTATTACTTTTCATAGTGGGAATGTTCCGCGGCGGTCGACGAGTATAACCAAAACGCATTAAGCCGTCATCTACCGGGCATCTACTAGACTATTATGTAGATGCCCGGTATTATATAGGAAAAGAAAGGACATATTCATGTCAAATGCAGCAGAAATTCTTGTGGTCATTCTATCGGTATTCTTAGCAATATTTTTGTTACTTTCGATCATCCTCACGGTGTTGCTTATCAAAGTCACAACGCAGATTCGTGAGATTACAGCATCAGCTCAAAACACCGTCGATAATATCAATCAGTTTACGACAAACGTAACAAAGTTCTCTTCACCTGCACTTATAGGAAAATTTCTTGTAGACCAATTCAAAAAAGCCCGCAAATAGTCTCACCGAAATAATTATTGCCCATGAATTATATCTGTTAAATGCTATAATAGTGGTATATGCCTGGAGGGAAAAATATATCGACACGACTGACTGAAGTGTCGGAATTTGTACATTTGCACAATCATACTCATCATAGTTTGCTTGATGGGTTGACTAAGGTGCCCGAGCTTGTCTCTAAGGTAAAAAGCATGGGTATGCATGCTGTCGCAATCACCGACCATGGAACACTGTCTGGTGCTATTGAGTTTTATAAAACGTGTAGCGACCAAGGAATAAAGCCTATTATCGGGATAGAGGCTTACATCGCTGCGCGTTCGCGGAATGATAGAGATCCCGCTAAAGACAAGGCGCGCTATCACTTGATTATCATCGCGATGAATAACCAAGGATATCAGAACCTCATGCAGTTATCGACCATCGCAAATCTTGAAGGTATGTATTACAAACCGCGTATGGACCATGAGATACTTGAGAAATACAACGAAGGGTTGATCGTTTTGAGTGGTTGCGCAAGTTCAGAAGTGAGTGAAGCGATACGTGCTGATGATATCGAGAAAGCTCGTGACATTGCAAAATGGTACAAATCTGTCTTTGGTGATCGTTACTATTTTGAGGTTCAGGATAGCACCTGGGATGTACAGCTAAAGATAAACGAGCAATTGTTCAAGTTATCAAAGGAACTCGATGTTCCGTGTGTTCTGACGAGTGATGCGCATTACGTGGAGCCATCTGATACTGAAGCTCACGAAATATTGCTGTGCGTAGGTACTGGGTCGTTTCTGAGCGATGAGGGAAGGATGAGTCTGAGCGACTTTCATCTACATGTTACTGACCCTGCAGAAATCATAGAACGCTGGTCCGACCAGCATCCGGAAATTATTCGCAACACAAAACTGATTGCAGATCGTTGTGATGTAAGCTTAGAATTTGGCAAGATTCTTATTCCTACATTTCCAGTACCTGACAAGGAAACGGAAAAGTCATATCTACATACACTTGTTTGGAGAGGTTTGTCGTGGCGCTATGGTTCAGCGACCGAATCTCAAGCGGCGACGCTGTCTCTTGATGAAGCAAAAAAATTAGTACCTCAGGATGTCGCAACCCGAGCTATTTATGAGCTCGGTGTTATTGAAAAAATGGGTTTTAATGGGTATTTCTTGATCATTTGGGACTTTATCAAATGGGGCAAGGATCGAGGAATAATCTTTGGCCCAGGCCGTGGAAGCGCTGCGGGCTCAATCATCGCATACTCTCTCCGAATCACTGAGCTTGATCCACTCAAGTATGATCTGCTGTTTGAGCGATTCCTGAACCCTGATCGTATCTCAATGCCTGATGTCGATATTGATATCCAGGATAGTCGCCGTGACGAGGTAATTCAATACTGTGTCGAAAAGTACGGTAAAGAACGGGTTGCAAACATAGTGACCTTTGGCAAAATGGCTGCCAGAGCAGCAATTCGTGATGTGGCACGTGTTCTACAGGTCCCGTATGCTGAGTCTGATCGACTTGCAAAACTCATTCCGCCACCCGTGCAAGGCAGGCACATCCCACTAAAAGCAAGCGTGGAGTCCGATCCAGAGCTAAAAAAAGAATATGAGACGAATCCGACTGCAAAGCGAGTGATAGATTATGCAATTAGACTTGAAGGCACTATTAGGTCACATGGAGTACACGCCGCGGGTGTGGTGATTGCGCCTGATGATATTGTAAAGTTTGCACCTCTTGAGATGGCTCAAAAGGGTGTGGTAGCTACTCAATACCCAATGGGACCAATCGAGGATCTTGGCCTTCTCAAGATGGACTTTTTAGGCCTCAGCAACTTAACTATCATTAACAACGCAATCAGAATTGTGCGAAAAGTGTATGAGACGGAGATTGATCTGACTAGTTTACCACTTGATGACACAAAGACATTTGAGCTACTACAGCGTGGTGACACGACCGGGGTGTTTCAGCTTGAATCAGCGGGTATGAAACGCTATTTGCGTGAACTGAAGCCGACGGAATTTGATGACATCGTGGCAATGTGTGCGTTATATCGACCGGGACCGCTGGGCGCAGGACTGACAGATTCTTTCGTGAAGCGTAAAAATGGTCTTGAAAAAGTGACCTATGAGCACGAGTTGACGCGCAACGCGCTCGAATCGACATATGGGGTCATTGTCTATCAGGAACAGGTGATGCAGATGAGTAAAGAAATGTCAGGATTCACGGGTGGAGAGGCTGACACACTCCGCAAAGGTATAGGTAAAAAGATTCCTGAAGTTATGAAAAAAATGGGTGCGCAGTTTATTGATGGGGCAGTAGAAAACGGCGTACCTCGCCCAGTTGTTGAAAAGATCTGGCACGACATTCTCGGTTTTGCGGACTACGCCTTTAATAAATCACACTCTGCCTGCTACGGGCTCATCGCTTACTGGACAGCATACCTCAAGGCATACTACCCAGATGCTTTCATGGCCGCACTGATGACGAGCGATCAGGATGACATGGATCGACTTGCTATTGAGATCTCAGAATGTCGACACATGGGCTTGACTGTCCTGCCCCCAGACGTTAATCAAAGCTATGTTGAGTTTGCTATCGTACCCGGTAAAAATCAAATTCGATTCGGAATGGCAGCCGTCAAAGGAGTGGGCGTGAGCGCAGTAGAGGAGATTCTGCGTGCTCGCGAAGAAGGTGAATTTAAAAGTATCGGAGACTTTGCTCGTCGGGTTAGTACGTCTAAGTTCAATCGTCGCGCATGGGAATCACTTATCAAATCAGGTGGCTTCGACGCGTTTGGCGATCGATCAGACCTATTGTTTAATCTTGACACAATTACGAGCTATGCAAGTCGCACACAAAAAGACGCAGCAAGCAATCAGGCAGATCTATTCGGCGGTTTGGGCGGTGCGGCTTCTGTTCCCGAGATTCAGTTAGCTGACGCGCCAGTTAAGCACCATGAGCGTGAGCAGCTACAGTGGGAGCGAGAATTACTCGGTCTGTACCTAAGCGCTCATCCGCTGGATCGCTACGATGATTATTTCTCTGAGCAAACGGTACCAATCGGGAGTATTGAGCTTACGCATGACAAAAAGACCGCCATCGTGGGGGGCGTGGTTATGACAGTACGAACTATACTTACCAAAAGTGGTAGTAAGATGGCGTTCATGGCTATCGAAGACAAGAGTGGCGAGACAGAGATTATTGTATTTCCGAAGGTTCTTGAAGTAGTAGGAGAGGGGCTTGTCCAGGATGCTGTGGTGAAGATAAAGGGTAAGGTGAATACTTCAGACAAAGACGGCAAGCAGACCGGTGATATAAAAATCATAGCTGATTCAATAGAGATTATAACCAACGAAGAACTCGATGCTTACAGAACGACCGGAAAAAAAATGGCAGCGCCTAAGCAAAAGAAACTAAAGGAACAAACAAGTGAATCCGTCAAAGCTGAGCCATCTACAATATACACACCCGTGGAAGATCGAGTGCCAAAAATTTATGTGCATGTGCACAACCCAGAAGACCATGATAATCTGTTAAGGCTCAAAAAAACCTTTAATCGCTTTCCGGGAACAAGCGAAATTATATTGGTACTTGGCAAAAACAAAGAGTCGGCAATTCGATTACCGTTTACAGCTGAGGCATCTGAAGAGCTTGAGTCGGTCGTGACAGAGTTATACGGGCCAGACTGTATAAAATTCGTATAATATAAGACTTAGCGCTATTGTAGCCGTGCTGCAGTAGTTGTCAGTATCAGAGTTAGCGCGACAATGAGGGCAAACGCATCGAAAGTAGGGTGACTTATGACGAAATGTTCACCGGTGGCAAATGCGTGTTTCATCAAGGCTCGATGAGACAAAGCATACCCGAATGCAGTGACAATAGTCAGTACGAGACTCGCAGTTGCTACACCAGGAATTGCGCCGCTACGAAGAGTTTCAAATACTGAGACGTTTTTTATGTACCCTGTTGCAACCGGTGCGATAGGCGCCGCTTTTTCCGTTGACGGTGTTTGCTTCTCTTCAGCGTTTGCTTCGGTTGGACTTGGGACTGGCGCGGTAGGCTCTGGAGATTGTTGCGTAGTTGGTGATGACGGTGTTGGCTGTGATTCAGCTGACGATCCGGCAGCCTGAGCAGGGGCAGGAGCTGGGGCTGGTGGGGGCGGGGCAGGAGCTGGGGCTGGTGGGGGCGTATACGAAACCTGGGTACCATAATGTGCGACAACAATAGTATTCTCACCACCTTGGAATCCTGGCGAGTTAACTATGCCAAAACCAACCTCCGCGTAGTCACCTAAAATATTTGCTCTGTGGCTTGGACTGTTCATCCATCCATCGTTCGTGGCATAGCTTGTAGAAAACCCGTACGCGAGGTTTTCGCCTGCACGACTGTAGTTGTAGCCTGCTGCTTCGAAGAAATACCATGGTTGAGTACCATCGGGCGCCACATGCGCCCAGTAGTTCACGTCAGCCATGTGTTGCGCCTTCGCTTGAGCGGAGTTATTCAGCTGACCATTTAGGCTGAAACCAGCCATCCCATTGGCCGCACGAGATGCGTTAGCGGCAGCAAATAAATCACCTCTGCTCATGGAAGTAGCGTAGGCGAGTACAGATGGTTTGGTGAGACCTGGCAGCGCATTGGCGTCAATTTTTACGATACTTACCGCTATCAGCAGAACTCCTAGGAGAAGTATTCGGAATGCATGAATATGATGAGGATGTTGTGTTTTTGCCATAAGTAGTATTTACAAAGTATTATACTATTTTTGGCGTAACTGGTACAGTGCAATACCTGTTGCAACACTGACGTTGAGCGATTCTTTTTCTCCGAGCATAGGAATTTCTAGTATGGCTTCAACCTTTTTCAGTAAATCAGTAGTTATCCCGCGACGCTCTTCTCCTAGAAGCAGCGCTGTTTTTTGACCCGGTTCGTACTCACTGATAAGGATCGAAGATCTATCTTGTTCAAGCGCTACGATCGTATAGCCCTCCAAAGACAGTGCTTCGAGTGGTGGTTGTTCGTGGTATTCGAACGGTACTGCTAATTCGGTGCCAAGAGCCGTTTTATGTATCTGTTCTGTCAGTTTCTGGCTGATATGCGGGAGTCGTGTATCTTGTGGCATGGTTGGATATGGACTATAGCCGGAGAGTATAAGTTTACTGACGCCAAAGCACTCAGCGCTACGAAAGATCGACCCAACATTGTGAGTAGAACGGATATTATGAGCAATGAGTATGATGTCCCGCATGGATAATACCAGTGTATCAGGTTACATTGCTTATGCTTTTTGCTACAATATAGAAGAATGAACTCAGATAAACAAGACTCACGCTTTCGTGACCAAGAGGAACAGAGCACTCAGCAACGTGCGGCTATTTTAGGGATTGGCTATTTTGACACGCGCGGTATGGCAGATACCGCTGAGCTTGTTAAAGACATGGTTCCGCTTGAAGACATGTATAAAAATAAATTTATACCACTACGCCAGGGCACTGAGCACCAGTCAGCGGTATTCGGTATTACCTCGAGCACCCCTCAATCGATTATTAGTAAAATGCGCGGAGAATTCTCGGAGCATTCGATGATTGTTGAGTTTGTACTCATTAGTGCCAGTGGGTATCGTGAATATCTCCTCAAATACGATCCTCCTAAGCAAGTTGTGTATGATGACGTTACTATAGCTAAAGACGGTGATAGTACGACCATGCAACAGGTCTCATCCACACTTGAAAGTGTGCGCACAGACGATCTGCTTAACTATCTAATTGAACAGGCAGATAGTCTTAATGCAAGCGACATACATATCGAGAGTCAGCGTGAACATGTTCGTATCCGATTCCGTGTCGATGGTGCCTTGCACACCATTGCGGAGATCTCACACGATAAATACCGTGTATTGCAGGCATCTATCGCGTCTCGTGCAAATATCTCTACAGCAAGCCGAGAGCCCCAGAGTGGACACATTCAACATATACCGAAAGACGACTCTGAAAGACTCATTAACATGCGTATTGAAACAATACCTACAAATTACGGACAGGACGCCGTGATAAGGCTATTCAATTTCGATCAAGATTTGCTTAGGATTGATAAGCTAGGGCTTGATCCCGTGCGCCAGCAACAGATCCAAGATATTGTAGATCATCCACACGGCATGATGATGGTTGTTGGACCAACAGGTTCGGGTAAAAGCACGACGCTCTATAGTGTACTAAATGCGCTCAATTCTCCGGACAGGAAGGTTCTTACACTCGAAGATCCGATAGAGATGTCAATAGAAGGAGTGAGCCAGATTCCTGTTGACACAACTGGTGGTGATAGCTTCGCTGATAAACTCAGAGCAATTTTGCGTCTTGACCCAGATGTAGTGATGGTCGGAGAGATTCGTGATGTTGATACGGCAAAGACTGCTATACAGGCATCTATCACCGGACATCTGGTACTTACAACCTTCCACGCATCGACAGCTGCTGCAGCGTTCGCTCGAATGATCGACATGATTGGCCAAAACCCAATATTTGCGAATGCGATCCGCATGGTACTCTCACAACGGCTTGTTCGCCGCTTAGATGACACGACTAAGCAGGCGTATGAACCTGATGAGATAACAAAGCAGTGGATCCGTGGTCAGCTTTCAAACATACCTGAAAACGTAGATGTTCCGGATCTCGAGCATATCACTCTCTACAAAGCAGTCAGCACGGAGGCATCACCATTTGGCTATAAAGGACGTATGATGATCATGGAGCAGCTAGTCGTCAGCGAGGCTATCCAGAAATATATCCGAGGGGAGGTCAAAGATATAAATGTCGCCGATATACAAGCAACAGCGCAGAGTGAAGGTATGCTTACTATGGTACAAGACGGACTACTGCGTGTACTTAGGGGCGAGACAACCCTCGAAGAGATTAACAGAGTCTTGTAGAGATTCTCGCTAGCTAGCGGATGACATTTGCGACAGTTGAGACGAGGTCTTTATGGAACACGCTTGGAATAACTTCTTCTGCGGACGGGTTTTCGACGAGAGACGCAATTGCTTCTGCTGCCGCTAGCTTGTGATCGTCGGTAATTTGTTTCACCCCGTTGTCGAGTGCACCGCGGAAGATTGCAGGAAATGCGAGTGCATTATTGACCTGGTTTGGAAAATCAGACCTACCGGTTGCGATTACTGCCGCACCAGCGCTTTTAGCCACATCTGGCATGATTTCAGGAAGTGGGTTCGATAGCGCAAAGATGACCGATTTATCCGCCATCTTTTTGACCATATCAGCAGACAGGACGCCAGGCTTACTGACGCCAATGAAAATATCAGCGTCAACAATAACATCGTCGAGGGATCCTTGAGCAGAACCGTCTATGAAATCAAGAAGAGCGGTCTTTTCCGGATTGAGATCTGTGCGTGATGAGCCAATGGCGCCCTTACTATCTACAGATATGATGTTACGTGCTCCATAGGTATGGAGTAATTTTATAATTGCTGTTCCTGCTGCTCCAGCACCTATAGCGACAATCTTTGCGTTCTTGAGTTCTTTGCCGACTACTTTCATTGCATTTATGAGACCAGCAAGCACAACGATAGCAGTGCCGTGTTGATCATCGTGGAATACGGGGATATCAAGCTCAGCCTTGAGGCGATCTTCGATTTCAAAACACTGAGGAGCGGCTATATCCTCGAGGTTTATAGCACCAAAACTTGATGAGATTGCCTTGATGGCATTGACAATCTCGTCTGGCGTATGGACATCGAGCGTAATAGGAACCGAGTCAACATTCGCAAAGTGTTTGAAGAGGAGTGATTTTCCTTCCATGACAGGCATACTACCTTTTGGGCCAATATTTCCGAGCCCAAGCACTGCAGAACCGTCAGAAATGACTGCTACGAGATTGTTTGTCCAGGTGTATGTAGGGAGGAGTGTCTCATCATCAGCGATTGCTCGACTCACTGCTGCAACGCCGGGCGTATAGTACGCGCTGAGCTTTTCTTTTGTCATAGGCTCTGTGTCGCGTATTGCAGTAGTTATTTTTCCCCTAAATGCCTTGTGAAGTTCGAGTGCTTGTTCATCATAATTCATACTTTAAGTATATCAGACCCTAAGTGACGCAAAGGTCTTTTCATATCTGTAAACTTGTGCTATAGTAGACAGCTGAATTGTTATATAAATCTAAGCGAGAAACTATGTTTGCATTAATCCAAAAAGTTAACAACGCCAACAAGAAACCTAAGGTTGTTGATGTGCGTTCAGGCGACACTGTTCGTGTCCACCAGCGTATTAAAGAAGGCGCTAAAGAGCGCACCCAGATTTTTGAAGGTACGGTGATACGTACTGATCGAAAAGACAGTCTTACTAGCCGAATTACCGTACGTAAGATTGCCAGTGGTGTCGGTGTTGAGAAGAGCTTCTTGATCCATAACCCTCTCGTACTCAAGATCGAAGTTACTAAGCGAAGTAAGGTCCGACGTAACTACCTTAGCTACCTCCGTGATCGTACTGGTAAAGGTGCACGTCTCGCCGGTGTTAACTTCGATCGCGAAGCGGTCAACGATGTTCGTGACCACGAAGCAGAGGCGCTTGAAGCAAAGCTCAAAGAAGAAGCAGCGAAAGCCGCTGAAGAAAAAGCCGCTGAAGAAGCTGCAAAACAGGCAGAGCTTGATGCTAAAGCTGCCGCTGTCGAAGCTGCACACGCCGAGAATAAGTAATATACTATTGTTCTAAAATAACGCCCTTCACCAGAAGGGCGTTTATAATGAGACTATATGATTGTCGGCATTGATGAGGTTGGTCGCGGGGCGTGGGCAGGACCACTGGTTGTGGGCGTCGTTGGGTTAGGCGGTGTTACGATTGATGGGCTTACTGACAGTAAACTGCTTAGCAAAAAGAAACGAGAGAAGTTTGCGACACAGATAAAACAATCTGCTCCTTTGGTTGGTATCGGCTGGGTCAGTGCAGTTGATATAGATGCCATCGGACTATCTGGGGCTTTGAAACTAGCCGCTCGACGCGCTATGAACAGATAGATTGTAAAGAAATCGATCAGATAATCATCGATGGCACAATCCCACTGATTGACGATCCTCGAGTAACATTGATGAAGAAAGCGGATCTGCTCGTACCGAGCGTCAGCGCAGCTTCGGTTGTCGCCAAGGTTGCTAGGGACTCATATATGACACTGTGTGACTCTGTATTTCCAGGGTACGGGTTCAGCGGTCATGTCGGTTATGGGGCTGAGAAACACCGCCTCGCCATACAAACGCTTGGTGTATTGCCTATCCATCGTGCTTCGTTTGCGCCAATTGCGAACCAAATATTAAAAACAAGCAACAATACACATATAAAAAATGATGTAGCCAGTCCATCACACGCAACCACTGTCATAGTGGGTCGGCGCGGTGAAGACGCTGCAAGCGAATACCTTGCTCGTCAGGGATATACAATCATCGACAGAAACTGGAAGACGAAATGGTGTGAGATTGATATCATTGCGCTCAAAGACAGCCGTATGTATTTTGTTGAAGTAAAATACCGTCGTACCCAGCTACAGGGTGGAGGTGTAGCAGCCATTACTAGTCGAAAAAAGCGACAGATGAAATTTGCATCCGAATTTTGGCTACACACTCAAACGTTGACGAATGCATCGCTCGCGGTGCTTGAGGTTTCCGGCGACTCATTTGAGGTGACCTATTTTGTTGACGATATATCGTGAGTTACCAGATACGAGCGCGCTCGGTAGGATCGATAAAGAGACGGTCTGAAGAGACTACAGAGTAGGAGTCGTAGAAACTATCAACATTTCCAACAACGGCGTTTACTCGAAAAGGAGATGGTGGGTGTGGGTCGATTTTGGCGAGTTCAATAAGTCTCTCACGGGTTGCGTGACCGCACTCACAGCGTGCGAATGTAACGAGTAACTCTTTTAGATGAGCTTGAAATTCTTGAGCAGGTACCGAGGCCCGAAGTGCTTCAATAGCGAGCTCTAACCCACCGATGTCTGCAATTGCTTCACCAAGTATTAGCTTTCCTTGTAATGTGACGCCTGGCACTGTCTCATACGCATCTGCTTGGTTGACGATATGCTGTGCAAGAGCGTTGAAGGCGTCGCGTTCGTCAGGTGTTTGCCAACGGTTGTTGTTTCCGAATTCGTCGAAATCTGCTCCCTGGTCATCAAACCCATGAGTGAACTCGTGGCCCGTGACTGCGCCTATGCCTCCGAGGTTCGCCGCATAACTTGCCTTTGGATCATAAAACGGTGGCTGTAGTATCGCAGCAGGGAATACAATTTCGAGACGATTTGGATGGTGGTACGCGTTGACCGTGTGTGCATTCATCTCCCATTGCTCCTCATCTGGGGCATGACCAACTTTTTTAAGTTCCATATCTGACCAGAACCCGCGTGCAGTCAAGATAGACTGAATATGATTATCTTCTGTAAAGTGTAAAGCTGAAAGATCTTTCCAGTGTGATGGGTAGCCAATATGGACTGAGATGGATGATAATTTTTTATGGGCTGTGGCTTTCGTTGCTTCCCCCATCCACTCTATGCGGTCTAACCGAGAATGGTAGGCTGATCGGATATCTTCAACAATACTTAGGACGGCTCTTTTTGAAGATTCTGGAAAGTGTCGCTTTGCGTATTCACGTCCGATCGCTTCACCGATGATCAGTCCGTCAGCAGATTGAATTACCCGTTTCCACAGTGGTTTTGTGTCGGTTACCCCGCTAATTGCAGTACCGAAGAATCGAAAGGCAATGTCACTGGATGGTTGGTCTATCCAATTTACAAGGAGCAACAGACTCTTCCACTTCAAATAACTTTTAAGGATAGGCAAAGGGGTACTATCAAGGAGTGTCATAACAGAGCGGAGATATGACGGTTGACCTATAACGATATTGTTACTTGGAGTCTCCCAGCCAAGTCCCTTAAAATACAGATCCCAGTCGAAATCATACCTTTTGCGGAGCATATGCAGTGTGGTCCGATTGTAATTCTTCTCAATGTCTCTAAGCTTGACGTTCGTCCAAGCATATTTCGCGAGACTGTGTTCGAGTGCGTATATATCATCCCATGCTGACGGTACCAGTTCGCCGAGATGCGCGCGTAGTTCGTGGTGGAATTGCTCGTATTTTGTACGGATTGATTTCATATGTGCAGAACGATCGAGATAGTAATCACGGTTCGGCATAGACAATCCACTTTGATGAATCCTGAGTACCTGCATGCTGCTGTTTTTGTCGTCGTGGTCCACGTAAAGCGTCCAGAATGCAGTTTGGTCTTGTCGGTGCATGCGACCCAGATATGAAGCCAGTGACGACTTGGAATCAATCGCATCAATTTCAGCATGTTGGGCTTGTAACGTCGCTTTGTGCTGTGATGCCAGCTCATTAAATTTCATACCAGTTGTAAAGAATGCATGGAGCAATGTTTGATCGTGGTCGAGGGTTGTGCTGTCTGCTTGCAATAGTTCGTCCATAATGGTCTTTACTGCAAGTGTCGACTGGTCTCGGAGCTCATAGAACGTGCCCCAAGAGCTTTCAGTCGATGGGATCGGGTTCGCAGCGAGCCATGAGTTGTTTACGTGTCCAAAGAAATCGTCTTGAGGACGCACAGATGTATCTAAAGGGTATTTTGACATATATATGATAGTACCAATTTCTAGCGAGCAGTGATAGTCACTTCTTGTAGCGCGGCAATGACCTGCGGTGTTTCAGCCTCGATCCGCTTAGAGCGGAAATCGAGTTCACGACGTCCAATCTCAATAACTCTTTTGAGCGCTACATCAGTAATTTTGCCATCAAAGAACGCTCGGTATGAATCGTATGATTCTCGGGTATTGAGGTAAGCAGCACTATATCTTGGGAAGGCCTCATATATTTTGTCACCGGCAAAAGCGTCCATAATATAGTCCCAATTTTGGACCATCCAGAGCCAAGCCTCTTGTCTAGCAGATGCGTTTTTCATGAATCCAAGGAACCAGCGCATGATATCTTGCGGTTTGACCAACTCTTTTTTTGTAAGCTGCAATAACAAGATTGCAATATGATCAGGATCCTTAGTCATAGTAAGCGCATCAGCCGCATCTATTCTGATATGTGGATCTGTCGTATCGTTATGCAAATTGAGCAGCAGCGAAAACTCGGTTCGTGTGCCGTGGAGCGCAATCGTACTGTACATGACGGAGCGCATGTCACCTGATATTGATTTTAGGCTACCAGCTGTGACGTTAGTGAGCATTTCATTAATGAGCGGCTGGTACTCGGCGTACAACAAAAGTTGAGCGATCACCGCACGAAGCTTTTTTGTCTCGTCGGTGTCTTGGGGCTTATCTTGAAAACCAAGATTATTGTACAGAGGCAGCACTAGATCCTGGACAAAAACTTTGAGGGTTCTTTCGGCATCAGACAGCTCAACATATCGCCGTATATCGGCGATTACCGCCGTAATAATATTCCATACCGGTTCTTCCGCCTCATCGCGATAATGAGTGAGTAGCTCTACGATCTGGGCTGGCGACATATGACCCGAGCGAGCCAGTAGAGATGATTCATACAACAGAGCGATTCGATCAAGTATCGTAAAGTTTCCCTTATCCAGCGAGGCCATGATCAGCTCGAGTGCACGCTTGTCATAATGTGCGACGTAGTGAGAAACGTTTCCTTTGTTGAGGTAGGGCATTGTGTGTGCCGCGGCAAACTTGATAGTGGGTCCATGTAGCATGTCGGGGAAGTCGGACTGTGTGGCTGCGAGTGGCACTGGCCAGAGCTGGGTCTCATCGTGCCCTCCAATGATGAGACGTTGCTGCTTGAGTCGATATCCCTCTTCTGTGGTGTGCACATGAACGACAGGAAAACCAGATTGAGATAACCACGGAGACATCAGTTTGCCAACGTCTTTATCGGTATACTTTTCAAGTGAACGCCACAGATCATCACTAGTTGTATTGCTGTATGCATGGGTAGTGAAATAGTCGTGTAAACCGTTTCTGAAGACTTCCTCACCGACATATGACTGTAGCATTCGAAGCAATCGACTTCCTTTGGCATAGACGATTGCGGGGTCAAATAATGCGGTAATTTCGTCCGGGTGGTGCACATGAACCTTTACTGGCTGCACACCTGATATATGATCTCTTGATAACGCGACGGCTGTCTCATGTGACGCAAAGTGCTGCCAGATATTCCAGCTTGGTTCGAGTGCATCAACGGCAACGTATTCCATCATGTT
>Ga0075163_10007726_pt1 | contig 14199 bp, 14 predicted proteins | sample JI1023141ADNA_FD_71478 | JGI IMG/M metagenome (GOLD analysis project Ga0075163, IMG submission 71478) | Wastewater effluent complex algal communities from Wisconsin, to seasonally profile nutrient transformation and Carbon sequestration -... | ecosystem: Engineered > WWTP > Effluent > Algae...
AAAGAAGATAATTTATGATTCGCTCGTTTTTCCGCAGGGGTCTGCTGTGCAGTATCTTTTTCTGCCCATTTTCGAGCACATAGGCGCTACCAAAAATCCCATCACACTTCCATTCTGCCATTTTCTCTAGCCTATGTTCTAGATGCTCACGAATAAACTCATCGTCCGAGTCCAGCATGGCAATATATTCCCCTTTGGCTTCTTTGATGCCCTTATTCCGGGCAACGTTGGCATTTGTATGGTGGCTATTCCTAAAATATCGAATACGATCATCTTGGAATGAATCACAAACCGTCTTTATATCTGCATCCGAACCGTCATCAACAACCAGAATCTCAAAGTTTTGCCAGGATTGACAGAGTACGCTCTGAATTGCCCTCTCCAGTTCAGAGACACGATTATATACCGGTATAATCACTGAAATTAAAGTATTTACCATGCTTCTATCCAACAAATACCTCCAAATAAGAGAAAATCAAACATTTCCAATAGGCAGCATTAAACCTCTTACATATCCAAAAGAAGCCGTGAAAAAACCTCTTAAAGACCTATAACAGCTTTTTCTCAGCGTCTTATTAACTTTCAGTCCATATTTAAAGTTTGGGACATTTATAGGGGTTCTTTTCCGAGAGCGAATAAACTAGAAGTGATATGAAGTCAACAAGGTGAAAGGCATATTTAGGATAGAGGTGTTTCATAATCTGACGCTGGTTGTAACAATACACGAAGAGGTGCAGATTTCTAGCAAGTGCTTGTATTCGCCGTGAGAAGCACCTGGATTTACGAGCTAATCGCTTCCATTGTTCATTGGATAAGTCGCCACGATTTCCCATGTCGACCAGTTTAATTACTTTTTTACATACAGACCCTAGCCTAAAAAAGTCATCCCCTCTTTCTTTGCTCTGCTAATATTATCAAAAATATTTTTTTTATTAAGAAAATAAAATCTCAGTTCACCAAATAAAAACTTGACTTGTCGCAGGCGAAAAAACAACAGGTCCTTAATAATTGAAACTACCAAATCTCTAATATTTTTATTAAACTTATTTTCTCCTTCTGGATCCAGCAAACCAGCCAAGATTGTCGTTCTTAACACTATTTGTTTTTTTTCATCTGTATCATATTGGGGCCTACCATGATAAACTTTGGCTAATGGCACAAAACCTATTTTAAGGCGAAAATATTTGCATCGATTTACATAATCCTGATCTTCGCCATACTGAAAAAAAAGAGGATTGAAACCACCGACTTTCTCTATTGTCTTCCGTGAAAGTAACCATGCAGCAGCATTAACAAAATCAATGCGATAAATATTATTTAGTTCAGCTTTTGGCTTTAGATAAAAATCCGAAAGATGAATCTTTTCTTTGCTCCCACAAAGACAGTTCATAAAACCATAATCAAATGCATTGCCATCGCCATTCAAATGAACTGGGCTTATAATCCCGAACCCTGAAAACATCTTATCTACGCGAATAAGATTTTCTATTGTGTCTGGATCAACCCATGCATCTTGGTTAAGCAAGAAAATGTAATCTGCACCTGCCTTTTGAGCAATTGCAATGCCAACATTATTTGCCCCTCCAAAACCTAAGTTTTTATTCAACCCAACAATCTCAACGCTAGGGAATTTTCCTCGAAGTAGATCTAATGTATTATCTGAAGAACAATTATCAACAGCAATAATCTTAACTGGGAATGTAGAATTTAATAGCCCGCCAAAACACTTATCAACCCATTTAGATCCATTATAAGTTACAACAATTGCATAGCATAACATTTTGATATTCCCTAAATTCTCTATCTTTCTTCAATTTAGCATTTTTTATGCTAAAGACGCGTAAATTTACGCAACAAACTAAATGCTTCTTTTCCAAATTTCACAAATGGAACCGAATTCACCCTTTCCAATTCCCTAGAAATAATCTGTTTACTTACCACTTGGTTCTCCACTTTAAATATACCCGAAATAACTATCTTTTGAAAACGCCCGCTTACAGGAATATCTATAGTAGGACCAAAGGTTTTAAAAGTTAAATAACTATCTGCCTGCAAAATACCATTTGACCTTATCTTTTTAATATCAACTCTTATATCCTGACAATCGAAATCCTGCAAACTGATACTGTTTAACTTAACACCACCAACACCTGTGTCGAAGGGATATAGCTGGATTCGTTCAAATTCAGGCATATCACTCAAATCAAATTCCATCTCAATCAGGGAAACTCCATCGGTTACGTATCGCCGGGTCACCATATTTTTGTAATTAAATCCACTTCCTGTGTCTGCCATCAATTTTGCATAAAAGACTGTAGCGTGCTTTTTAAAAGAGAAAGCTGGGTCGGCATAAATATCCCGCTCAAAAAGCACTTCACAATTCATATTACGTTTATAAAGTACGTATATAAAGCTAATCTGATCCCTTCGGCTAAAATTCTCTATCATCCACCACCATTCATCCATTAGATGAATCACTTCGCGGTTTTGATGTTTACGATATATAATCATCAGCGCATAAAGCCCTGCATCCCGAGGTAAACCGCTGGTCTTCATATAATCAATCTGCCGCAATATCACCCCTAGGTCATCCTTCCCTAAATTAATACATGCATTTGCTTCTTCATAGGCACAAGTCCGTTGAGGGTGTATATTCGCTGCCATTAAAGAATCACTATCAATCAACTCTATTACCCTTTTTTCTAAGCTATTATCCAGGACATCGATATTTCCATCGATCCAAACACTATAGAGATGGTCCGGGAATAATGCATTCGGAAAAAATTTGTAATATTTTGCCTTACGAACATCATCCAAAAAGGTGTCTTGCATCAGGCGAACCTCCCACATACCTGGCTCATCTATCGGACAATCAGAAAAACATACATAATCGAATTCCGGGCTTCGATATTGATGCTGAATTAAACCATCCCCCCCTCCCGCGATTGCAGTATATATTACGACTTTATTTCGTCTCATAACAATTTCATCCAAGATTCAGTGCGCCTTTTTAATTTCAAACAAAATTAAGAAATTCAAAAAAATAATCCCTATTCTTCAAGCCAAGCAGCGCTTCACGGTTACGATCAAGATCATCATAGGTCATTGCATCCACCTGAGCAGCAGATAAAGCTAAGCTCTCTTCTGCATCGCCTCTCGTAATAATTCCTAATCCATAATCAGTATCCAACACAAAAACACGAAGATCCTTCCTAGTACTCCGAAGAAGGCAAATTGTTTTCCAGACATCTCCACACCACTCATTTGTCCAACTAGATAGATTTGCAGCCGCAGCCTCTTCAATACTTTGAGATGGATATGCAGCAGTTTTATGAGGCGGGTTACAATCATGCATCACAATTACCCCGTTCTCTTTCAAGATTTTCAAAGCATTAAGTACATCCCTCAGCGATTGAGCATATGTATGCAGTCCATCTATAAGTACAACATCCTTTTTTTGCGACATGTCAATAGTTTCAAAAAAATTGTCGCTTGTTGTTTGATAATATTTTGCAGTTAGATTAAAGGGGTTTTTTAATATCCAGCGAAGCCTGTCCTTAACGGAGAATGTAAACTTCGGGTCTACAGCTGTTTTGTTGCTGCTCGCTATTTTAAAAAAATTTTTTCCGGTCTGCACCCCGATTTCAAGATAAGCGGGGTTTTTCTTCTTGTTCAACAATGCTTGAATGACATCTGTTCGAAACATAAAATTACATATCTCCTGGCTATGCTCTTTTGTGATACAGATCTGCATCACACGCACCTAAAAAAACTCATAGTATCCATCTATGCTCAATCATTAAGAAATTTTCTTCTTACAAACAAGGCTAACGGCTTAAAGAATTGTTTTATTTTCGGATATTCAGTCAAGTGTAATGCTACTAAATCGAACGATCTTAGAATCATTCTTTTTATTCCAGGAAGAGAGAGATCGCCATACAGAAGGAAAATATACTGCCATGCATAAAAAGCTCTCTTTCTTATCACCAAGGTTTTAGTTTGCAACAAATGCCAGGCAGTATCTGCTGCCCGCTCTTTCATACTATACATTCGATCATCCGAAAACAAGCCTGCCAGCAGCACCTTGGATTCAAAATTATACACCAGCAAGTCAACCGGATCTGCCCCTGAAAAAATGCCCCCGGCATGTTCTCTATATACTGCCACAACCTCATCAAGGCAGCGAAAGGTCCCATTCGGATTTTTAGCCAACAAATAATGAACAAGTCTATAATCACGAAAATAATTCAAAGGGACGCTTAACATCAATTCCTTTGGCGTCATTCTAGTGCAGTTTTTCACCCAATTACCCCCGTAAAAAAATTGCTTTGGTGTCATACAAGCTATATCTTTATCCTGCGCTGGTGAAACATTAGTGAACTCCTTTTTGCCCTCACTCCATATTTTTGCGCGAGCGCCGCAAATAATCGTATCTGGATGGTTATTAAAGATATCCACCTGCTTCTGCAATTTCAAGGGATCGATCCAATAATCATCGCCTTCACATACGGCAATATAGTTTCCACGGGCATGGGAAACAAGAAATTTCGAGAAAGGGTTAATTCCTTGTGAAAACTGATTCTCGTTTTGATATAGTGGCAGAATTAATTCAGGAATTCTCTTTTCATAGTCCCGCACTATTTCTGCTGTTCCATCGTTTGATGCATCATCATAAATTAAGATCTCAACCGGAAAAGTAGTTTTCTGGGCGAGAAAGCCTTCTATTGCTTCACTAATAAAATATTGATGATTGTAAGTAATACAGAAAATACTAACTAAAGGCTTTGTACCTTCTGACCATTTCTGCTTGACGATAGAAACGGGATCAGTCAAAAAGTGATTACAGTTTATATTATTAGGCATTATTTAATTAATCCACAGAGAGTGTCAAATATCATGAGCCAACGAAGTTCACAATGTGAGCAGCATAATTTGGAAAGCGTTGCTTATGAAGTTGCCTGCTGTTGAAGGCAAAAACAAATAAGCATAGCGCCATTCAAGAGCATAAGGACACCGAGAAAAGCAACGTGATTTGCGAGCAAGGCGAGTCAGATAATGACGGAGTTCGGCATTATCGGCTTCGACAGAATAAGTATCTGCCTTGCCCTTTAAAACTTCATATGTACCCAAGTGATACCAAAGCCATTGGTAAGCATCAAACCCATCACTGCAATATTGTTTCGCTTTTGGTGCTTGGTCAACGGCATTCTGTATTGCTTCTTGGGTGGGTACTCAGACCACTGCACGGCCCAAAATACATCTGATTTCCCTGGCGCCGCCAGGGTAGGTGTGCGATCTACAATGGTCAGAGTGTAAATTCTGTTTTTTTGTCACGGATAAAAGTAAAGATTTCATCCATTTCGGCTTCTTTGGCTTCCTGTGGGACAGGCGCATTGGGCAGTGCCTCTGCCACTTCCATTACCGATAACAAGACCGTTTGAGGTGAAACCTTCAGATGGCGGCCAATCCGCCGCAAGTTGCCGCCACCCACGTACATTTCGGCAGCCCTCTTTCGCAGGCATTTCGGGATAGCTGTGATATTTCGAGGCGGGCGCGTACTTACGCTGACACTACATACACCAAAACCTTTGTGAGCCCACATAGGTTTTGCCAGCTTTTTTATGTCTGGTCGTTGCATGGCATTTTGCATCGCTCTATTTTAGCCCATCTTTTTGGACATTCGCTCTTCACTTACAAAAGCAAAATACTCCAGCAACAGCTATGAATGTGGAAGTTTACATAGATTCTTTGCTCCTGTTTTTAAACAGCCATAATAATAATCATTAAAGCCTGCTTTATCCATTAAATCAAAGACTTTCTGCATCTCATATTCCACTCGATGCAGTGAAAAGTTTCCATCATACACCGCAAATGCTGCTCTAGGATCATTATCTCTGGGTTGACCTACAGAGCCAGGATTACAATAAATTTTCCTACCAAACTGTTGTACCATTTGAACATGTGAATGTCCTGAAACAAAGATGTTGCCAGATATCTGAGAAAAATAGTCTTCAGTAGGATTTAGGTATTCATCAATTGGATTTGACCATCCTCCATGAAGCATGTGAATACCGCCCACCCACATTTGAGCAGGTAAACTTCGTAACCATTCAACATTTACACGCTTAATTACTTTTCTTTGATATTCCAAGCAATCATTAACACTCTTTGATCTTGGACAAAAGCCACCACTAACCATGTACCAATCATGGTTTCCCATAACGCAAGGAATGCTACGTGCCCTAAGCTCATCGCAACATTCATTGACTTGAGAATAATACCCAACCACATCGCCTAAGCAATAGATATCAGATACATTCATACAATCAAGTTCATTCAGAACCGCTTTTAGTGCTTCATAATTTCCATGGATATCAGCGATCAGGCCTAGTTTCATAAAAGATCAAATCCTCAGTATATCTCACTGCTTTGCCTCGTTTAATAAAAGGTTGCTTTGGTTTTATATTCTCCAAGAAAAATTCAACAGCCATCAAACTTTCATTATAACCGAATGCTGTTCTTATTGAAGTTGCCGAAGAAATCCTAGGGTTAATTTCCAGTAATTTCAGCAAGTTATTATGTAATCTAAATTGAAAATTAGTGGGGCCTACCGGCTTAAAATGCTGAGATAAAGTCAACAAAGCCTCATCTATTCCATCCACCTCAACAACTTCTGCCTTTTCTGTAAAACCATCTTTTGACAATTTTCTTTTGAGAGTGATACTTGCACAAACCCCACCATTACCGTCACAAAAGGCTGCAGTGGTATATTCCTGATCATCACTTCCAATTATTGGCTGTGCCATTAGAACTTTCCCAATATCTTTTTTGTGTCTCAAAAAAACACCCTCACTATCCACTTTAATTATGCCTCTAGAGCCATATCCTGAACGCGGTTTAAAAAGAAACGGTAGACCAAAATTCTCTACAAGAAAATCATAATTAGGATTTAGGGAAGTTTCAATAGCCATTGGCGTATTAATTCTACAAAGCTCCTCGTAAAAAGCCCACTTATCCTTTGTTAGAAATATTAATTCAATGTTGTTCACCATAATTTTGGAACGGCTATTCCTTAATATGGAGATAGATTCGGCCCATTTGTGCATATCGGCTTCTATACCCGGAATAATTAGTTCGACATCATATTTACGAATCATATATAAAAGCCATTCAATATATTCAGCATCACTAGTTGGAGGGGCCAGCTCAAAAATATCACAAAATCCTTGTGCAGCAGAGTCACTATAAATAGTGGAGCCGATTAGGCGCAATGGCAGTTTAGTAGCCTTAAGTGAACGAAGGATTCCATAGCCAACAACACCACTTGCGCCAGAGACAAGAATGGTTTTCATAATTGGGCATCTCTATAGTGCGCAATTCTTGCCATACCATCATTAATAGAAATTTTAGGATAAAAACCGATCTTTTGATAAAGCAAATCATCTTTCTCAAATATGTTATCCAATATATCTTCTTTATCTTTTAAAAAGCGAACGGTCCCCATGCTATTAAATGCTGAAATGGCAGCCTGAGCAATTTCCGAAAAAGTTATATCTATTGGATGCAAACAGGAATATGTTCCCTCAATTCTACCCAAAGCAACTTTTAAGATAATCTCAGCTAAATCTTCGACGTGAATGAAATTTCGTCGCGGATCATGCGAGCCATAGATTTCAATATCTTCTCCTTTTGCCGCCTTATCAACCATTAAATAGAACAAAGGCTGATGTTTTCTAAAAGATTCTTGGGTATCGTAAATCTGTGAAGGACGCAGAATCGTTAGAGGAAGGATATGAGAAGAAAAATAAAATCTGGCAAGATCCTCTGCATGCCTTTTAGAGAGAGCATAAATATTATAGTATTCAGATTTCTCATCTAAACACGAATATATGCTGGAAATCATTATAAAATGTTTGGCACTTGCCCGAGAAGCCAATTGACAAAGCTTTAAGGTTCCTAAGGCATTTATCTTCTCTGCATCCAGGATATCAGTATCTGTTGCACCTCCAAAACTTGCAGCAGTATGAATAATCATGTCCAAACCATCTGGAATATTCATATTTTCAACGGAATCATTAAGATTTAAGGGAATATCACAATTATTTCTTCCTGCAGTAATGGTCTCCCCAAATTTTGAAAAAACTTGTTTCAAAGCAATACCTAGGGACGATGTACCACCTATAAGCAGTGTTCTCATGTACGCACCCTCAACTGTGCTAAAATACCGCAAGAGAGTTCCGGATACTCGATACCCATAGTACATAGCGCATCAATGATTTTCTTATCAAGATCTAGTGACATTATCTGTTTGGTAGTAAATGGTTTTAGGTATATACCCTCCAGACGCTCTACTTCATAGCCAACACTTTCCACTTCCTTGCGTAAGGTATCAACGGTGTAACATCTTCTATGTCCAAGTAAGTTATCGTTCTCTGATAATTCATATAAATCAGGAAGGATACCAGCCAAATTACCCAGTCGTCTATTCAGCGCCTGTGCATTTGGAACTGATACAAATATTTTTCCATTGGGTGCTAGATTATTTCGGTAATTAGACAGAATCCGAGCAGGGTCTTCAACATGTTCAAGGATAAAGCCCAATACAATAACATCAAACTTTTCATTGGTTATAAATTTTTCAAAATAGGTCTCGATAATTTGAGCATTACAATCAGGAAAGATCTTTTTAAATCTTTTTATAACTGCGGGGGATCCATCCAATACCACATGGCGGCTAAAGTGCTTAGAGAAGACGTTTGTAGTATAACCATGCCCTACACCTAACTCTAAAATTGATTTCGCTCCTTTTGTTAGCTCAACAACTCTATTAGAGTACCAATCTAACATAATTTTATTGTCAAATTCGTACAAGCTCTGAACTTCATAGGCTTTAATCTGTTGATCCAAATTGTTTTCCATAAAAATTTTATATACTCCTATAATGAAAGGTCTTAGCAGTCTTAATTTCTTATCAAATCCATTAAAATATTTTTCAAATTCACGAATCCTCCTTACCCAATCTCGAGAAAACAATTCTGTGCGATGAATCTTTGAACAAATAGCATCATGCTTTTAACAAAAAAACAATCACAGCCTAATTTCTTTATTCCCGCAATCTCAATTCAATCATATTTGTATATTTATACATATCATAAAATCTCAAAACAACTTAATGCTACTTGCAAATTCTCATAAGAATTAAACATGATTAAATCTATAATAGAAAGATTTTCAACAAAAGCATTGCGAAATTGGCTATAAATTATTGACTTGGGTCGCAAGAAAGAAAGATTAATTCTATTCTCCACAAAAGTTTCTTTCTTATATAACTCGACCCCACCAATCGGATTAATGTAGTCAAAGGCAGAATTAGCCTTGCATATTGCAATTAACCTTTTCTCTAATTTAAGATTAACTGTTTGCGCATAATCTTTGCTACTGAACTCGAATTTGGTATCTATCCCAAGATAATTACAAGATTGAATTACAGAGTACGACGCTAATTCACTTATCCTATCAGTTTTAAAATCAAGTATTCCTTCAACAAGCGGCCAAACACTTTTGAAATAAGGCGCCCTGCTATAAGCATTCACTATAGTTTTCTTAATCTTACTTCTATTATCAATAATCTCAATTTCGTTAATCAGTTTGTTTTGACTTGCCCCCTTTTGGTGAATGGTAATATAGTGCGCTTCTCCATTTAGCAAAACTCGATTTCTGTTGATCCATCCCCTTGTTATATAATTCACATCATCATAAAAAATAAACTTATCCACTGCCTTGATGAGTTGAAAATAACCAATATATGGAAAAAAATAAGGCTGCATTATGGCAAGTTTCATGGTTGGTCTTTAATAACGGAACAAATAAACTGAACTTCATCATTTTCAAGATCTGGGTATATGGGCAGGCAAAGAACTTGTTCAGCAGCTGTTGTAGCATTCGAAAGGTTCTCCGCTCTGGCGCTTGGCAATTTACAATATGGCTCAAAAACGCTGATCAGGGGATAGAAATATCTACGCGCGTAGATGTCTTTTTCCTTAAGCTTCGCATATAAGGCATCACGGCTTATTCCATATTTTTCTTCTTCGATCATCACTGGAAAATATGCATACCCTTGTGTAACATGCGTATTCTCAGGAATAAGGTAAAGCCCGGGAACATCAGCCAACAACATACGGTACAACTGGGCAATAACTCTGCGTCTTTCAATCAGTCTATCAACATATTTTAATTGTAACAACCCATACGCGGCCTGTACTTCATTAAGCTTGGCATTAATTCCCGGTTCCTCCACGGTCATTTCATCCCGAAATCCGAAATTCTTGAGGTTATCAAGATGATGTTTCATCTCAGGAGTGTGGCATATCACGGCGCCACCCTCGATTGTGCTATACACCTTGGTCGCATGAAAACTTACCACTGACAAATCCCCGTAGTTAAGAACTGAATTTTCGTCTTTCTTCACTCCAAACGCATGCGCAGCATCATATATCACCTTTAATCCATAGTGATCCGCAATACGTTTTATTTCATCAACATCGCATGGAGCACCATAGACATGCACAGGCAGAATGGCGGTAGTATGGGGAGTAATGGCCGCCTCAATTTTCATCGGATCCAGATTCAGGTAATTGGGCTCAATATCTACGAACACAGGGGTAATTTTATTCCACCACAAAGCATGAGAGGTAGCCACAAAACTATATGGAGTGGTTATTACTTCGCCACTAATACCCAAGGCTTGCAGCGCGGTAACCAAGCCAAGTGTGGCATTGGCAAACAGTGAAATATACTTAACGCCAAGATATTCAGCCAACTCGGTTTCCAATTGTTTATGAAAAGGACCGTTATTGGTAAGCTGTTTGTTCTTCCAAATCTGTTCCAGATATGGAAGATACTCTTCAAGCGGAGGCAAAAATGGTTTAGTAACGGTTAACATGTGTATTACTTTATCCTTAATAGTTCAACTCAAACAGCAATTGTTTCTTATTTCCAACTCACTACTAACTGGATCTATTCAGATGTACGCTATATCCATTTTCCACATTAATTCTAAAAAAGTGGCCCATCTTCTGCCACAAGCCATTATCTTCAAGCCGTGCATTAAATAATCTACACATATCATGGCGCTGAAAGAAAAGTTTGACTTCTTTGTTCCTTACTACATAGAAGTTCGTGTAATGTTCTCGTTGCTCTTCACCTAAAGGCAGAGCATTGTCAACGATATTTGTGTATGCATTTTCATATCCTGAAGCCGTTTCATGGAACTCTCCCAATCTTTGGTACTGAGCACAATGAATATGTGTATTCCCTAAAGTTCTTCCTTTGGAATGTGTAACCATGGAATCAAACCACTTATTAGGATCTCTCTCCAATAAGATAAATTTAGACTTTGGAAATCGGTGATATAAAACTTTGTAAAAGTCATTTAACCACCATGGGTCATCTTCAAAAACCTGCGAATTTATGAATTCTTTTGATTTAAAAACTTTTTCATAGTCACCCTGAGTGTGACTCAGGGTCCAAAGGTTCTTCTTACTCACGCTATAGGTTGCCACCAAATATCCATGATCTTTAAAAAACTGGCCTGTTGATGTCGTCCCCGTCCTTTGTAGTGACACACAAAATATCTTTTCTCCTTTGTTAAACAAAAATCTCTGCGCGAATCTTCTCAATTTGCGATTTATCTTTCCAGAAAGGCCCATACTTTTCTTCATTTTATTTCTCTCTTGAATTACTATTTCTATTCAACTATAGTAGTTTTTTTATACCACACTCCCTCCAACTCTAATGGAGGCCAGACATCATATTTTGAAGAAACTTGAAATGCTTTAATATTATTTAGTCTAGCTACAGGTTTTGATACTATTGTCTCAGATAATGTAAAAGTTATATAATAAATGCCCTTGGAAAGATTAATGCGGGGAATCTTTACATTCAATACAAGCCTCGTTCTCCCATTGCTGCGACTTACTATCTCTCCAATATAATTAATTGGCTTTTCCTCCATACATATTCCGATTGATTTTTGTTCATGATCAAAAAGGATTATGGAAGGGACTGCAGTTTCAAACGCGCTATTAATCTCAACATCCAAAGTAATTACCAAATCATCCAAGCGTCTTAAAAAAGGTAATTCATCCCCGCTCTCATTAATAGTAACTTTTAGGAGATTAAGTCCAGAGTCAGCATGAATAAAATCTGCGTGCCCTCCTCCCAAGCTTTGATAGTATTTGTCTATTCCTTCAGAAACATTTTCCCCTAAGTATTTCTCATGGCCGTTTTCCATAAAAAATACTCGATTGCACATACGAGAGATATATTGCATAGAATGCGAAACAAAGATAACGCTACAACGTTCTATTAATCGATCAAGCACATTAAAGCTTTTAAGTTTAAATCTAAGATCACCAACCGCTAACACTTCATCAATCAAAAGGATATCTGGTTCCATGTGTGCTGCCACAGCAAAGCCAAGTCGCACTTTCATGCCAGAACTATAATTTTGCACAGGAGTGTCAAGGAAATCTCCAATCTCGGCAAAATCCACAATAGCATCAAATTTTTGATCGATCTCTTTTTTTGTAAACCCCAGCACCGCTCCGTTGTTATAAACATTCTCACGGCCAGTCAGGATGGGATTAAACCCGGTACCTAGCTCGATCAGCGCACCAACACGCCCCCTCATAGTAATGCGCCCTTTATCTGGCTTGATCAAACCATTCAGCATCTTGAGCAAGGTGGATTTGCCTGCGCCATTATGACCAATCAGCCCCAAACACTCACCACGGCGTAATTCAAAACTAACATCGTTCACTGCCCAAAACTCATCACGGCGAAGTTGAGGTGCTTTTCTGCGACCGATCAACTCAGCGCCAACATCCTGGGCGCCGTACCATAACGAACGTTTAAGGCTGCGGCAAAATTTTTTAGAAACGGACTCAGCCTGAATTAAAATATCGTTATTCATTTAACCTTTAAGTAATGCAGTTTAATCTTGATTGCGAAGCAAGCTGCCATTTCATCTAAGATCCCATACGCTCGATAATAATGGGCATGGAAAGGCGGTATACCACAAGAGCAAACAAGAAGATCAGGGCAAACGCAGAGGTATAGATCCAGAAGAATTTCATATCGTATAATGCCTGTGCGGTAAACCCATTACGGGTTTGGGTGATAAAGATCGCAATTGGGTTCAATTTCATAACCAGACCAATTATGCCGCCACTACGGGGAGACGGGTAAACAGTAGGTGTTAGGTACATGAAAAAAGGTAACAAAACCGTCAAACCGCGATTAATATCCTGGTACAACATCCCCAGCGGGGTGAGAAACAAACCAATAGAAAAGCCAGCCAAACCAATGGCAAATAACCCTAGCGGAACAAAAGCCAAGCCCAATAAACTGACTGCCTGACGGAAGATAATGAATACGACCACCAAAAGCAATATTTTTATGATGGTATTAAAAATCAATTGATATAACCCAGAAAGAAGCAAGCCTTCACGGGGAATATTGATCTTCGCTAGCATTGCTTTGTTATCCGCAACCTGGGTCAACGGGGCCGAGATAGCCTCGCTAAACACCTGCCATAACATCGTACCGGTAATTACAAAAACCGGGTATGAAACACCTGCATCATCCATACTAACAACATTATTGCCGCGCAGGAAAATCCATAAAGCGGCGGTAGCAAGCGGCGGCAACAGCGCCCAAGCGAACCCCAACAAGGACTGCCGGTAAAGAGCCGCGATATTTCTCTTGAACAGCCGAAACCCCAATTCATGAGCTTGCGGCAGCCCTTGTACAACATCCCTTAAATGAGAAACAAAAGAGTGGCTGGACGCTTCGGCTGAATAAATGATAATATTTTCATCTCTTTTCATTGAATACATTCTCACATTATTACAACTCCCTGTCAAGGAATTCACCAAATTTACCCGTGTCAAGTATGCATCGCCCATTTTAAAAATACACTCATTAAACAAAATTGAACTAGGTATGAAAATTTTCATACCTAGTTCAACTCTTTGTATGCTTATTTATCTGACAGTCTTTTCGCTTTTTTTACGGCACGCCGATATACAGAGAAGGGACCAAAGTATTTGGACTGCTTGCGCCGAAATATTGCGGAATTAAGTATTGATCTGATATTTGTGCCCACGGTAGACCCATCATTTCAGACTGACCGTTCCA
>Ga0075163_10007727_pt1 | contig 14197 bp, 11 predicted proteins | sample JI1023141ADNA_FD_71478 | JGI IMG/M metagenome (GOLD analysis project Ga0075163, IMG submission 71478) | Wastewater effluent complex algal communities from Wisconsin, to seasonally profile nutrient transformation and Carbon sequestration -... | ecosystem: Engineered > WWTP > Effluent > Algae...
GAAGCGAAAGGGAAGTGATATATCACTTCTACAAGATGTTAATCAACGCATTATCTGGAGAGAGTCCGATGTGTGTGATTATGTAAGTTTACTGGAGGTGTTAGAGGGTGTCACGGGAGTAATTCATACTGCCGCTGTAGTCTCCTATCACAAAAAAGACAAAGATCTAATTTTTGCTGTGAATGTAGAGGGCACGCAACACGTAGTGGATGCTTGTTTGCAGGTAGGGATTAAGAGACTGCTTCACGTAAGTTCAGTTGCTGCCTTGGGCAAGGAGAAAGGACAACTGATTGTTGACGAAAACAGTAAGTGGATTGAAGGAGCTCGCGTCAGTAACTATGCAGCTTCAAAGTACCAGGCCGAGTTGGAGGTATGGCGAGGGCAAGAGGAAGGACTGAGTACTGTGATTGTAAATCCCTCTGTTATCCTGGCCCCCACTGATTGGGGAAAAAGTAGTGCACAACTTTTTAAGTATGCCTACCAACAGCGACCTTTTTATACTGAGGGCTCGCTCAATGCGGTTGATGTGAGAGACGTAGCCACCTGCATTGTTGAATTATACAAGTCTACGGTAGAAGCAGAACGCTTTGTACTGTCTGCCGGACAAATTTCATACTTGAATTTCTTTGAAAAAGCAGCCCTAAATTTCAATAAACGCCCGCCCTTTCTTCGCATAGCAAAACCACTACTTCAGGCGGTGGCAATTTTTGAGGCCCTGCGCAGCTTGGTGACCGGCTCCAATCCTTTAGTAACACAAGAAACAGCCCAATTGGCAGGAAAGAGTGTTGTTTATAGCAATGAAAAAGTAAAGAAGACCTTAGGGGTTGAATTTCAATCGATTGAAAGCACCCTTCAGTGGTGTTGCGAGCATTATATGAAAAAATTAGCACTTAAAAACTAGCTTTTCGTGCATAGTTTTGCTGCTGGATTTTATTAACTTTTGCAAACCGATAGCACATGGCAAAAGAATATCGTAAGCGGGAAGAAGAGAACGAGCTGATCAAGACCTTTGAAGAGAACCTGCGAAAAAAGAATCACGGATTTTTCGACCTAGAGGCCTACCAGGAGATCATCGATTATTACCTTTTCAGAGGTAAGAATAATAAGGCATTACATGCTGTAAATCTGGCCATTTCTCAATATCCTTTTTCAGTTGAATTAAAAGTAGTGAAGGCCCAAATCATGTCTAACCTGGGTGAGCATGAGGAGGCCTTAGAGATATTAGGTGAAGTTGAAAATCTCCAACCCAATGATGCGGAAGTGTTATTGACGAAGGGGTCCATTCTTGCCTTGCAAAATAAACATGCGGAAGCCATTGAGTGCTATGAAAGAGCGTTGGCAGTGGCAGAGGATAAAGACGAAGTTTATTATAACATTGGGCTTGCCTATCAGCAAATGGAGCAATATCAATTGGCGATAGATGCCTACAAGCAAGCCATTGAATTGAATTTGAATCACGAAGGAGCACTGTACGAACTTGCCTTCTGTCTGGATGTAACCGACCAGTTGGAGGGAAGCGTGGAGTATTACAAGAAATTTATTGACGAAGATCCTTATTCGGCAGCCGCCTGGTATAACCTGGGCATTGTTTACAATAAGCTTGAAAAATTTGAGGAAGCGTTGGTGGCGTACGATTATGCCATTACGATTGACGAAACCTTTGCTTCCGCCCATTTTAATGTAGGCAATACCTACATGAATTTAGGAGAGTATACCAAGGCGCTGGATTCGTTCAAGCGTACAGTAGAGCTCGAAGGTCCAAGTGCAGAAGTATATTGTTGTATTGGGGCTGCGTATGAAAGCTTGGAACAGTTTGAGTTAGGATTAAAATATTATCAGAAATCAACCAAGCTTGACAATCTGTATGATGAGGCTTGGTTTGGATGTGGAGCCTGTTTGGAAAAAATGGAGAAATGGAGCGAAGCTAACCACCACTATACAAAGGCATTAAAACTACATACCGAAAACTCTGAATACTGGAAGGCAGTGGCGCATTCTGATTTTAAGATTGGCCACATTCCCCAAAGCCTGGAGTCATACGAGGAAGCAGCTAAACTCGATCCAACCGATAAAGAGATTTGGCTGAACTGGTCTTTTATTTATTACGATCAGGGCGAGTATGACAAAGCTATTGAAACGTTATTGGATGGCTTTACGGATATTCCGGATGATGCAGAGATGTTTTACCGCATGACCGTCTACCTTATCGCTGGCGGTAAATTTAAAGAAGCCTTTAACTATTTAGAAAATGCATTAATTTTGGACTTTGATGGTCATACAACCCTCTTTGAGTTCTTTCCACAATTGGAAACACAGAAAGCGCTCTATAAGATCATCGAACAATTTAGAAAAGAAAACAGCTAGATGAATTACGAGATTAAGAACCTGCCTGAGCGTACCCGTAAGCCCAGACAATACGGTTTTACCATGGCCATGGATAAGGGCCTTAGCGTTCGGGAAGCAGAAGATTTTGTGTCTACCTGTGCCGATCATGTTGACATTGTGAAATTAGGCTGGGCCACTTCGTTCGTCACGCCCAATCTGAAGGATAAACTTAAAGTGTTCAAAGATGCAGGTCTTCCGGTTTATTTTGGAGGAACTCTTTTCGAAGCCTTTATCATACGCGATCAGTTTGATGACTACCGCAGAGTACTCGACAAATTTGATATGCAGTTTGCGGAAGTATCGGATGGTTCCATCGATCTGGATCACGACAAGAAATGCGATTACATCTCTAAGTTGTCAGAGCAAGTAACCGTGCTTTCTGAAGTGGGGTCTAAGGATGCAGATAAAATCATTCCTCCGTACAAGTGGATTGAGTTGATGCAAAAAGAATTAGATGCCGGTGCTTGGAAAGTGATCGGTGAAGCACGCGAAGGTGGAAATGTTGGTTTGTTCCGTTCTACAGGAGAGGTGCGCTCGGGACTTGTTCAGGAAATTCTAACGAAGATTCCCTTCGAAAAAATTATTTGGGAGGCACCACAAAAAGCACAACAAGTGTGGTTTATAAAGCTACTGGGTACCAATGTAAACCTGGGCAATATTGCGCCTAATGAAGTAATTCCGTTGGAGACAATACGTCTTGGTCTGCGAGGAGATACTTTTTTGCATTTTCTTGGTATCGAAAGAAAGAAAGACAATTCAACACCACCTTTCGAGGTAGAATAAAAAGGACGTTGAAAAAACCTGCTGATTATATTTTATTGTATCTCAAGGGTATTGCCATGGGCACAGCCGATGTAATCCCTGGCGTATCAGGAGGTACTGTTGCTTTTATTAGCGGTATCTATGATGAGCTCCTGCACTCTATTAAAGCGATTGATGGAGAAGCCTTTCGTTTACTCTTTAAGCTTAAGCTCAAGGACTTTTGGGTAAAAATTAATGGCAATTTCCTGGCTACTCTTTTTGCAGGAATCGTAACGAGTCTGCTGTCGCTGGCAAAACTCATGACCTATTTGCTAACGCATCATCCGATTCTGATCTGGTCATTTTTCTTCGGACTTATCTTGGTAGCAGCACCGCTTGTATTGCGGGAGATTAAGCGTTGGTCTGTAAACGCCATCATTAGTTTTGTCGTGGGCATTGTTACAGCCTATTACATCACCGTAGTCACGCCAACGGAAAGCCCGAATAATTTACTTTTCATTTTTTTTAGTGGAGCCCTGGCCATTTGTGCCATGATCCTTCCCGGTATCTCAGGTGCTTTTATTCTACTGCTAATCGGTAAGTATCAATATATGATTACCGCGTTGATAGAATTTAACATTCCAATCGTATTGGTATTTGTGGCTGGATGTGCAGTAGGTATTCTTTCTTTCTCGCGCTTATTATCCTGGGTACTGGATCATTACCACAGCGTGGCCGTAGCCTTGCTGGCGGGCTTCATGCTCGGTTCACTAAATAAGGTGTGGCCCTGGAGAGAAGTAAAAGAGTATGCCACCAATAGCAAAGGCGAACAAATATCCGTTTTTGATCAGAGCATTTGGCCCGGCAACTATTTTGAAGTAACCGGTAAAGACCCACTGCTACTTCAGGCAATCTTACTGATGGCCTTGGGTGTGTTTATTGTGATTCTTATTGAGCGTATTGCTACGCGTTTAAAACTAAAGCATTAACATGGAAAAAATATTCGGCCTGATTGGTCAAACCGTTAGTCATTCATTCTCAAAAGCCTATTTCGATGAAAAATTTTTCAGAGATGGATTGAGAGATCATCGTTATGAATTATTCCCGCTGGGCTCTATTACAGATGTTGAAAATCTAATCAACAACACAAAAGGTTTAACAGGGTTGAATGTTACACTTCCTTACAAAGAGAAAGTAATTCAGTATCTGGATGTGATTGATGCTGCCGCTAAAGAAATTGGTGCCGTTAATGTTATCAAAATTGAAGAAGGAAAGCTAAAAGGCTACAACACAGACTCAGCGGCCTTCTACGAAACGTTGGAGCGCTGGCTACCAAAAGGTACAGTCTTCAAAGCCTTAGTCTTAGGGTCAGGAGGTTCATCAAAAGCAGTACAACAAGCTTTACGAAAACTGAACATTGATACAAAAGTTGTTTCGCGTGATGAAGGAAAATCTGATCTTACATACGAACAACTCAATAAGGACAACAAGAAAATACTGAGCGAGCGTAACCTGATAATCAATACTACCCCGCAGGGCATGCACCCTAATACAGAAACGATGGCTCCCATTGGCATGGATAATATTGGCAAGCAACATTTTGTGTACGATCTTATCTACAATCCTGCCCGCACCTTGTTTTTGCAAAGAGCAGAAATGCACGGGGCTACTATTAAAAATGGTTTGGAGATGCTCCACGTTCAGGCTGAAAAATCTTGGGAGATCTGGAACAGTTAAAGGAGCGTTCCAACTTTCGCCTTTCAGACTTCTACAACTGAGATTGTTTTGGAATTTGGAGTTTGAAACCTGAAATTGTACCATGGATTTTAAACTCACCAGCGAATACTCCCCTACAGGTGATCAGCCGAAGGCTATCGAACAATTGGTAAGCGGAGTGGAACGTGGGGAGGCCAATCAAACTTTGCTTGGTGTTACTGGTTCGGGTAAAACCTTTACCATTGCCAATCTGATTGCAAAAACAAATCGACCTGCACTCATTTTAAGCCACAACAAAACGCTGGCAGCACAGCTCTACGGGGAGTTCAAACAGTTTTTCCCGGAGAATGCTGTAGAGTATTTCATTTCCTATTACGATTACTATCAACCTGAGGCTTTTATTCCAACCTCTGGTCTTTACATAGAAAAAGATTTATCGATTAATGAAGAGATCGAAAAGCTTCGATTGAGCGCCACCTCCTCTTTGTTAACAGGCAGACGGGATGTTATCGTAGTGGCATCGGTATCCTGTATATACGGTATTGGTAATCCAGATGAGTTTGGAAAAAATGTGATCCGACTAAAGGCAGGCGAAACCATTGCGCGCAATCGCCTCCTGTTTGCTTTAGTGGACATTCTGTATAATAGAACGGAAGCCGAATTTAAGCGTGGCACTTTTCGGGTAAAAGGTGACACGGTAGACATTTTTCTTGCCTATGCTGATTATGCCTTACGCATTTATTTTTGGGGCGATGAAATTGAATCGATCCAACGCATTGATCCGGTCAGTGGCAAGAAAATTTCGGACGAGAAAATTGTGACCATTTTTCCGGCTAATCTTTTCGTAACCGGCAAGGAATCGCTCCATCAGGCGATTCGCGAAATACAAGACGACATGGTACTGCAGGTGCAGATGTTTGAAAGTGAGAAGCGACACTTGGAAGCCAAACGCCTGAAGGAACGGACAGAATTTGATATTGAGATGATGCGTGAACTGGGCTATTGTTCGGGCATCGAAAACTATTCGCGCTATTTTGATAGACGCAAAGTGGGACAACGCCCCTTCTGTTTGTTGGATTATTTTCCGGACGACTATTTAATGATCATTGACGAGAGTCACGTAACGGTTCCGCAGATCCGTGCCATGTGGGGAGGGGATCGCTCACGCAAAGTTAATTTGGTTGACTATGGTTTCCGCTTGCCCTCTGCGCTTGATAACAGACCTCTTACCTTTAATGAGTTTGAAGAAATGATCGGTCAAACGGTTTATGTGAGTGCGACTCCTGCGGATTATGAGCTTACTAAATCGGAAGGGGTGGTGGTAGAGCAGTTAATTCGACCCACAGGATTGTTGGATCCTGAAATTGATGTGCGCCCCAGCAAAAATCAAATTGACGATTTGCTGGAAGAGATTGATGAGCGTGTAAAGAAGAAAGAACGTGTATTGGTAACAACACTCACTAAACGCATGGCAGAAGAACTTACCAAGTACATGGAGCGAGTTGGTGTAAAATGTCGCTACATACATTCTGAAGTAAGTACCTTGGATCGCGTAGAGATTCTACGCGAATTGCGCTTAGGTGTATTCGATGTATTAGTTGGAGTAAACCTCTTACGAGAAGGATTGGACCTACCAGAAGTTTCGCTGGTGGCGATTATGGATGCTGATAAAGAAGGGTTTTTGCGCAATCAGCGTTCGTTGGTACAGACTATCGGCAGGGCTGCACGAAATGAGAATGGGAGAGTGATTATGTATGCTGATAAGATTACTGAATCTATGCAGCAGGCCATTGATGAAACCAATCGGAGAAGGAAAATTCAGATTGATTACAATAAGGCGAATAACATTACACCTAAAACGATTATTCGCTCGAAAGATTCTATTTTAGGTCAGACAAAGGTGGCAGACTCAAAACGCAGCACCAAAAATTATTATGCTGAAAGTGAGGAGGTGTCACTCGCAGCTGATCCAGTAGTAGCCTACTTAAGTAAGGACGAGTTACAAAAAATGGCAGATCGGACACGCAAGGCTATGGAAAAAGCAGCGAAGGAATTGGAGTTTATGGAAGCTGCAAAATTGCGCGATGAGTACATGGCGATTCAGAAATTGATTGAAGACAAAAAGTAAACGAAGTGAATTTTCTCAAGACCATTTTTTCCATACTTCATACAGCTTGGGTATTGCTGATCTTTACCACCTTTATGCTTGCCCTGCTGCCGTTAATTGTTTTTCCTTTTCTATTAGGTGAAAAGTTTGGATGGATTGGATACAAAGGACTTTGGATTTGGGCTTGGATTTTCAGTAAACTCACAGGCATTCGTTTTAAACTCATCAATCAGGATTTTATTGAACGTGGTCGCTCTTACATTTTTGTAAGCAACCACACTTCATTCCTGGATGGTCCGGGTGTTCGATTAATGATACCAGGCGAGTTTCGTCCATTAGCAAAGAAAGAGCTAGGAAAAATCCCTGTGCTTGGTTGGATTGTGAAATCAGCATGCATTATTGTAGATCGGGGAGATCACAACAGTCGCAAAAAGAGTTTAGCGAAACTGGTGGAGGTGCTGAATCGCGGTATCTCTCCTTTGATTTTTGCTGAAGGAACTCAAAACAGGACCAAAGAAATCTTGCAACCTTTTAAGGATGGTGCCTTTAGAATTGCAGTAGATACACAAACGAATATTTTGCCAATGGTAGTAGTGGGTGCTTCAAAATTATTGTACCCAGGCACTATGCGAATTACTTCCCCTGGTGTAGTAAAAGTAGTGGCGGGTGATCCAATTAATGTCAGCACGTTCGGTAATGACATCGCAGCGTTGAAGAATCACACCTTTCAGGTAATGCTTGATCTGATAAAAAGGAACTCATGAAAATTTTCCTGATTGTTTTTACTGGTGGAGGATTGGGAAGTGCGCTTCGCTACTTTAGCGGTCGTTGGATAAACAGTTACTACATCCAGACTTTTCCGTTGGCAACGCTGGTTGTCAATGTGAGTGCGTGCTTTGTGCTGGGATTGGTGATAGGATTTGCCGATCACAAGCAATTGATGTCGGCATCCTCTCGTTTGTTTTGGGCAGTAGGTTTTTGTGGAGGGTTTAGCACTTTCTCAACCTTTAGTCAGGAGACGCTCACACTTTTTCAAATTGGCCAGCAAGGTTCCTCTTTGCTATATGTAGTGGTGAGTGTTGTATTGTGCCTTGTGGCTACAGTGGCAGGTCAATACATGGCTAAGCTCTAGGTTTAAAGGGGGACGTACACTACTTTTTTTGTTTCAAAAAATTCTTCCTTGAAATGATCCGAAAGGTTGTAAAGTTGATAGGGCTTCTTCAATTCGTTTAATTCTTCTTCCAAATCTCCCCCCTTCAGATACAATATGCCATTGTCTTTTTCGTGCATGGATTTCGCTTTTGTTTTGCGGTGAATCCATTGGTAAAATTCTTTAATACGTGTAACCGCACGACTCACAATAAAATCGTACTCACCCTTTAGTTGCTCTGCCCGGGCCTGCTCGGCTTTTACATTTTTTAAGCCTACGCCTTTAGCCACTTCGCTCACCACGGTTATTTTTTTCCCGATGGAATCCACCAAGTGAAAACTTGTTTCTGGGAAAAGTATGGCCAACGGAATGCCAGGAAAACCACCACCAGTACCCACATCTAAAATGCTGGAGCCGGGTTTGAAGGATTGTATTTTGGCGATGCCTAAGGAGTGCAAAACATGATTGATGTATAAGTTATCAATGTCTTTGCGCGAAACGACATTGATCTTCTCATTCCACTCGGCATACAATGCGTAAAGAGACTCAAATTGTTTTTGCTGAGTAGGACTAAGATCAGGGAAATACTGAAAGATAATTTCGGCCTTCAAAGGAAAATTGTTTGTTAAGGTTATTTGAAAAGGGTGATCAAGGCTAGATAAGATCTCGCTTGTTCTTCACCATCTCATACATTAATTCACGCGCTCTATGAAGTTGTGCTTTTACCGTGCCAAGGGGTGCCTCGATCCGCTCTGCTATTTCTTCGTAAGAGAGCTCTTCATAGTAGCGGAGGCGTACTAGTTTTTGATACTTAGCGGGTAGTTTATCTACAAAAAGGAGTAAAATTTCAGCCTTCTGCGATCGAATGGTCTCTTCCTGTGGATCGTTGTTCTCATCCTCCACATCTATGGACACAGATACTCCATCATCGTCACGATAGGTGTTTTCGATACTTAAGGTATTCAGACGCTTTTTGCGGATGTAGTCGATTGTATTGTTGGTGGCAATGCGAAACAGCCAGGTGCTAAAGGTATAGTCCTTCTTAAAACGGTGCAGGCTTCGAAAGGCTTTGGCAAATGCTTCAATGGTAAGATCGTCAGCATCGTCAATATTGCGAACCATTTTAAGCACCACGTGATAAACCGCTTTTTTATAGCGTTGCAATAATTTTGCATAAGCAACATCATCACCATTTACCGCACGGTCTATCAGCTGAAAATCTTCCAGTGCTTTGGGAGAAAACCTGCTTTCGTCTAGTTCTTCCATCGGATCTTTTTAGTTAACAAGGCGGCCGTACCTGTGGTAAGATAGTAAATGGAGTAAATAATGTCTAACACAAAAAGACTCCAAATCTCGAACTGTTCTCCAAGCCGCTTTTGGGCTATGTAAAAGGTCAAACTCATCAAGACCAAACGGCCCAGCAATAACCCCCCGATCAGCAGGAGGTTGTTGGACAAGAAGAGAAGTGTTGACCCCATTGGCCATATCAATAGCCAGCTTACCATGAATAATCCCAGCAGCAAACGATGTGAGAATTTATAACTTTTCCCTGCCGCAAGATGCCGTATTTTCTGATGGTAGAATTCCCGGAGCGTGGTTTTGGGAATGGACACCATAAGGGCTTCTGCTCCCAAGGCAACATCTGTATTCTTAGCGGTGGCATGTTTGTTCACAAAAAGATCATCATCGCCACCAGTAAAGGAAAGCATATTGGTAAAGCCTTTGGTCTCCATAAAAAGTGATTTACGGTAGGCCAAATTTCTGCCTACGCCCATGTAGGGTATCTTAAGCAGAGCAAATCCAAGGTATTGTATACCGGAAAGCAAGGCATCAAAACGTATGAAGCGGTTTAACCAACCCGAGCTTTTTTTATACGGAGAGTAGCCCAATACAAACTGTGTATCTTCTGAAAAGCGCTGGCTTAGCGCCTGTAACCATTCGGTAGAAGTTGGGCGACAATCTGAATCGGTGAGTACAATCCACTCGTTTACAGCAGCCCGGATTCCCAAGGTAAGAGCATATTTCTTACCATTGATGTGTTCGGGTGTGTGATCGACATGCACCATGCGCAAGCGCGAATCTTTTTTTGTTTCCTCTAACAACCAGTCGCGGGTAGCATCGTTGCTGCGATCATCGACAACAATCACTTCGAAAGATGGATACGCTTGTGAAAGTATCTGAGGTACTAATTCTTGAAGATTTTCGTGCTCATCGTGGGCGCAAACTACCACGGATACAGGCGTGGGTTCCACGCTAGTAGACAAAGATCGCTGTCCTCTGGCGAACGCAATAAGGAAAAGTAGCAGGTAAATGAACTGAAGGCCGATGACGGCAAAAAAGACTATTTCGGTATAGAACAAAACAATAAAATTTGGGGCACAAGATACAGAAATGCTTTGGTGGTTGTAGGCTTCGAGAGAAAATTAGCAAATGCTAATCATACCAAATTCCAATCTCCCGCTTATCATACCGAGGTTTGCGTACTTTTTCTTTCACACTTTCGGGTTGTGTTTCATTTTTGCGGAACAGCTTTGCCCAAGTCAAACGAATATTGGTAAATAGACTTCGCTCTTCCTTCACGTTGTTCTTATTGGTTTTCACGAAATAAGAGTCAGGGTGATAGTTTGGATGCTTCAAGAAGTTAAACTTCTGCATCTTGATATTTCCCTGGTAGTCGCTCGCCTTCGCAAAGGCTTTGCCAGGCTCCCGAACGCGCAGGGCAGACTTGCTGCTGGAGGGATTGGCTCTGTAAGAATATGCTTCGATGCGACCGTAAATGGCATTGGTTTGATAAACGCCTTTGTTGGGCTTACGCTTCATGACAGAGGCATCATGCGCATTTTTATTTTGCGTGTATCCAGGACTTTGAACGCGAATTTGTAAACCGTCTGTCTTCGCTACATTACGACCCAAATCGCGTTTTAATAGAGCATCTTCGTGCGCATTCTTATTCCTGGCCCAACCGGGCTGTTTCATTTTGATTGTTAGATTATCCACCAACATGCTCTCTTGAGAAGGCTTGCGTTTCATCACAGAAGCCTTATGCGCGTTTTTATTTTGAGTGTATCCCGGACTTTGCACTCGGATTTGCAGCCCATCAGTTTTGAACACATTACTCCCCGGATCTTTTTTCATTAAGGCATCTTCGTGTGCATTTTTATTTCTTGCCCAACCGGGTTGCTTCATTTTAATGGTAAGGTCATTTACAATTAAACTGCCGCTCGATGGTTTGCGCTTCATAGCAGAAGCATCGTGTGCATTTTTGTTTTGTGTGTAGCCGGGACTTTTTACAGGGGTCTGCAAGCCATCTGTTTTAAAGATGTTTCCACCCGGATCTCTCTTCATGAGTGCATCCTGATGGGCATTTTTGTTTCTCGCCCAACCGGGTTGAGGTGTTTTGATTTGAAGACCCCCGGCATTTTGAGCTCCCTTTTGATCTTTCTTAAGGATAGCACCTGCATTTTGGTACGGACTCTTCACATATTTTCCACGCTTTTTGAATCCTGTAAATTCTTCCCCCTGGTCGACCATTACCGGATACAATTCAAACTTTTTAAAGTTGCCAGGATACTTGCTTGCTTTAGCCGCTTGACCGGGCCCTTTTGCAGGTAAAGGTTGTCCTGCATTATTCCACACGCGTCCACTTACACTTCCACCTCCTTTAAGAGGTTTGGAGGCTTTTATATTTCCCGAGTAGCCAATGTCACGCGCACCAATGCCTGGTGATCGCGTAATGATGGGCTGTCCATTGTTGTTCCACACTCTACCGCTAACACTTCCTCCGCCCTTCACAGGTTTTGTTGCCTTTTGTCTGCCGGCATAATCAATGCCATTAGCACCAATGCCCGGTGTTCTTGGACTGATGGGTTGACCATTATTGTTCCAGCGTCTTCCACTTACACTGCCTCCACCTTTGTAAGGCTTTTGTCCTTTTAAATTACCTTGATAAGTCCCAATCTTAAAAGCACTATTACCAGGGTTTTTCCCAGGAAGTGGTGCTCCCACTTTTCCTAAGTATTGAGAAGAATAAGATTTATGTCCGGAGAATTTTAGTTTGTTATGTTTCGGATGGTCGCCCACTATTTCTTTGGCAAGTTTGGGAGGGTAGACGGCTCGATTGCTGGGCCGATCCTTTGTTACATAGTTACGTCCGCGAATTTTTCTTCCAGCAATATCGCCCGACCAGGCGCGTGGTTGAGTACGAGTAGCGGATTTGTGAAAACCTCCCGCTTGTCCTTTGTAAGGCTTGTCACCCATTTGTTTTCGGCCACTGTACACATCGCGTTCGGGGAATTTGATACTTTGAGGTGCAGACTTATAGTTGCGTGTGCGTAACGTTCTTCCGGCTATATCTTTATTGGTAGAGATTTCTCCTTTTCGTTTTACCCGAAAGAAGCCTGCATAGGGATTGGTACTTTTATTTCGGATAAAGCTATGAGAGGCTGAACGAGGAGTTACGGTTGCTTTACCTCTCGAAGAAGAAGGTTTAGTTCCGAGACGTTGCGCCTTCGCCACTTGTGGTCTGTTGGAAACAGGTTTTTGAATGGTAGGAGAACGGAAGTTTTTGAAATTGCCACCGAGTTTGCTGGGAGCATTCTGCTTTTTTACTTGTGAAGTAACGGAGCGCACTTTTATCCTATTTCTAGAAGCCTGACGCGAAGCGGCTCCTTGCGAATCGCGTGGTTTGGGAGAAGGATTATTGGAAAACTGATATTTTCTTCCGGTATACACATTCCTGCGGCTGCTTTGAGAGCTTACACTTCGTGTGCCTTGTTGAGGATATACATTTCTTTTGGAAGTGATGGCCGAGCGAGAGCGTACACCCACTCGTTTGGGTGGACGACCACCACTGCTAATTCGTTCGCTGTCGCGGGGTCTAGGAGATGGATTATTAACAAATTGATATTTTCTTCCGGTGTAAATGTTGCCACGACTGGTTTGTGAACTGACACTTCGTGTGCCTCGCTGAGGATATACATTTCTTTTGGAGGTAGCAGCCGAACTGGAACGAACCGCTACTCTTTTGGCAGGCCTGCTTCCGCTGTAATTTCTTTCGCCATCGCGCGGAGATGAACTATAGGTGGGTCGATAGGATTTTCCCTCTCGATCTCCTCCGTTGCGTGGACTTTTAGTGGCGTAGCGAGGGGTGGGGTAATTGGTATTGGCTTTATTGGCCGAAGAATAATTTTTTGTACGAAGGCGTCTACCGGCTATGTCCTTGGTTTTTGCCTTATCGCCTTTCTTCGATTTTGTCTTAAAACGTGTTTCGCGCGATTGTTTCTTATTAGAGGCTGCCGGTCGGTCCCCTTTTGTGTTTTGGGCTTGTACAGCCACGGATGCACACACTAAAAAAGCGATGAGCAAGGTGGTTTTGCTGAGGCCGCAAAGGGTGAAGGCAATATGTCGGATAACCGATTGCAAAAAAATGGCTTATAAAGAGCTAAGGTAACGAAAAAAATGGAAGCCAAGTGTGCTTGAAGTCTTGATCCTCAGCACGGTAAAGTGTGAAAAAAACCTCCTGCCTAGTAGGCAAGAAGTTTTTCAATGGCAGCCTTTATTCTTCCTTTCGGTAAAAAGTTATTCTCAAGAGTTGGAGCGAATGGAATAGGTGTGTCTAAACTCGCCACCCGAACCACCGGAGCATCTAAATGTTGGAAACAATGTTCATTGATCCAGGCGCTGATCTCACCACCGATTCCTCCTGTCATGGTATCCTCATGTAAAATCAATACACGACTGGTTTTCTTCACGGTTTCTTCAACGGCCTCTTTATCCCATGGGAGAAGGGTTCGCAAATCCAACACATCTGCTTTTACCTCTGGCATTGTAGCCAAGATTTCTTTTGCCCAATGCACGCCCATACCATAGGTGATGATGGATATGTCACTTCCTTCACTTACCAATTTCGCTTTGCCAATTTCTACTGTGTAGTAATCGTCTGGAATCATTTCCTTAATAGAGCGATACATGAGTTTATGCTCAAAGAACATAATGGGATTAGGGTCATCAAAAGAGGCGCAGAGTAATCCTTTCGCATCGTAAGGATTAGAAGGGTACACGATCTTCAGCCCAGGTGTGTGGAAGAACCAAGCCTCATT
>Ga0075163_10007728_pt1 | contig 14196 bp, 13 predicted proteins | sample JI1023141ADNA_FD_71478 | JGI IMG/M metagenome (GOLD analysis project Ga0075163, IMG submission 71478) | Wastewater effluent complex algal communities from Wisconsin, to seasonally profile nutrient transformation and Carbon sequestration -... | ecosystem: Engineered > WWTP > Effluent > Algae...
GCGCTGCTGGAGGCCCAAAACCAGGAGCGCCGCCACATCGAGAAGCGCATCGCCGACGAGGCGGTGGCCCGCGTCGAAGGGGACTCCACCCTGCTCGACTCCTCGGTGTTGGTGCTGGAGGGCGACGATTGGCACCCAGGCGTGGTGGGCATCGTGGCGTCGCGGCTGGTGGAGCGCTTCCACCGCCCCGCCATCCTCCTGGCCCGCGACGGCGAGCACTGGAAGGGCAGCGCCCGCAGCGTGCCCTCGGTGAACATCAAGCAGGCCCTCGATGACTGCGCCAGCCACCTGACCCGCTACGGCGGCCATGTGGGTGCCGCCGGTCTGGCGCTGGACGCCAGCGGCCTCGACGCCTTCCGAGAAGCCTTAAATATCGCGGTGTTCCAGCAGGCAGCCGAGCTGGGCCCACCCCCGTTGGTGGTGGATGCCGAGGTGGCGCTCGACCGCCTGGGCCCCACCGACATCGCCGGGCTGGAGGCGCTGGGGCCGTTTGGCCATGCCAACCCCAACGTGCGCCTGGTGGCCCGTGGGGTGCGCGGCCGCGGCCGACCGCTGCGCGGTGGCCACTTCAAGCTCGACGTGCACGGCACCGCCGGGCCCTGCGAGGCCATCGGCTGGGGCATGGAGGCCGCCCTCGCGCTGGCCTCCGGTCCCCTCGATCTTCTCTTTTCTCCGCACATGGAGACCTGGGCCGGGCGCGAGCGCCTGGTGCTGGATCTCATCGATCTTCGGCCCACGGAGCCCCAATGACTCGCCGCCGTGAACGCCGGCGCGCCGCCGACATGGTGCGCCCTGCCCAGCCCCGCAAGGCGCTGGTGGCCCTGCTGGTGGTCGGCGGGGTGTTGACGCTGCTGCTGCTGCTGCGCGGCAGCCTGGGTGATGGCGCCGCGCGCTTCATCAACCAGATCGCGCGGGATCCCGGGCTGGAGCTGCCCGACGGCTCAGCGCGATCGCTCGACGACCTGCCCGACGCTCAATAGTCCCGCCATGCGGTGTCGAACTGCCTGATTTTTATCGGTTTTTGAAGGAGTTTTCATGCCACGCCTGCGCGGACCGCTCGCCGCTCTCCCCGAGGGTGAGACGGCCTGGGCCATGCTCAACACCCTGCTCTACGGCCGCAATGACCGGGGCGGCTACGACACCCCGATGCGCCCCGAGATCCTGCCGGTGGACTGGCACGACGTCTTCGGCCGCACGGCGCCGCGCGCGCTGGAGATCGGCTTCAACCGGGGCGCCTTCCTGACCGAGCTCGCCCGCCTGCGCCCCGAGCGCGACCACATCGGCATCGAGGTCAGCCGGCGCTTCGTCTGGCGGTTGGCCCAAATCTACGGCGCCGCGCCCGACAGCCCCCGCAACGTGCGCATCGTGTGGGCCGACGCCCGCGCGGCGGCACCGGTGTTGTTTGCCCCCGGCAGCCTGGAGGCCATCTACATCAACTTCCCCGATCCCTGGTGGAAGAACCGCCACCACAAGCGGCGGCTGGTGCAGGGCACCTTCGCCCAGGAGCTCGCCGACATGCTGGCCCCCGGTGGTCGGGTGTGGATCAAGTCGGATGTGCCTGAGATTGCAGGGGAAATTGACGAAGCGCTCGCCGCGGTGCCCACGCTGGGGGACAAGCAGCCCTTTGCCGCCGAGGCGCTGCCCTTCACGTGGCGGGAGCGGCGTTGCGTGGCCAAGGCCATGCCGATCACACGCTTCAGCTACGGGCGGTGCCCACCCACCTGACGGGTGGTGGTCTCTTCCTCATGGGCGCGGTGGGCGGTGGGGGGCTCGTCGCTGGCACCGCCGTCGCTGACCCAGAAGTCCAGCTCCTCGTCGTCCTCGTCCGACCGGCGTGCGGCGAGCCAGGCTTCCACCTCGGCGCGTGGATCGGGTGGCGGCGCCCCGCCCGTGAAGTGACCGGGATCCACCAGGCGCGTGTAGTGGCGGGCTTGCTGGGAGGGCGTCGGCTCGGGGTCGCCCTCGTGCTCCAGCTCATCCACCAACAGCTCGGACTCCACGCGCTCGCGGGCAAAAACGCGGGCCACGAGGCGGCCGAGGCGGGTGGGGCCATAGTCGGGATCCCGCGCCTCCAGCCAGGCCGAGAGGGCGTCGGCAAAGGCTGCGGCGCTGGGATAGCGGGCCTCGGGATCCTTGCGGAGTGCACGCATCAGCAGCGCGTCAAACGCCGGATCCAACAGCGCATGCTGCCGGCTGGGCGGATCGGGCTCCTGCTCGCGGATGGCCACCATGAGCTCGGCGTCGCTGGGCGCAAAAAAGGGCAGTTGGCCGGTGACCGCGTAGTAGAGCACCACGCCGGCCGCAAACACATCGGACCGCGCGTCGAGGCGGCGGCCGAGCGTCTGTTCCGGGCTCATGTACTTGACCTTGCCCTTGATCACGCCCCCGCGGGTGTGGGCGCGGTTGAGGCGGCCCTTGGCGATGCCAAAGTCGATGAGCTTCACCTGGCCTTCGTAGCCCACCAGGATGTTGGAGGGGCTGAAGTCCCGGTGCACCACGTTGAGCGGCTGCCCATCAGGCCCCGCGAGGGTGTGGGCGTAGTCCAGACCACGCAGCGCCCGCTCGACGATGTAGGTGGCCACCGTGGGTGCCAGTGGTTGCTCGCGATCGCGGCAGCGCTTGAGCAGCGTGCGCAGATCCACGCCGTCGAGAAACTCCATCACCAGGACATGCTGGCCATCCACCACGCCAAACTCGTAGATGCGCGCGATGTTGGGGTGGGAGAGCGCAGCGGTGATACGGGCCTCGTCGGCCAGCATCGTGATGAACTCCTCGTCTTCGTTGTACCGCGGCAGCAGGCGCTTGATGGCCACGTCGTGCAGCGCGTTGTCGGCGGTGGTGATGCTCGCGCGGTAGATCTCCGCCATCCCGCCCGATGCGATGCGGTGGAGGAGGCGATACGGGCCCAGCCAGCGGTTGCGTCTCACTCGATCACTGTAACCGGGTGAGATTGCTGCATCAACGCACGCGGCCGTTTCCCATGTGCTGAGGCCGTTGGGCCCGCGCCCTGCGCTGGGCAATCGCCCGCATGGAGGCCGCCGCGGCATGTCGTTGAGCGGGGAAGTTTGGCGGGGCCTGCCCGCGTTGCAATCCCCACGACCCGGGTGCTAAACCCGGGCGGACCTTTTCTCGCACTGCTTTTCTCGTACTGGGAGCCGATCATGCGCCGTTCTGTCTTGACCGCCGTCGCCTGTGGCGCCGCTTTCCTCGCCTGCCGCGATGTGTCCGCCGACCCGGCCCCCGCCACGCAGGCCGCCGCCCCCGCTTCCGCCGCCGCCCCCGCTTCGGAGGCCGCCCCCGCTGCCGAGTACACCGTGCGCTTCGTGCCCGGTGAGGCCAAGGCGGGTGTCGAGGGGAACAAGAGCATCATCGAGATCACGCCCGCTGCGGGCTACCACATGAACGTGGAGTTCCCCGCCCGCGTGAAGAGCCTCGCCTGCCCCGAGGGCACCACCCTCGCCCAGACCGAGGTCGAGCCGGCGGCCGAGGACGTGTCCGAGAAGGCCATCCGCTTCAGCGTGCCCTTCACCGCCGCCAAGGCGGGCAAGGTGGATCTGAGCGGCCTGGCCGACTTCAGCGTGTGCAGCGAGCGGGCGTGCAAGCTCATCCGTGATGAGAAGCTCGCCTGGGCCGTGGAAGTCCAGTAGCGGGCAGTCCAAGTGCGGGCCGTCCGGTAGCGGGCAGCCCCCGAGAGCGCAGACCGCCAGCCCCAAGAGGGACGCTTTGACCGAGCCCGCGCCCATCAACCTCCGCGCCCGCCTCGTCGAGATCGCCGAGCGCACCCGTGAGCGGTTTGTCGCCCATAAGTCGTTGCTTTCCTTCGCGGAATACCTCGAAGTGGTGGCGGCGAACCCGGTGTCCCAGGCCCGGGATACCGCCCGCTACATCCGCGACGCCTTTGACTTTTACGGCAGCTCCCCGGTGAAGCGCGCCTATGGCACCTTCACGCGCTACCACCTGTTTGATGCCCCCTTTGATGGCGGCCGCGACCGGGTGATCGGGCATGAGCCGGTGCAAGAGGCCATCTATGGCCTGCTGACCGACTTCGTGCGCGCGGGGCGGGTCAACAAGCTCATCCTGCTTCACGGCCCCAACGGCAGCGCCAAGTCCAGCCTCATCGCCTGCATCATGCGGGCGCTGGAGGACTACTCGCAGAAGCCCGAGGGCGCGCTCTACACCTTCAATTGGGTGTTCCCGGCGGGCCGGATGGAGCGCGGCAACATCGGCTTCGGCGGCCGACGGCCGCTGGATGTGCACGACACCTACGCCCACCTGGCCGAAGGGGATGTGGACGCCCGGCTGCGCACGGAGAGCCGCGACCACCCGCTCCTGCTGCTGCCCCGAGCGCAGCGGATCGAGCTGTTGCGCACGATGTTGGGCGAAGACGCCCAGCTGCCCAAGTCGCTGGCGGAAGGGGAGCTGTCCCCCAAGGCGCGCCAGGTCTACGAAGCGCTCCTGCGCGCCTACCAGGGCGACCTGGCCGAGGTGCTCAAGCACGTCCAGGTGGAACGCTTCATGATTTCGCGGCGTTACCGCCAGGCGGCGGTGACCATCGATCCCCAGATGCGCGCCGACGCAGGGGTGCGCCAGGTGACGGCCGACCGCAGCATCAACGCGCTGCCGCCCAGCCTGCACAACGTCATGTTGTTTGAGCCGATGGGCGATCTGGTGGACGCCAACCGCGGCATGGTGGAGTACAACGACCTGCTGAAGCGGCCCATCGAGGCCTTCAAGTACCTGCTTTCTACCTGTGAAAACGGGACGTTGCGGCTGGACACCATGACGCTGCACCTGGATGCGGTCTTTGTGGGGTCCTGCAACTCCGGGCACCTGCAGGCCTTCCAGGAGATCCCCGACTTCGCCAGCTTCAAGGCCCGCATCGAGCTGGTGCAGGTGCCCTACCAGACCGACTACGTGGTGGAGGCGGCGCTCTACGCCAGCCAGCTCAAGGCCAGCCACCTCCAGGTGCCGGTGGCCCCCCACACCGCCGAGGCCGCCGCGCTGTGGGCCGTGTTGACGCGCCTCAACCGGCCGGCCACCGACGAGGCTGTGGATGCGGAGCTGCGCAAGGCGCTGGCCAAGCTCAACCCCATGCAGATCGCGGAGATGTACGCCCACGGGGCCCCCCCGCGCGACCTCCCGCGCGACACCGCCAATGCGTTGGTGGGCTTTCTGCCGGAGCTCTACCGCGAGCACCACGCGGGGGAGGAGTACGAGGGCAAGCACGGGGCCAGCGCGCGGGAGATGCACGCGGCGATTCTGGGCGCCACGCGCCGCCGGGGCCACAGCTGCTTGTCGCCAGTCAGCCTGCTGGAGGAGCTGCGCGACCTCTGCCGCCAGAAGGCGGTCTATGAGTTCCTGCGCCTCAAGCCCGATGGGGCCTTCAGCCAGCCCGAGAAGTTCATCTCCCAGGTGAAGGACTGGTACCTCGACCGCCTCGAGGACGAGCTCTTCCGCGCCATGGGTTTGGTCAATGATCTCGCCACCATCGACCTGTTTATGCGGTACATCGATCACGTCACCCACTATGTGCGGCGTGAGAAGCGGCTCAACCCGCTCACGAACCAGTATGAGGCCGCAGATGTGGCGTTCATGGCGAGTGTCGAGGCGCGCTTCGGTGTAAAAGATAAGGAATTCGAGGACTTCCGCACCGGCATCATGCACCGCATTGCCGCCTGGCGCATGGATCACCCCGATGCCCCGCTGGACTACGCCCTCATCTTCGCCGACCGCCTCGGGCGCCTGAGCGACTCCTTCTACGAGGAGAAGCGGCGCGTGGCCTGGCAGGTGAAGAAGGACGCCCTCGCGGTGTTGGTGGACGGTGGCATTCACCTCGAGCCCGACGCGCGCATCCGCGCCGAGGGGACGCTCACCCGCCTGGAGGCCGAGTTCGGCTACGACCGCCGGTGTGCCACCGAGGTCATCTCTTTCATGTTGAAGGAGCGGCCTTCGGAGGGCTGAGTGGGCATTCGGTTCACCTTGCTGCTTCTCCTCTTGGCGTCGGCCGCTCAGGCTGATCCCCGGTCGGAGATTTCTGAACAAATTCGGCGCGCTCAGGCGCTTTCGGAGGCCGATCAAGAGGGCCGATCGGCCGAGGAGATTGCGACCTTGCGCGCCTGGCTGCGCGAGGCCCAACACCTGCTCGATGCCCACAACACCGAGGGCGTGTCACGCAGTCTGGCCCGCGTGCGCGCTCAGGTGGAGCTCATCGAAGCGCTGTTGGTGCGCAACAAGGCAGAAGACGCGGCCCGGGAAGCGCGGCAGGCCGCGGATCGCGCCGAGCGCGCCGCCGTCGAGGGACGTCGCCTGGCCGCTGAGCAGGAGCGCACCCGCGCCATCCTGGAGCAACAAGAAGCCGTCGAGCGCGTGGGCACGCCATGAAGCTGCGCCGGGGTCTCTGGCTGGCCCTCCTGGGCACCACCGCCTGCGGTCCGCCGCCCGCGCCCGCGGAGCTGGTGGCCTTTGAGCACACCCGCCAGCTCGACGACGCCGCCCACGTGCGCCAACGCCAGCCCGTCCTGGTGGCCGACAGCGACCGCTACTTCGAGGCGGCCCGGGGGGCGTGGCGCGATGGCCGGGAAGAAGCCGAGATCCTCCACCTGACCCGCATGGCCCGTATCCGGTGGCGCACGGCGGAGGCCTACAGCCACGTCACCGACCTCAATGAGGTGGTCGCCACCTCCGATCGCACCCGAGCGGTGGCGGAGCGCGAGCTGGCGGTGGCCCAGGCCCAACAGGCGGCCGCCGAGCGTGACGCCATGCGCCTGACCGAGATGATCGGGCTGCGCAAGCAGCTCGGTGATGCCCGCCAGTCCGCCCGCATCGACCACCGCGCCGCCGAAGCCCGCAAGAAGGTGGAGGCCGCGGCCACCTACCTGCGCCAGGTCGAGGCCATGGATGTGGAGCGGTTGGCGCCCGGTCCGCTCGCCCGCGCCCGCCAGAGCATGAAGAATGCGTTTGCCGCCTTCAACGAAGGCCGCTACCCCGAGGCCTCGGCGGCCGCTGATCTCGCGCTCGCCGATGTGGGCACCGCCGCTGCCGCCGCCGCCCCGGCCTGGCAAGCGGAAGAAGGCCAACGCCGCGTGGACGCCGAGCTGTTTGGCATGCTCGAGGCTGCCGCGCGGGTGGGGCCCGCCCGCCTGGAGGCCCGCGGCCTGGTGGTCACGGTGCGCGACGTTTTCCGCAAGGGCAAGCTGGTGCCCAGTCCCGAAAAGCTCAAGCTGATCGAGGGGTTCGCCCGCGAACACCCCACCTTCCGGCTGGTGGTGGAGGGCCACACCGACAACCGCGGCGCGCCGGCCACGCTCCAGCAGCAGAGCGAGGCCCAGGCCCAGGCCTTCGCCCACGCCCTGGAGGCCGACGGCTTGCGGGAGGTGACGGCGGTGGGGCGCGGTGATCAGGAGCCGGTGGGCGACAACACCACCCGCACCGGTCGCCAGCGCAACCAGCGCCTCGAGGTGCTGTTTGTGCGCCCGGTTGTGGTGCCCAAGTCCACCAACTGATCGCGTAACGTTCCGAAATTGTTGAACTTTCCGAGGGATGTGCGGGGCTAAGCGCCCAGGCGGTGGCCCGCGCGCTCACCCAAGACCTTGTTGACCTTGGCGAGCACGTCCTCGGTCTGGAAGGGCTTGGTGATGTAGAACTTCGCCCCCACGTTGATGCCCTCGATCATGGACAGCGGGTCGCTCTTGGCGGTCAGGAAAATCACAGGGATGCCTTTGGTTTCCCGGCGATTCTTCAAGGCCTTCACGAAGGTCAGACCGTCCAGCTCGGGCATCAACACATCGGCGATGATGAGGTCGGGGATGAGGTCTTCCAGCGCCCGCAGACCGTCGAGCCCGTCGGTGGCGGTGCGCACGTCGTAGCCCGCCTTGTCCAGCAGGCGGCTCACCAGCAGCCGCACGCTGGCGTCGTCTTCCACAATCAGGACCTTCTTGCCGCCTTCGGCCATGGCTCGCTCCGGTGCGCAGAGAACCCCGCGTATATACCACGGAGCACCCGGGCTGGATCGAGATCTGCCATGCACCGGTGGTGGCCGAGCGGGCAGCGCGCAGGACCGTGGGGGGAGCAGGGCCGGCAGGCCAAATCCGCCACCCACAGATCGAGGCGCCCCGGGTCGTCGGGCAGCCGGGCCGCGGGCGTGGGGCCAAACAGCATCACCACCGGGGTGTCCACCGCCCGCGCCAGGTGCAGCAGCCCGGAATCCCCGCCCACGGCCACCGCACAGGCCGCCAAGAGGTCGGCGGTATCGGGCAGGGAGAGCCCAAACGCCCGCTGACCCGCCCCGTGGGCGAGGTGGGCCTCGTCGTGGCTTCCGAGCCACACCACCGGGTGCCCTGCCGCCTCGAGCGCGCCGGCCACCGCCGCCCAGTGGGGCCAGCGCTTGGTGGCCACGCGACTGCCCGGGACCAGCGCCACGGTGCCCGCGGCGAGCGCCGCTGGCGAGGCCGCGATATGCGGTTGATGGACGCGGTCCGGGATCCCGGCGGCCGCCCCCAGCGCGCGGGCGTCCTCCACAAAGCGCGGCCCGCGGGGCACCCGCTGGTGATAACCCACCGGGCCCCAGCCGAGGCGGCGAGGCGCGCCCGACAGGGCCGCGATCAGGCCGCTGCGCACGGAGGGGTGGGCGCCCAGCACCAGCGTGGGCTTCCGCTCTCGAAGCAGCCGACCGATGCGAAAAACACCAAGGGTTCCGCGGTCTTCACCGCGCTTGTCGTAGGCGATGGCTTCACCCGTGGGGCGCAGCAGGGCGCCGTAGCCCGGGCGCGTCAGCAGGTCCACCTCGTAGCCGGCGTGCTGCAGGTTGGCCACCAGCGGAGCCGTGAAGATGACGTCGCCCAGGAAGGCTGTGTTGATGACCAGGGCCCTCACCGGGCCACCAGCGCCAGCAACGCCGCCAGGTGGGCCTCGGCCGTGGGTGGGTGCAGCCGAGGGGGCAGGGGGGCCGCCAGCGCTTGCGTCACCTGGGCGCGCAGGCCGGCCAGTCCGGTCGCCGGGTGCCAGATGCTCCGCGGGTCCAACAGGCAGGTCGCGCCGGTGTGGGCGCTGGCCACCACGGGTGTGCCGGCGGCCACCGCCTCGGCGATCACGTTGCCGTAGGGCTCGTAGCGCGCCGGGTGCACCAGCACCGCCGCTCCGGCCACCCAGGGGCCCGCCTCCACCGCGCCGTGGAAGGTCACCCGCGCGCCCAGGCCAAGCCGCTCGGCCTGCCGCCGCCAGCGGGGCAGGTGGGCGTCATGCCCAATCACATGGCCGGACCGGCCGGGCAGGACCGCCAGGAGCGCCAGCCAGCGATCCAGGCCTTTGCGGGCGAAGCCATGGCCCACAAAAACCAGAGCGCCCTCCGCGGCCGGTGTCGGCGTGGCCACCGGATTCAGCACCGGGTTGAGCAGGAGGTGGCTGGCCTGGCCATAGAGCGCGGTCAGCTCGCTTTGCACCATCGGCGAGGTGGCGATGACGCGGCGTGCGGCCGCCAACGCCCGCTTTTCGCCGCGCACATGACGGGCCCAGCGCCACCGGTTGCGCCCACAGGCCGCCACCCACGCCGCGCTCACCCCGTCGCCTGTGCGCACCACCTCGCCCCCAGCGCGGGCCTTGAGCCCAAAGGTGACGCCGTCTTCCGCCAACCGGCCGGCCGCCGCGAGGGCCCCGGCGAGCCAGCGCCCATACCGCTCCACGCCCCCAGCGCGGGCGCCCCCGGGTGGCACCACCAGCCGAATTCGGGTCGGCTCGTCGCTCAATGGGAGCCGCCACCGGCGGTGCAGGGGGCGCGCCGAGCTGGGCAAAAGAGTCTTGCGAATCCAGCCCTTGCGCGCCCAGGCCCGCTCGGGGCGCGGGCATGCCCGCAGTGCAACACGATGCACCTATCGATTCGTTGCGGGCGGGCGTAGACTCAGCCCGCAATGGCGGAAAAGCGCTTCGGGCGGTATCTGGTGGAGGCCGAGCTCGGTCGCGGCGGCATGTCCGTCGTCTACCGCGCGCGGGATCCCGCCCTCGACCGGCCGGTGGCCGTCAAAGTTCTCCATCCGCACCTCGCCGACCGCGACGAGTCCAGGACTCGTTTCAACCGCGAGGCGAAGGCCGTCGCGCGCCTGCAGCATCCCCATATCGTCGAAGTCTACGACTATGCGCCGGCCGAGAGCGAGCAGGCCTACATCGTCACCGAGTACATCGACGGCCCCACGCTGCGGCAGTTTGCCGACGCGCACCCCATCCGCCATGCGGAGGTGGTGGCGCTGTTGATGATCCCGGTGCTGCAGGCGCTCCAGCTCGCCCACGCCGCCGGCATCGTGCACCGCGATGTGAAACCCGAGAACATCATGCTGCGGCCCGACGGCACGCCCGTGCTGATGGACTTTGGCATCGCCCAGCTGGTGGACCAGGAGACGCTGACCGCCACCGGCACCATGCTCGGATCCCCGGCTCATATGGCGCCCGAGGTGGTGGAGGGCGAGGAGATCTCCGCCCAGTCGGACCTCTTCAGCATCGGCACCGTGCTCTACTGGCTGGTGTGCGGCGTCCTGCCCTTTGTGGGGCCCAACCCGGCCGCGCTGTTTCGCCGCATCGCCGAGGGGCGCTACGACCCGGTGCTGACCCGGCGCCCCCATGCGGGTCGGGCCATCGCGCGCCTCATCGAGCGCTGCATGGCCCGCGTGCCGGCGGATCGGCCGGCCTCCGCCGCGGAGGTGGCGGAGAGCCTGCGCACGCTGGTGGACGAGGCGGGCCTGGGTGATCCCGCGGTGGAGCTGGCCACATTCCTCAAGGATCCCGAAGAGTTCCAGTTTCAGCTCACCCATCGCCTGGTGCCGGCCTACCTCGCCCAGGCCGAGCGCGCATGGGCCGATCGGCAGTCAGGGCGTGCGCTCGATTTCCTCGATCGCGTCCTCAGCCTGAACGACCGCGAAGAGACCGCCCGCGCCCTGCTGCGCCGCATCGAGCGCGGCCAGCGGCAGGGGCGCACGGTGCGGGTGTTGGCGGCGGCGGTGGCGGTGGGCCTGGTGGCCGGCGGGGCGATCTTGCTGGTGCAGCGCTTCCTCCTGAGCCCCGAGCTTGCGCTGCGGCCGAACGTGCCCGATGGGCCGCAGGTGGCGGTGGCCACCGTGCCCAGCGCGCCCGGCATCGTGCCGGCGGACCTCCACCCCCCAGAGGCCGATGTGGGCGTCCTGGCGTCGGTGGAGCCCGATGGCGGCTCCGATGCGGTGCTGGATGCGCGAACCCGCCCGGAGGTCCGGCCCCCCGTGCGACCGCCCGTGCGGCCAACGCTGCGCCCCGATGCCGCCGTGGCGCCCCCACCGCACAGTGTGGCGGTGCCCGTGGGCGGCGGCCTGAAGGCCACCGAGGTGGTGGTGGATGGCACCTCCCGCGGCTACCTTGCGATGCTCGAGCCCGCAGGTGGTATCCAGCTCATGAGCGGCCGCAAGTATATGATCGTCTTCAGGAATCCGGCGTGTGAAGACGACATCCACCCCCTTACGCTCTCGGCGGACGCCACCCGCGCCCCCACGGTCTACCACCGCTGTGAGTGGAAGCAGGCCTACCTCCGCGTCACCTCCAACGTGGATGCCGTGGTCCTGCGCGAGAAGGATGGCGCCTTCCTGGGCCGCACCAACCGCCGCATTCCGGTCTCCATGAGCACCCAGACCAACAAGCTCGCCATCCTGGTGAGCGATGCCACCAACCGGGTCCGCACCGGCAACGTGGAGCTGGTGGCGGGCAGCGAACAGCAAATTATGCTGGAGTTCTGAGGGGATGCGCGCCTGGCTCCCCATCGCACTGCTCGCGGCGAGCGTGTTGGCGCAGCCGGCGGTTGCCCAGCCGCCGCAGCCGGCCGACCTGCTGATCCAGGGTCGCAACGCATACTTATACGGCGACTACAAGCTGGTCATCGAGACGCTCCAGCCCCTGGTGGGCGGCGAGGAGCTGCAGCTCACCGACGGCGACGAGATCAGCGAAGCCTATGAGCTGCTTGGACTTTCCCACTTCTACCTGGGCCAGCAAGACGCCGCCCGCGACATCTTCGAGCGCCTGGTGCTGCACCGGCCTGAGAAGCGCCTGGACCCGGTGCGGGTGCCCCCGCCCGCTGTTGCGTTTTATGACAGCATCCGCGCCCAGCTCCAGGAGGAGATCCGCAAGCGCCAGGAGGCCATCGAGCGGCGCAAGCGCGAAGAGGCGGAGCGCAAGAAGCGCGACAGCACGGTGCAGGTGATCGTCGACCGCCGCCGCAACTCGCGGCTGGTGGCCGCTTTGCCCTTGGGTATCGGACAGTTCCAGAACGGGGACGATCTGCTGGGCGGCCTGTTCCTGGGCTCGGAGCTGGTGGCGGTGGCCCTCTCCGCCACCTTCTACGTCGCCGTGGAGAACCTGCGCCAGGGCGACGGCCTCTTCGCGCGGGCGGACATCAACCAGGTGCATAGCCTGCAAACCGCCCAGCTCGTGGCCGGGGGCGCGGCGGTGACCTTGATGGCCGCGGGGGTCATCCACGCCCTCGTGACCTTCAAGGATGAGGTGGTGGTGCAAGAGACCACCATCCAACCCACGGTGGCGCCCGCGGGCGGCGGGGTCCTGCTCACCATCCCATTCTGAGGCAAGTCCTCGATCGGCAACGTTTTTTCTGGCCGGTCAGCCCAGCCGGACCTCACCCGGTGGGCCAGCTTCCAGGCGGCCGACGATGGCGGCGGCCGGGGTACCCTCGCCGCGCAAAGCGGCCACCAGCGCCTCGGCGCGGGCCTCGGGCACGGCCACCAACAAGCCACCGGATGTCTGCGGATCGGCCAACAGGCGCAGCGAGCGCGAGGGCGGCAGGTCGGGCGCTGCGTAGGCGGCGTTGCGCCCCGCCGCGCCGCCCAACGTCGAGCCGACGCGGGCATCCACGCCGGGTAACAGCGGGAGATCAGAGCAGAAAAACCGAATCGCCAGCGAAGAGGCCCGCGCGAGCTGCATGCCGTGGCCCAGCGGGCCAAAGCCCGTGACATCGGTGGCGGCGTGGGCGCCCACGGCGGCCATGGCCCGCGCCGCGCCCGCGTTGAGCAGGCTCATGGAGGCCGTCAGCGCCATGCGCTCCGCCTCGAGCAGGGTGCCCGCGCGCAGGGCGCCGTGCAGAATGCCCGTGCCCAGCGCCTTGCTGAGCACCAGCACGTCGCCTTCGCGGCCCCCCGCGTTGGTCACCAGGCGCGACGGCGTCACCCGCCCGGTCACCGACAGGCCGTACTTCAGCTCGGGATCCCGCACCGTGTGGCCGCCCCCGATCACCGCGCCGGCCTCGGCGACGGCCGCGGCACCGCCCTCGAAGATGGCGCGGATCGCCTCCAGCGGCAGGCCTTCGGGCACGGCCGCAAACACCAGCGCCACCACTGGATCGCCGCCCATGGCCCAGATGTCGGAGAGGGCGTTCGCCGCGGCTATCCGCCCGAAATCAAAGGGATCGTCGACGATTGGGGTGATGACATCGAGGGTCTGCAGCAACAGGTCGGACGACGACCCCCACCGCACGACCGCCGCGTCGTCCAGCGTGTGGGCACCCACCAGCAGCCCCGGATCGGCCGAGGCGGGCAGCCCAGCGAGGATCTGAACCAGATCCCGGGGGTCCAGCTTGGCTGCTCAGCCGCCGGCGCGGGAGAGCGTGGTCAGGCGCAGTGGTTCCATGGCCGCGCACGGTACACAGCTTGCGCCGAGACGGGTAGATCGGCCAGCGGGTGGGTGTGCTTCGGTGCGGATAACGTCAGTTAAAACAGATGCTTGGACCCTCGTTGGCCTCGGTTCACCTCGACCCAGGCACCGCGCCGGCTGGCCTCCCGCACCCCGTTGGCGCATCATGGCGCCATGCCTGATCGCCCAAGCCCACCCCGCAAGGCGGTGTCGACCCAGCCGCACGACCACCCCGCTGGCGGTTTCGGTGCGCTGTGGAGCACGCTTAAAGAGGCCGCGGCCCACCCCGGACTCGTCCAGGGCGCGCGCCTGCTGCTCAAGGTCAACCAAACCGACGGCTTCGATTGCCCCGGCTGCGCCTGGCCCGATCCGGCGCCCGGCCACCGCACGGCCTTCGAGTTTTGCGAGAACGGCGCCAAGGCGGTGGCCGCGGAGAGCACACGCCGCCGCGTCACGCCTGAGCTCTTCGCCCAGTGGAGCATTCCCGAGTTGTTGGGGCAGTCCGACCACTGGCTCGAGGCCCAGGGTCGCTTGACCCACCCGATGTACAAG
>Ga0075163_10007729_pt1 | contig 14195 bp, 1 predicted proteins | sample JI1023141ADNA_FD_71478 | JGI IMG/M metagenome (GOLD analysis project Ga0075163, IMG submission 71478) | Wastewater effluent complex algal communities from Wisconsin, to seasonally profile nutrient transformation and Carbon sequestration -... | ecosystem: Engineered > WWTP > Effluent > Algae...
TGGCCACGCACGACGCTCCAGCCCTTGGGCGAAGGCTCGATGATCCCGTCGTCGGCAAGCATGTCGAGCAGGTGGGCCAACAGCCGTCGGTGCTGATCGGCGACCGGCAACGCCCCGGCGTCGAACGCGACGCCGGGCTCGAAGCGCACACCCAGCCGCTCGAGCGCAACGACGATGTAGTCGGTGCTCAGCGCCTCCAGCTCGTCGAGCAAACCCTGGTAACGAGGGATCTGATGCTCGTCACGCAGCCTGCCCACTGCGCCGGCTGCGGCAGCTGCGAGCTGGTGCGCCGGCGGGAAGCCCTCTGCCGCAGGCCGCTTCGCGCCAACGGGGCGCCATGCCACCTCGTAGAGCCACTCGGACGTGCGGTCGCGGCGACTCAGCCGAAGAAGCGCGACCTGATCAGCCCGCTTGAGGCACAGTCCCTCGACCACTGCGAGGACCGCGCCGGCAGGATCGAGCAGCATCACATCCGCGGCGATCGTCTCCGGTCGAGCGGCCAGGTCGACGCCCGCGCGGAGTACGGCGTGCGACCAGGCGCGCACCGCTGCGACCCCGGGGGGCACGAACGTGGCCACTCGATCCACACTGATCGGCAGGTACGTGTCGGGGCCACTCGCAGCCACCCCGGCCAACACCTGGATCGCGGCGTCGAGGAGTGCCGGATGCACGACGTACCGCCTCGACTCCGCCGCTTCGCGCGGGGCGAGTGCGATCTCGCCGAGCGCTTCTCCGCCGTGAGCGCCAGCGGCGTCGGCCGCTGCGGTCCAGACACGGTGCACGTTCCGCAGGCTGGCGCCGAACACCAGGCCGCGTTCGTTCATCCGCGCATCGTGCTCGTCGGCCTCCACCACTCGGTCGGCGCGTCGCTGGATCGCTTCGATCGACTCGCCGGGTGGCACCGGCGCATGCACGCCGGCCGCGATGATGCGGCCCGAGACGTGGGTGGCCCAGCGATCGGCGCCCTCGACCTGGCTGTAGATGCGGAAGGACACACCGGAGGCATCCGGTGTGAGGATCGTCTGCACGGTGATGATGCCCTCGTCGAGGGCCACGAGCGCCTCGTGGATGACGACATCGTCGAGCTCGGAGTCGGGGAAGAACGTGCGTCCGGCGGCGAGTGCGATCTCCAGGAACGCGGTCGCCGGCAAGATGGCCGTGCCGAACACCCGGTGGTCACCGAGGATCGCCAGCGTCTCGGTGGAGATCTCGCTCTGGAAGGTGACCGTGGCGAGCGGGGAGGGCAGCCGCCGCCCGAGCAGCGGATGGTCGGATGTCGAGGGCACGGCACTTCGTCGACCGCGCTGCACCCAGAACCGCTGCCGTTCGAACGGTGAGGTGGGCAACGCAACTCGTCGAGCTCCGTGAGGTGCCTCCACCTGTCGCCAGTCGATGTCGGCGCCGGCAAGATGGAGCGAGGCGACGCTGACGACCATGTGGTCGTCAGGGTGCGTGCGGCGCAGCGACGGCACCCAGGTTCCTGTGCCTGGCGCCACGCACTCCTGCCCCATGGCCGACAGCACCGGGTGCGGCCCGATCTCGACGAACGTGTCGAAGCCCATCTCCGCCAGCGTGGCCACTCCGGCGGCGAACTGCACCGGTGCCAGCACGTGACGTACCCAGTACTCGGGATCGGTCAGCTCGCGACCGATGACCGCGCCCGTGAGGTTGGAGACGACGCGCATGCGCGGCGGGTGGTAGGTGAGCGATGCGGCGATGCTCCGGAAGTCGTCGATCATCGGCTGCATCAGCGGAGAGTGGAACGCGTGCGAAACGGCCAGTGCCTTCACCCGCACACCTCGCAGGGCGAAGGCCTCCCCCAGCGCGCTGACGTCGGCGGCCGCCCCGGAGACGACGGTGTGCGCCGGCCCGTTCACCGCGGCCACGGCCAGCACTGCGCCCGCGGCAGCCGAGGCGGCGACAGCTGCCGACACGTCGGCGGCCGGCGCGTACACCGCGAGCATCGACCCGCCGACGGGCAGCGCTTGCATCAAGCGACCTCGCGCGGCAACCAACCTCACGCCGTCCTCCACGGACAGCACACCGGCCACCACTGCAGCCACGATCTCCCCCAACGAGTGACCGAGCAACCCCGAGGGCACCACACCCCACGAGCGCCACAGGTCCACCAGGGCAAGCTCGACGGCGAACAGCGAAGCCTGGGTGAACATCGTCTGGTCGAGCTGCGCGGCGTCCGCCGAGCCGGGAGCCGCATGCAGCACCTGTGTCAACGACAGACCGCCACTCGCCAGCAACAGCTCGGCATCGAACAAGTCGACGACACGATCCAGCGCCGACCGGAACACGGGTTCGCGTCTGTACAAGCCAGCAGCCATGCCCGCGGACTGGGAGCCCTGACCGGTGAACAGGAACGCCACTCGCAGCGGGTCACCGGTGCTCGCCTCGCGTGCAGTCACACCCGCCACCGACTCGCCGGCCGCCACCGCCTCCAACCGTCCGCACAGCTCGTCGAGGTCGACGGCGCTGATGGCCAATCGATGAGCGAGGCGGGCACGGCCGGCGTTGGCCGTGGCGCACACGTCCGTCAACGACAGCTCTGGGTGGGCCGTCAGGTGAGCAACGTAGCGGCGGGCCAACTCTCGCAGTGCGGGTTCGGTTCGCGCCGACAGCGTCAGAACGTGGACGAGTCGCTCGTCGACCGGGGCCGGCTCCGCGGCCGGCGCGGCTTCGAGCACGACGTGTACGTTCGTGCCGCTGAACCCGAACGCGCTGACACCAGCGATGCGCGGTTGGTCTGCTGCCCAGCGGGTGAGCTCGGTCGGCACGACGATCGGCATCGACGCCCAGTCGATGTGCGGGTTCGGCTCATGCAGCAGGAGGTGCGGTGGGATCTCGCCGTGCTGCAGTACGAGCACCGCCTTGATCAGGCCCGCCACCCCGGCGGCTGCTTCCAGGTGGCCGATGTTGGTCTTCACCGAGCCGATGGCCAGCGGAGCTTCTGTGGCACGGCCGCCGCAGAGCGCGGCCGCGAGGGCTTGCACCTCGATCGGGTCGCCGAGCGCCGTGCCGGTGCCATGAGCCTCGACGTACCCCACGTCGAGGCTCGCGACGCCGGCGTTCGCGAGAGCGTCGCGAACGACGGCTTCCTGCGATGGCCCGTTGGGGGCGGTGAGGCCGCTGCTCGCGCCGTCCTGGTTCGCCGCCGAGCCGCGGATCACCGCCAGGATGCGGTCGCCGTCCGCCTTCGCGTCGCTGAGGCGCTTGAGCGCCACGATGCCACAGCCCTCACCGCGGCCGAACCCATCCGCCGCTGCATCGAACGCCTTGCAGCGCCCGTCGGGGGACATCATGCGAAACTTGGACAGCATGATGCTGTTCTCCGGCGAGAGGATCAGGTTCACTCCGCCGGCGAGTGCGAGGCGAGACTCGCCGGCGCGGAGGTTCTGCACCGCCAGGTGCACGGCCACCAGCGACGACGAGCAGGCCGTGTCGAGCGTGATGCTCGGGCCCCGCAGGCCCAGCACGTACGACAGCCGACCCGATGCGATGCTGTGCGCGGCCCCTGATGCGTAGTAGGAGTCCAGCCCTGCCAGCCCGTTGGCATCCAACTGCACGGTCGAGTAGTCGCTGGTCGTCATCCCGATGAACACACCCGTCCGCGACCCACCCAGCCGGTCGGGGGCGATGCCGGCGTTCTCCAACGCCTCCCACGCCACTTCCAGCAGCAGCCGCTGTTGCGGGTCGATGCTGGTTGCTTCGCGCGGTGCGATGCCGAAGAACTGCGGATCGAAGCCCGTGACGTCACCGAGGAAACCCGCGCTCCTCGTGGACATCTTGCCAGGGGCGTCGGGATCGGGGTCGTAGACGGCATCGATGTTCCATCGATCGGCCGGCACCTCGCTGATGGCCTCGCGACCGTCGACCAGCAGCCGCCAGAACGAGTCTGGATCGTCCGCGCCGCCCGGGAACCGGCAGGCCATGCCGACGATTGCGATGGGCTCGCGTCGAGCGTTCTCGGCAGCGTCGAGCTTCGCCTGCATCTGGTCGAGCGCGATCAGCGCCCGCTTCAGCGGCGACAGCTCGCCGTGCGTCACCTGGTCACTGGTGGACGTCATGATTCGATCTCCGTCAGCCTGGCCAGCAGCAGCGCCTCGGCCTCGTCGTCGGAGAGCTCAGCGACCGCATCGGCTGCGAGACGTGGCGCTGCTGCGGTGGCGCGAATCGGCTCGACGCGCTCTCCTCCGGTTCGCGCGACCGGTGCGAGCAGCAGATCGAGGTGGCCGGCAATCGCCGCGATGGTGGGATGGTCGAACACCAACGTGGCCGGCAACTTCTGTTCCAGCGCGAACGACCGGCGCAGCACGTTGCGCAGCTCGACAGCCATCAGCGAGTCGAACCCGAGGTCGAGCAGCGGCTGATCGCGCTGCAGTCGATTCGGATCGTGGATGCGCAACACGTGTGTGATGGCCTCGCGCACGGCCTGGACGATGATGCCGAGCCGTTCGTCGTCCATTGCTTCCGCGAGTTGCTCACGCACGTCGGTCGGCATCGCCCACACCGGCACCGCCACTGCGGTCGGCACGGCGCTCGATTCCTCGCCGCGCCGACCCGACGCCGGGGCCTCGTCACCACTCGCCCGGGCGAGGATCACGTGTTGCAGCAGTGCAGCGGTCGCCACACCGTCCGCCGGCAACGCCTCGACCACGCTGAAGTCGGCTCGGTCGAGCGCAGCTTTCCACGTGTCCGGACCGATCAGCGGCACATCGGTGCGCCACGAGTCCTCGAATCGCTGCCACCCCTCGATGAGGCCGGTGGTGATGTCGAACCAGCGCGGGTGGCAGGTGCCCTCGAAGGCGATCAGCACGCCACCCGGTACGAGCAGCGAGCGCACGTGCGCGAGGGTGATGTCGAGGTCACGAGTGGCATGCAGCACGTTGGCGGCGATCACGACGTCGAAGCCGCCGAGCGGGTAGCCCTGGTGGTCGGGCGGCTGCTCGATGTCGAGCTGCGAGTAGCGCACGAACGAGTGATCGCCGAACCGTTCGGCGGCGCGCACGAGGAAGTAGTCCGAGACGTCGGTGAAGGTGTAGGAAGTGCCGGCCGGCAAGGCGGGCAGCACGGAGGCAGTGGTGCCACCGCTACCGGCACCGATCTCGAGCACTCTCGGCGTACCACCGCTGTGCGAAGTCGCCGCAGCGCAGGCTGCGGCACGCACGATGCCGTTGAAGTACTGCGGCACCGCCCACCGGCTGTAGATGAAGTCGACGGTCTCGAAGGAACCGTCCGGGAACAGCGTGCTCAGGGCCGTGTCCTTCCCGCTCACCACCGCAGCGAGGTGCTGCCCGCAGCGCACCACGTACTCGAGCAACGGCTCCACGCCGGCCAACTCGAGCCGCGCGAGGGTGAGCAGGTCGGCAACCGACGATGCCGGCAGCGGCGCCGAGGCCACGTATCGATCCGCATCGCGCGCGAGCAGGCCGTCGGCGACGAGGTGATCCAGCCAGCGCACGACGAGGTGCTCGTAGGCGCCCACGAACTGACCACCGGCGAGAAGGTCGGCGGCACGGTGCGATTCGCCGGCGACGGTGAAGACACCGAGCTCGCGGAACGCGTCGATGATGAAGGCTCCCGCGAGTCGGTCGAGCAGCGCCCACCGCGCCGGGTAGGCAGCGGCGTCGAGGTCGATCGGGCCTTGGCCCGCCTGACTCCGCGCGGCAGCGAGCGCCGACGGCCACATCAGAGCTGCCGGCTGCGGGTGCCGGCGTCTGGCAGCCGCGGACCAGTACGACTCGCGCTGCCAAGGATACGCGGGCAGGGCTACATGCGCGCCAGTACCGCGTCGGTCGGGATGGTCGGCGAAGCGTGGCCAGTCGACAGTCACGCCGGCCACGTGCAGCTCGGCGAGCCCGTGGACCATCTGCACCGCAGCGTCGGCGTCGCGTCGCATCGACGGCACCCAGGTACCGGAGGCATCGGGCCAGTTGCGGCGACCCAGCTTCAGCAGCGTCGCCTCCGGACCGATCTCGACGAACGTCGTGCAGCCCGAGTCGCGAAGCGTGTCGAACACCTCCGCGAACCGCACCGGTTCGCGCAGATGCCGCCGCCAGTACTCGCTGTCGGTGACCTCGTCGACGACGAAGCCGCCGGTCATGCTCGACACGAAGCCGATCGTCGGGCGAGCCAGCGCGACGCCATCGACCACCTCGGCGAACGCGTCGAGGATCGGCTCCACCAGCGGTGAGTGCGCGGCGACCGGCACGGCCAGCAACCGCACGTCCTCCTCGTCGAGACCGAGCTCCTCGATCACCGCTGCCACCGCATCACGGCGACCGGAGATCACGGTGGTGAACGGCCCGTTGACAGCAGCGATGCCCACCTCGGCGCCGTGCGCCGCCACCGCACGAGCAACCGTGGCTTCGTCGACGAACAGTGCCGCCATCTCGCCGTCGGCAGGCAACGACTGCATCAGGCGACCGCGGGCAGCGATCACTCGGAGGCCGTCGGCAAGGCTGAGCACTCCTGCGATCACCGCGGCCACGTACTCCCCGGCACTGTGCCCGGCAACGATGGTGGGCCGCACTCCCCACGATGCCCACAGCTCCGCGAGCGCGTACTGCAGACTGAACAACGCCGGCTGTGCGTAGGCCATGCTGCCCAGCAAGTCACCGTCGCCGAAGAGGATCTCGGTCAGTGAATGGTCGAGATCGGCACCGAGCAGATCGTCGCACCGGTCGATGGCGACGGCAAAGAGCGGCTCGGTCGCGTAGAGGCGGCGGCCCATGCCCGGGTAGTGCGAACCGTGCCCGGTGAACAGGAATGCAACACCGGCGGCGCCGGGCGAACCTGGCGGGCTGGCCCGCGGAGCGAGAGCACCGGTGCCATCGCAGCCGAGCGATCCGTCGATGAACGCCTCCAGCTGCAGCTCGACCTGCGCGATGTCGGTGGCCACGAGAGCCAACCGGTGATCCAGGTGCGATCGACCGAGGTTGGTTGCGAGTGCAAGATCGGCGAGCAGCTGTTGCGGGTTGGTACGAAGTCGAGCCAGCGTCAGCTCGGCGAGCGACTCCAGGGCTGCCGGCGACCTGGCGGAGAGCGTCACCACGTTCGCTGCACCCAACGGTTGCTGCGGGGCACCCACGAGGTGCTTGCTCGCCGGGGCTTCGGCCAGCAACACGTGTGCGTTGGTGCCGCTGAGCCCGAACGAGCTGACGCCGGCGATGCGGTGGCCGGCCGCAACCGGCCACTGCCGCAACGATCGCGGCACATCGATCGAATGGCCACCGTCGGCGATGTGCGGGTTGAGCTGGTCGAGGTGCAGATGCGCTGGGATCGCACCGTGCTGCAGCATCAGCACCGTCTTGATCAGGCCGGCGACGCCCGCTGCCGACTCGGTGTGCCCGATGTTCGTCTTCACAGAACCGATCAGCAACGGTCGATCCGCCGGCCGGTCACCGCCCAGTGCTGCCCCGAGGGCACCCACTTCGATCGGATCGCCAAGCAGCGTGCCGGTGCCGTGAGCCTCCACGTAGCTGACGTCGCCGGGCAACAGCTGCGCATCGGCCAACGCCGCCCGAATCACCGCTTCCTGCGACGGGCCGTTGGGCGCAGTCAGCCCGCCACTGCGCCCATCCTGGTTCACCGCGGAACCACGAATGACCGCAAGGATCCGATCCCCCGCCGCTACGGCATCGCTCTCTCGCTTCAGCGTGACGAGCGCGCAGCCCTCCGAGCGTACGTACCCGTCGGCGCCGGCATCGAACGTCTTGCACCGCCCATCGGGGGCCATCATCCGCGCCTGGGAGAAGTTGATGGTCAGCTCCGGCGCCAGGATCAGGTTGACACCACCCGCCAGCGCAAGGTCGCACTCGCGCGCCCGCAGGGAGCGCACTGCGAGGTGCACTGCGACGAGCGACGACGAGCAAGCGGTGTCCATTGCGATCGACGGCCCACGCAGGCCGAGCACGTACGACAACCGTCCGGCAGCGATGCTGAGCGCGTTGCCGGTGACGCTGTAGGTGTCGATCAGTTGCGGATCGGCGAGCAGCATGCGCATGTAGTCGCTGTTGGCGATGCCGAGGAACACCCCCGAGTTGCTCTCGAACAGGCTCTCGGCAGGGATGTTCGCATCTTCGATCGCCTCCCACGCAACCTCGAGCAGCATGCGCTGCTGCGGGTCGAGGCTCTCCGCCTCTCGCGGCGAGATGCCGAAGAACCCGGCGTCGAAGCGATCGATGTCGTCGATGAAGCCGCCCCAGCGGGTGTTCATCCTTCCCGGCACATCGGTGTCGGGGTCGTACAGCTCGTCGACCGACCACCGGTCCGCCGGCACCTCCGTGATCGCGTCGACGCCGTTGCACAGCAGCTCCCAGAACGACGCAGCATCGCGGACGCCGCCGGGGAAGCGCAGGCCGAGGCCGACCACGGCGATCGGCTCGTGGCTGGCGTGCTCGGCAGCGGCCAGGCGCGCCTTGAGGTCGCGGATCTCTACGATCGCTCGTTTCAGGGGTGACAGGGCGTCCAGGTCCGTGCTGCTCATGCGTCGGGCCCCTCCGAGCCAAGTTCGGCGAGCAGCATCGCTTCCGCCTCGTCGTCGGTCAACTCCGCCAGCAGGTCGAGATCGGTCGCAGCACTCGAGCGTTGCGCCACCTGTGCCACCTCTCCTGCCGCGCCGGCGGGTGGCGTCGTCGCCCCACCAAGGGCCGCCACGACACCCAGCAAGTAGGTCGCGAGCGCCTCACTGGTGGGGTGGTCGAAGAGCAGCGTCGCCGGCTGAGGCCGGCCGAGTGCAGCCCCGATGGCATTGCGCAGCTCCACCGCCATCAGCGAGTCGAGACCGAGCTCGTTGAACGGTTGGCGAGCAGGGATCTCGCTGCGGCTCGGCAGACCGAGCACCTTCTTCGCTTGCGCGTCGACGAACGACGAGATCGCCACCGGCCGCATGCCCGGCACGGTCTCGATCCACTGGCGGAGCAGATCTGCGGCGGGCGCTGGCGGTGTGGTGGTGCGCAGCGCCGAGAGCAGCGGCCGGTCATCGAGTGCTGCCGGATCGAGGGCGATCGCCACGACATGGGACGCACCTGCGGCCCCGGCGCGGCGAGCGGCATCGAACGCGACGAGACCGTCGTCCACGGACAGCGTGAGGAAGCCGCGTCGCGCCATCCGGGCCAAGTCCGTGTGAGTGATGCGTTCGGTCATGCCGACGCGGTCCCACGCCCCCCAACCGATCGACAGACCGGGGCGCCCGGCTCCCACCCGCGCAGAAGCGAACGCATCGAGGAACGCGTTCGCCGCGACGTAGTTCGCCTGTGCCGGCCCACCGACGATGGTCGAGGCCGAGGACATCACCACGAACATGTCGAGGTCCCGGTCGGCACTGAGCTGATGAAGATGCTGGGCGGCGGCGACCTTGGGCGCGAGCACCGACTGGAAGTGCGCCCACGTCAGGTCGCCGATCACTGCGTCGTGCGTGATGCCGGCAGCGTGAACGATGCCACGAAGAGCCGGCATGTGCGCGTCGATCTCGGCGAACACCCGCGCCATGTCGTCGAGCACCGCCACGTCGGCGGCGAAGAAGCGAACGTCGGCACCGAGAACGCGCATCTCGTCGACCGCCGTGGCTGCACGATCACCGGGGCCGCTGCGCCCGACAAGTGCCACGCTGCGCGCGCCGAGATCCACGAGGTGGCGGGCGATGAGCAGCCCCACACCACCCAGGCCGCCGGTCACCAAGTACGTGCCTGCAGCGGAGACCGACGCGCGCTGCTGCCGCACGACGATCTTGCCCGTGTGACGTGCCTGGGCCATGAAGCGAAACGCCTCGACGACCTCGCCGATCTCGAACGTGGTGCGCGGCAGCGGCAGCAACTCGCCCTGTGCGAACCGTGGCATCAGTTCCTCGAGCATCGCACGGATCGCGGGTGGGTCACCGACCGACAGATCGCCCAGGAACACGATGTGGTAGTCGACGTCCGGACGCTCGGCCGCCATGCGCTCGGCGCTCCACACGTCGCGGCGACCGATCTCCAGGAACCGTCCACCGGGCACGAGCACGTCGACGCTGCGTTGGATGAAGTCGCCGGCGAGCGAGTTGAGCACGACGTGCACCCCCTCGCCGCCTGTCGCAGCGAGCACATCGTCGGCGAAGTCGAGCGAGCGTGAATCGAAGACGTGACCCACGCCGAGCGCGGCCAGGGTCGCCCGCTTCTCGGGGCTGCCGGCGGTGGCGAACACTTGCGCGCCGAGGCGCTGACAGAGTTGGATGGCAGCCATGCCGACGCCACCTGCCCCCGCATGGACCAGCACACGCTCGCCGGCCTGCAGGTGACCGAGGGCCACGAGGGCGTACTGGGCCGTGAGGAACGGGATGGGGATGGTGGCGGCTGCCTCCAGCCCCATCTCCTCGGGAATGGGAAAGGTGAGGTCGGCGAGGGTGGTGACGTGGGTGGCGAACGAACCCTGTGCCATCGCCAGCACCCGGTCGCCGACACGGACGCTGTCGACATCGGCACCCACCCGCACGACCACACCGGTGCATTCGTCGCCGAACACGGTCGATCGCTCGGGGTACAGGTCGAGCGCCACGAGCACGTCACGGAAGTTCAGCCCCGTCACCGCCACCTCGATCTCCACCTCGCCCGGCCCGGGCGGGCGGCGCGTCAGTGGTTCGGCGTGCAGCCCGTCGAGCACCCCATAGGTGGAGGACGCGAGGCGGCTCGGGCCATCGCCAGCGGAGGGGGCGGCCGTGTCCACCGTCACCAACCTGGCCACCACGCGGTCACCGGCCCGCACCGCAACCAGCTCCTCCTCTTCATCGCCGGCGGACATCGCCTCCACGAGAGTGGCCGCACGGTTCCGGGTCGGTTCCGCTGAGTCGAGGTCGATGCGCACACAGCGCAGGTCGGCGCGCTCGGCTGCGATGGCGGCACCGAACCCGGACAGAGTGGCCTGCTCAGGCGCTGTCGCGATCCCCTGCGTCGCCTGTGCGCCACAGGTGACCAGCCACAGCCGGGCGGGCGAGTCGAGCAGTCCCTGCGTCACCGTCATCGCGCCGCCGAGGCCGCGTTGCTGCGCCGCCACCGGGTCGGCAGCGGACCCGAGCGGCGGAGTGTCGAGGCCGCGGAGGTACACCACCTCGCGAACATCGTTCGAACGCACCAACGTTCGGATCTGATCCTCATGCAGTGACTCGTCCTGTGCAACGACATCGCACACCAATCCCTGTGAACGGAGCCGCACGGCGAAGTCGGCACCGATGCCACCCGAGTCCTCGATGACCAGCCACGGCCCGGCGGGTAGCACCGCTGCGGTGCTACCCGTGGCGTGCTGCCACTCGACCGCGTACAGGTGCTGCTGCCCCGTCGGACCCCCGACTGCAGCGCCCGGCTTCATCCCCAGTTGTGCCTCGATCGCCTGCGCGCTGGCACGCACGACGCGAAGCCCGACGATGTCGGCCACCGGCTCGCCATCGACACCGACGATGGCGATGTCGACCGTCACGATGTCGCCTGCGAGGGTTCCCTGCGAGGAGCCGCTCGAGGTGTCGGTGCGCAGACGGATGTGTGACCACAGCTCGGCCGGTGGAGCCTGGTGCAGGTGGAGCGCGCCCAGCGCGATCGGCAGGAACGTAGAGCCGTCGTCGGGCAGCAGCCCCGCGACGGCGTGGATCGTGGCGTCGAGCAGAGCCGGGTGGAACCGGTAGGTCGAGGCCGACAGCGCTACCTCCTCGGGAGCGACGATGCGGGCAAGCGCTTCGCCAGCTCCGACCCACGCTTCCTGCACTCCCCGAAAGGACGGGCCGAAGTTGATGCCACGTTCGGCGAGCCCGGCATAGAGATCCCCACCCGCGGTAGGGGCGCTGCAGCGCTCGCGGATCGCCGCCACCGACACCGCCTGTCCGGTACTGGCGAGCGCCGCAACACGTCCGCGGGCGTGCTCGGTCCAGGTCTCGCCGTCGGGGGTGCTGGTCACCACGAACGTGGCGTCGCTGGCATCGCCGCGCAGGTGCACCTCCATCGTGGTGAGGTCATCCCCACCGGCGAGCGGCAGCGCAGTGACGATGTCGAGGTCTTCCACGCGACACGCCGGCTGCGATGTGGCTGCCTCGAACGCGCCCATGGCTGCCTCGACGAAGGCCATGCCCGGGACCAGTACAAAGTTGCCGATGCGATGATCGCCGAGGAACGCCGGCACCTCAGGCGTGAGCACGGTCTGGAACACGAAGCCGTCGATCGCAGGCGACCGCAGCCTCGTGCCGACGAGAGGGTGCTCTCCCCCGTCGGGCCGACGACCGAAGCCGGCACCCGGCGCGCCAACGACTGCTGCCCGGCCGCCGGCCGGTTGCCAGGTGTCGACCCAGTGCCGCCGTCGCTGCCATGGGTACGTGGGCAACGCCACCACGGGGCGCCGACCCGGCCACACAGCCGCCCAGTCGACCGCAACTCCAGTGCAGTGCAGCTGGCCGAGCGCGATCGCCATTGATTCGTCGTCGGGGCGACCCCGTCGCAGCGACGCCACGACGACCGGTGCGGCACCCGACCCCGCTGGCGGCACTGAGCCCAGCGAGCGTGCGATGGCGCCACCCAGCACGGGGTGCGGCCCCAGCTCGATGAACGTGTCGCAACCAAAGCCGACGAGCACGCCGATCGCATCGGCGAAGCGGACCGTCTCGACGACGTTGCGGGCCCAGTATGCCGCATCGAGCGCCGAGCCGTCCTCGGCTCGGCCAGTGACGGTGGAGACGAAGCGCGTGTGGTTCGTGCCCGGCCCCAGGCCCGCGAGCGCGAGCTCGAGTGCCCGACCGGACGGCACCATTTGAGCGCTGTGGAACGGGTAGGTCACCGGCAGTGTGCGCACGGCCGCCCCATCGGCCTGCAGGCGAGCGACTACCGCGGCCACCGCCTCCGGCTCACCGGAGATCACCGTTACATCGGGCGCGTTCGTGGCGGCGACCGACAGTCGACCACCGAACGGTGCAATCACGGCTTCGATCGTCTCCACTGGAAGCTCGACCGACGCCATCGCGCCCTTGCCGAACGTGTCCTGCATGGAGGTGGCGCGGGCGGCGACCACACGCACCGCCTCCGCGAGGCTGAGCGCCCCGGCCAGGTGGGCAGCCGCGACCTCGCCGATGCTGTGACCGACGACCGCGTCGGGCTTGATGCCCCAGCTTCGCCAGACCGCAGCGAGGCCGACCTGCAGAGCGAAGATCGCCGGCTGTGCGATCTCCGTTCGCTCGAGACGTGTCTCCTGCTCGGATCGTGCCAGCTCATCGAGCAACGACCACGACACGTGCTCGCGAAGCAACCCGTCGCACTCCTCCATCACGCCACGGAAGACGGCCGAACTGGCAAGTAGCTCGCGCGCCATCCCCCACCACTGGTTGCCCTGCCCGGAGCAGACGAACGCCACCCGCCGCCGAGCACCCGGCTCGCGCCGGCCAACAGCCACGTCGGGCCGGCGTTGTCCCGCTGCGAACGCGCGCAGGGCTTCGACGAGATCCTCCGTCGTCGCACCTACCACTGCCAGCCGCTGGTCGTGGTGAGTGCGTCGCAGTGCAGCAGTGGAGCAGAGGTCGGCCGACGCGGTGGACGCCGATGCATCGATGCTCGACTCGAGGTGATCGGCAGTCGCGCTCGCCATCTCGCGGAGAGCGTCCGTTGTCTGCGCGGAGAGGACGAGCACCGGCAACCCCGGCGGAGCACCGGCAGCCGGCAACCGTGGTGCCTCCTCGACGACGACGTGCGCGTTGGTACCGCCGAACCCGAACGAGCTGATGCCGGCGATGCGCCTCGCCTCGCCTGCTGACCATGGGTGGGGTTGCGTAGGGACGAACAGGCGCGAACCTTCCAGCGAGATGTGCGAGTTCAACTGCTGGAAGTGCAACGGGGCCGGGATCTCGCCATGCTGCAGGCACAGCACCATCTTCAGCAGGCCGGCGACACCGGCTGCCGCCTCCAGGTGGCCGAGGTTGGTCTTCACCGCAGTGAGCGCCACCGGTGGAGCACCGGGGGTGGGCGCACCGAGCACTTCCGCGATCGCCTCGACTTCGATCGGGTCGCCGAGCACGGTACCGGTGCCGTGCGCCTCGATGCAGCTGATCTGCTCCGGCAGCACCTGGCCGCTGCTCAGCGCCCGACGGATCACGTCCTGCTGGGCCAGCCCGTTGGGCGCGCTCATCGCGGTGGACTTGCCATCCTGGTTCACGGCCGAGCCGCGGATCACGGCGACCACCGGAT
>Ga0075163_10007730_pt1 | contig 14193 bp, 13 predicted proteins | sample JI1023141ADNA_FD_71478 | JGI IMG/M metagenome (GOLD analysis project Ga0075163, IMG submission 71478) | Wastewater effluent complex algal communities from Wisconsin, to seasonally profile nutrient transformation and Carbon sequestration -... | ecosystem: Engineered > WWTP > Effluent > Algae...
TGGTATATCTTTAAATCTTCTGTGTTATCAGGCCATCCAAGAGTAGAAAATGTCCACATTCCTGATGAAAACCATGTATCGAGAGTATCTTCGTCTTGTGTCCAGCTTTCTGTATCAAAGTAATCACTTCTCTCATTTATTTTTCCTTCTGGTGGCTCAATCCCACAATACATCTCTGCTAAATCAGCTTCAAATGCACGAGCTCCAAAACTACCACCATCCAATGTACCAGCTTTTGATCGATACCAAACAGGGATTCTGTGGCCATACCAAATCTGTCTAGAAATACACCAATCTTTGAGATTATCGATCCAGTGGAAATAAGTCTTTCCGAAATAGTCAGGTACTATTTTTATACTCCCATTTGCTACAGGTTCACGCATGAGCTCTTTGAGAGTTTTGTTATCACGATCCGGTATAGGCTTGTTGACGTTGATAAACCATTGGAGCTTTGGAAGTGGCTCGATGATACCACCAGTACGTTCTGCTGTGGCTACATTTTGGTTTATTTCTTTTTCTTCGGTAAGCAAATTTTCAGATCGAAGCCATTCTACTATTATCTCCCGTGCTTCTGTTACTTTTTTACCAAGGAGATTTTCACCACCTACCATCATTTTGGCATATTCGTTGATCACTTGTGGGCGAGGAAGGTCATGCCTATCGGCCATTTCCCAGTCTATGAGAGAGTGTGCAGGAGTTACACCGAGTGCTCCAGTACCAAAGTCTTTTTCTACTGCTTCATCAGCAATGATTTTGATATGAATAGGTACACCGCAAAATACGACATCGTATTCTTTGCCAACATACCCTGTGTATCGATCATCAGTAGGATGTACTGCTACAGCCACATCGCCAACTTTTGTTTCTGGACGAGTGGTAGAGATAGCAATAGGGAAATCAGGTGAGTATTTAAAAGTATAAAGTACTGATTTACGAGATTCGTAGACTATTTCGTCATCAGAGATAGTGGTTTGACCTTTTGGATCCCAGTTGACGATGCGATGTCCACGATAGATAAGTCCATCATCATACATTTTTTTAAACACTGTGCGCACTGCTTTGGTGCGTTTTTCATCGAGAGTAAAAGCTTCGCGAGACCAGTCACATGAAGATCCCATCACACGTATTTGATTAGCAATAGTATCGTGACTTTCTTGTGCAAATACTTCTATGCGTTTGAGCATCTCTTCTCGACCTAGGTCGTAGCGGGATTTACCCTCCTTTTTTTGTATTTCTTTTTCTACTTTTGATTGAGTAGCGATAGCTGCGTGATCAGTACCCGGTAGCCAAAGAGTACGAAACCCTTGCATACGTTTGTAACGGATAAAAATATCTTCAACAGTTAACATAAGAGCATGCCCCATGTGGAGAATACCAGTTACATTTGGTGGAGGCATGATGATAGTGTAAGGAGTTGCGTCAGCGTCAGTGTGCCCATCTGCGATCATTTTGTCAGGATTGAAATATCCAGAGTTTTCCCAAAGTTCATAAGCCACCTTTTCCTCAAGAGAAGGGTTGTAAGGTTGTAACAGCTTTTCAGGCACGTTTTGAGGCCTTTGCTCAGAATTCATGCCCTAATAATAACACTTTTCTAGCTTTTTGCCGAGAAATATTGACTTTTATAATTATATGACTTAATTTACTTAAAACAGTGATTATGCAAGATATACTTTCAAACCTAGCGAAGGAGTTGTTTGAAATTAAGAAAAATGATCCAAACCTTTATTCAGATATTTTCCAAGATAAATGCAAAGAATTTTGTAGCGTAGTCGCAACAAACTCTTTAAGTGAAGTAGAGGCAGTAAAATTTTTTGACAAAGATGAAGATATCAAAAAATATCTGGAGGCTATGTTTGCTTCTTTGTCTTGGAAAGACTTCAAAACAAAATACAAAGATTTTTTATCTTCAAAAAAATCTTAAGGTTACAGGCTCAAATTTCCATCCGCTTTCAGCTCATCACTGGAAGCGGTTTTTATTTGCCCAGAAATTACTTGGAGCATTCCCACCATGCCTATCATCACTGCATTGTCAGTGGCGAGCCATTGTTCAGGAAATAGAGCTGTCACATCCAACTTGGAGGCGGAGCTTCCAAGTTGTTCACGGAGGTAAGTATTGCCAGCGACACCACCGCCAACGATGACAGTTTGCGCGCCGTACTCTTCTATAGCTTTAAGTGTCTTGTGTACCAAGACTTCTATAGCAGCATCTTCAAAGGCACAAGCTAGAGCCATTTTTTCTTCATCAGCGAGCTCTCTAGTGTTTTGATTTGTGAGATCTTTTATGGTGTAAAGCATCGCTGTCTTGATACCAGAGAAAGAAAAGTCATAGTCACCACTATGTATCATCGGCCTTGGTATCACAAAAGGATTCTTGTCCTGAGCTTTGTCGAAGGATTCTCTATATTCTTTTGCTAGCTTTGAAACAGCAGGGCCTCCTGGATAAGGTAGACCAAGCATGCGAGCTACTTTGTCAAAGGCTTCGCCAACAGCGTCATCGCGAGTTTGACCTATTTTTTCATAAGTACCGAGTTCGTTACAAAGTACTAGCTCTGTGTGTCCGCCAGAGACAAGGAGAGCAAGTATCGGTGTATCGATAGGCGCAAGTACAAAGTCCTGTTCATTTATCCTTTGAAAAACTGCTGTGACGACGTGACCTTCCATGTGGTTGATAGGCACAACTGGTATATCCCAAATCTTAGACAATGCCTTGGCGGTGTTAACTCCCACCCAAAGAGCTGGTTCAAGCCCTGGACCGACAGTCACTGCGATATAGTCGATGTCAGGCTTTTTGTAGTAAGTGAGAAATGGTTCCAAATGCTTTTTAAGATCTGTTTCTTTTTCATCCAAAAATGAAAGTTTGTTTTCTATGCCTTCAGCGGGTTGATCAATCGCTTCTAGAAGCTCAGCGTCTGAGAGAGCTTGTTGAATGAGAAATGTAATCTTTTCTGCATGAGCACGCTTGGCTAGGCTAGGGAAGACTCCGCCGTATTGTGCGTGTATTTCTATCTGAGAGGAAAGTGCATTGCCCAAGATAGCCACAGTGTTTTCTGCACCACTTTCAAGTATGGCTATGCCAGTTTCGTCGCAAGAAGTCTCTATGCTTAAGATTTTCATGGCCACACTATAGCAAATCGTTGCCTTTTTTGAAAGGTGTGGTGGGATAAATACAACTTATGTCGCAATGACACACTCTTGACAAAAAGAGTATAAGATTCTATGATTGTAGTAATAAACATTCTTTCACAAACAGGCATGAGTTTAATGATTTTGGAATAACATATCGCAAGGCTTATACGGTTCAACCTTGCATCAATATGTTCAGTAGAGACCTATGTCAAAACTGCTTTCTAAAGAACATTTTACAAACTCAATATTTCATAAAAAACACATACAGCGAAATCCGTTAAACAAGAAACTGTATGATAACAACCATGTTTTTTAGAGAAATATAAAAACTCTTTTGAGACCCTTCATTAATAATGCCAATGAAGGGTTTTTTATTACCTGATCCGTGAGTCTATGATAAATCTCCTTATGAACTTATGAGTTTCCATTCTTATGATGAGAAATTTTATAAAGCACTCGACCTTTTCTGTGCGTAGTCATTTGTTTTAATTAAGTAACAAATAATTAAAACTTAAGTTTACGAGTAAATGTGAAATTGTAAGCAAGTAAATATTTCTAAATTTTAGAAAGTGCCATGCCCAAAAATATCCAGCAACGAAAGTAAGTAGAGCAAAGCTCAAACCAACAACAGACCACGCATATGGAGCAACAAGATGAAATGTTACAAAAATTAGGGTGCTGAGGAATATTGCTTTTCGGTTACCCCAGCGCTCTAGCCAACTTATAAGTACTCCTCTAAATAGTAACTCCTGAAAAAACACTATTACTAGTAGGCTTAGTAGTGGGTCTTTATCAGTTATCCATGTTGGTAATACAATAAACTTAGTGACCAATGTTGCTTGCACTAAAGAGAAAATAACAATATTAAACAATAAAACTTGCCACCAACCATTGAATAGATGTTTTGATTGGAATCCAAGTTTCTTCCATGGCATATTCTTAACAAAAATTACTAGGATTAAGAATAACGTACTCGCAGTGAATATAAATAGATTTTCAGCAGATGTCATATTTTTTAGTATATCAGACTGAGTTCTGACTTTTTCTTTTTTTAATTTGTGACTCTACGGGGAATCTCCCTTGAAACTTTATTGAGCGCAATTTGACAACTAGGTAAATTAGTGCTAATATTAGGTCAAATTTAATCTTTTAATTAAAACATTGAAAATGGAAGGAGTAAAAAACAAAGCTATTTCAGCTGAATATTTAAAGGAAATACTCACTGAACATTTCAACTCACAGGGTATGTACCTAACGGATGTCACCGGTTTACCAGAGTCGCTCAGTGTGTCTTATACCGAACAAGCTCCGCTTAAAATAACTGATCACCTTAGAGTACAAGCTGTACGGGAAAAATTTATTTATCTCCCTGACCTCCCAATCTTTGATGATTGTTTGAGGAAAGTTTTGAGAAACATGCTCAAAAATGACCAGACGATACTGAAAATTGTTTGTGGTATTGATCAAGGTCTGCAAGCAAATCTCAAGGAGTCAATCCTTATCCTCCGAAAGAAAGGTATCAAGTTTTCTTCGGACAAAGAACTGCGAACAAAACTTTACGACCTTGGAAACTATCTCAAAGAAGAAATGGGGAAGGTCTACCGGCCGACACCAGTCTCTTATTCTAATGAGCAATTGATGCATATCCGGCACACAGACATCGCATGGAAGCAGCCAGATGAGTATAAATTTGGTCGAATAGATAAGATGTGGTGGAAAAGACAGACACCAGATAAGCGAAAAGAATTGTTTTTTATTTAAAGAGCTTAATTGTTTTTATAAAAGTCAAACTGAAAGGTTTGGCTTTTTTTCTTTTAAAAAATCTGTAATTACTCATGTTGGGAAGCTTTGTGGATCGGTCACTAGTCTTTTTCTGCTGAAAAAGCTTGCGACCCCGCCTCGCGCCAATCGCGCTCCGGCTTTCGATTCTACCTCCCAGGTATCACGTGCGATACAAAAATACACCGCAATATAAGCGGTGTATTTTTGATCGTGTGACCCTAAGGGGAACCTCCCTCAAAACTTTTTCGTCAGTCACTCAAAAGTTTCTGGGCACCAGATTGTCGACAAGCACTGATGTGCTCGTAAACCGCCAATCTGTTCGACTCCTTTTGCAAAAGCAAAAGTCAAAAATTGCGATGCAATTTTGTGACCCTACGGGGAATCGAACCCCGCTTCCAAGCTTGAAAAGCTTGTGTCCTAACCGATAGACGATAGGGCCATTTGTTTTATCTTGTTTGAAATGTACTTTCTCCCGAAACCACTTTTAAAATATTTTTCTTTTTTGCGGGCATCTAATATTGTATCTGCTTTTTCAAAGTAAACCAATTCAAGAGGCTTTCTGTGCTGAGTTGATTTAACTTCTCCTTTATTGTGCTCTTTCAACCTATTTCTAAGGTCTTTTGTAAGACCGTAGTAATACTTACTATCTTTAAGACTTTTTAATACATAAACAAAATACATATTGTGTCCTAACCGATACCAGCCTGCTCCCGACCTTCGGGAGGGCTGGCAGGGACGATAGGGCCATAGCGAAAACATTCTAACATGAGTTCTCAAAAAATCAAAAAGCTACCCCTTTTAGAAGGTAGCTTTGAAAGATTTAGAACAAAAAATGAAGATCGGTCTTACTCTCGATATGCTCGACTGCAAAATAGCGACTACATTCTTTTTCTGGTTCATGAAAGTAAAAGTTCTCAGATTCTTCTCTTACGTGGGTCTTTAATAAAAAATCGCACAACTCATTGGGTCCCAAGATCCAAACTCTGGGACGATCTTCTTTTTGAGACATAAGCATTACCTGACTCCAGTATTCATCCAAAGTCATTTTTTCCAGAAATGGATAATCAATAAAAGAAAAAACTACTGGGATGTTTTTTCCAAAGTAGGTTTTACCATTTTCCTTAAAAAATTTAAGCCTGTTTGCAAAATACGGAGGCAAACTTGCTACTCCGACAATATTTTTTTCACAAACTGTTTTAGGAAGATACTTTCTGTAGTCAACCGTTTCCTTTTTGAAAAAAGGGAAGAAAGAGATATCGGCTTCAAGCCAACTGGTATTTAATTTTGTTAACATAGCAAGAGGTTTTGTTTTCTTATTTTTAACACAAAATCTGATTATTGGCAAATAGGGAAGTAATCTGGTATTATTTCATTGTTTATTAACAACAAAATACGCGCGCGGTTAGCTCATATGGTTAGAGCGCTACATTGACATTGTAGAGGTGACAGGTTCGATCCCTGTATCGCGCACCAAATCCTTGACTAGTAAGGTTATTTACGTAAGATAAATACAAACAAATTACTATGACAAAGCTCTTTGATGATGAAGAATATATTGTTCAACAAAAAAAGTTATTCTCTACACTCTCGTTCACACTTCTACCTTTTGCTACATTACTGGGAAAGTTATTTTTAACAGGGGAAATAAAAGATAAAAAAATCATTTCTTTTGTATCAAATGGGTATTGGTATAAGACTCAATTAAAAGACTTCTCTGCCCAAAAGAATTTTAATAAGTTTTTTTGGACACCGGCTACAATGCTTTTATTTGGGTGGGATAAAAATACCTATCCGATCTCAGAATTCAAGAAGGAAGTTGAATCTTTCTTTAGAAAAGAAATCATCTTTATAAAGAACAATCCAAATCAAAAGCTTACCTTAGAAAATACTGGGTCGCTTGGTGTAGTAAGTGCTATTGTTACCATTGGTGCTGAGATTTTATTTTTTTTATTAAAGAACCCTGGCATTTTGGCTAAGAAGCTAAGTTCTAAAGACACTGCTTTGGCTATAGATTGTCGCTACATTATGCGCTACATATTTAATGGTTGGCATGAACGCTTTTGGTATCAAAAAACCAGTGAGCAAGTGAAAAAGATTTTCCCAGACGAAGACCATAAGGTCGTATATAATTTTCTAGGGATTACTTCACAAAATGCAACCATTGAAGACAATACCGCAAAATGTCTAAAGGCACTTAAGCAGTTGAAAGAAAAAAAGAAGTACTCAGTACGGCTTAAGTTGAAAAAATCTCAGCCTGTAGTTCAAAGTACATTTAGTGGAGGTTTCCTACATGCGCAGATTCAATACCTTAATCAGATTGCTGATGGGGGAGAAGCTATAAGTGATGGTAATCTTCACACAGCTTCGGCGCAAAAGCTTAGGCATTTTATAAAAGCTATGATGGGCGAAAAAAATGCCTTTGCTTTAGACTTTTGGATACATCTTGCATTTAAAGGGATCGCGACAGACAAGGTAAAAAGGAAAGAGTTACGTACTCCGAGCCCTGCTTTCTATAAGCAGATATACCTATACACCAGAATGCTGTCAAAAATTACTATGATCCCGCCGAGGGAATTTCAGGCTATTGTTTGGGTCGGGATTCGCTCACAGCGCAGTAAAAGGCAACAGATGCACTATGCCCCTATATTTAAGTCTTTAATGAGAGAACATTTATTTTCTTGAACAATTTAAAACCCTTTGTTATAAGGGTTTTTTATATAACTCTTTTAATTTTTGACAAGATTACATATTTACTAAGGAGCTACTATAATAGAACAAACATAATGTAAAGATGAGAAAAAGTCTTTTTGACAAACAAACAATCAAACATCTAAGTACAACAAAGCCTAATTTTGTAGTCACATATCTTCCCCTTAATTTAGTAATACGCTTTCCTCAAGTAAGAGAAACATTTGATCCATTAGAGTTACAGGAGCTAGCTGATGATATTGCCAATGATGATGTTATACAACCGAGCATAGTTTTTAGGTTTTCAGAAAAAGACTTTTATAGCTATGTCGATATCTTAAGTAAAATATCAAAAAAAGAAGTATCTACCCATGGTATGCATTTTGAGCAAGATCAAAAAAATCAAAAATGGTTTTATGTTTTAATTGCTGGAGAACGTCGATTTAGAGCGCATCAACTTCTTTGGGAACAAGGTTGTAGTGAATGCAAAAAAGAAGCTCACGAAAATCAAAAACTTCTTAAGCCAGGAGAATGTTACAAGAAGCATGGAGCACTTGTTTATGGGAAGATTAAAATAAATATGGGTGTTAATCAAAGACTGGAGCGCGCAAAAAGCATTCAGTTTAGAGAAAACCTATATATTAAACCTCCAGTTGAAGAAGAGGCTCAGGCTTTAAGAAATTACTATGACTATCTAAAGGAAATTGAGGAAGGTCTAACTATTTCAGGATTTTCAAAAAAAGTAGGTTTTTCTGCGGAAAGAGTTAAAAAAGCAATTTGGTTTTGTGATTTACCAGATAAGATTAAATTGGCCGTAAAAGCAAGATTGATATCTTACGGCAATGCGCTTGAGGTATATAGGATAACCCAAGTTCAGGCTATTGATCAAAAAACTAGATTGAAAATAGTTGATCAAGAAACTGATTATCTGCTTATACATCCAAAAATCAAAGTTGAAGACTATAAAATAAGGGTTAAGAACCTTATTGAAAGTTTTCAAATGCTTTCACTTTTTGATCTTAATGACGTAGTAATGAATAAAAAAGATAAGCGCAAGGTGGTTGAAAAAAACTCCATACAAGCTCTTACTCTTTATTCAGGCTATGTCGACAAGGTTCAGCTGTTGCGCTTACAAGGCATTATTGGTAAGGGAAAACTTTTTTCGGAAGAATCTCCTAAAAAATGGATACAAAAAATCCTTAAAAATGTCCAAACCTTAGCGCCTACTGTTCGTAATGGAAAAATCTTAAAACTATTTTCTGACTTAGATGAAAATGCAAAGTCAGCTTCATAAAAACGAAGCTGACTTTTTTATTTCCTATGCTTTATCCAAAGATATGCGTCTTCGATGGCTTTTACAGCATCGCCTGAAGCAATGTTGTTTTGATGGTAGCGGATGTTGGTGATGTCTCCAGCAGCCCAAATACCGTCTGTGGAGGTGCGTTGTGTCCATGGATCTATGATTATCTTGCCAGTACTATCTACTTCTACAAGCCCAGCCATAAAGCCACCATTTGAGATTTGCCCTATTTCTACAAAAACTCCAGAGATGTTTAAGGTCTCTTCTTCGCCAGTGTCTTTGTGCTTGATCTTGATACCAGAGACGAAGTTTTCTCCCAAGACTTCTAGTGTCTCAGCGTTGGTGATGATGCGGACTTTGGGATCTTGTTTGATTTTTTCTACTGTTATTTCATCAGCTTTAAATGATTCGCTTCGGTGAATAAGTGTCACACTTTTACAATAAGCTGAAAGCTGAGCGACAGTTTCAAAGGCAGCATTGCCTCCACCGACGACCACCACATCCATATCAGAGAAAAGTGGGCCATCACAAGAAGCGCAGTAGGTGAGTCCTTTGTGTTCAAGTCTATCAGCGCTTATTGCTTCGAGTTTACGCCTGCTTGAGCCAGCGGTTACCAGAACTGCTTTTGAAGTGAAGGTTTCGCCAGAAGAAAGAGTGACCTCAAAATGCTCTCCGGCCTTGGATACCTGTGATACAGTCACACCTTCCACTATCTCTACGTAAGAGCCTTTGTAGGCCTCTACATGGGCTTTGAGACTCTTGGCTAGCTCTGCTCCAGAGATATGTGGTGTCCCAATCCAGTTTTGGATGTCATCTGAGACGACACTTTGTCCGCCAAATTCAGATGTCACTAGTAAGGTTTTGAGCTGTTTTCTGGCAGCATAAACACCAGCACTACAACCTGCCGGCCCTCCACCAATAATAATAAGTTCGTATTGCATAGAGAGAATTATATCACAAAGAGAAAAACTCCCGAGTTGGGAGTTTTTCCAAAACAGCTATTTTTTATTTCTTCGGAGAAACGCTGGTATTGCACCCCAGTCTTCTTCGGTGTTGTCACCATCTACAACTTCAGACTCTTCTGATTTTGCCTCTGGCTTTTGAACCATAGGATTTATATCTTCTTTCTTTTCTATTTTTGGAGCGTTGAAGATTTGTTGTGGAGTTTGAGAGCCAAAGAGATTGTTCTTTTTGGTGCCTTCAGTAGGGAAGCCGGTCGCGATAACTGTGATTTTCATTTCACCTTTTTTGATACGATCATCAGAGATAGTTCCGATGATGACTCGAGCATCTTTGTCTATGCTTTCTGTGATGACCTTGGCAGCGTCTTGGAATTCGCTCATTGTAAGGTCGTCGTTGGTAGAGATAGCAAAGAGCACACCTTTGGCGCCGTTGATAGAGATATCAAGAAGTGGAGAGTTGATAGCTTGTACAGCAGCCTTTTCTGCACGATCGTCCCCCGAAGCAAACCCAACCCCCATAAGAGCAGTACCAGCATCAGTAAGCACGCTCTTCATGTCAGCAAAGTCGACGTTGATGATTCCCGGAGAAGAGATAAGCTCTGAGATACCTTCTACAGCTTGGCGTAGAACTTCGTCACATTTTGCAAAAGCGTCTTTGAAAGTAGTGTCTTTGCCGGCAATAGCAAGAAGGCGATCGTTTGGGATAACGATGATAGCATCGACTTCTTTTTCGAGCTCTTCGATACCTCGATCAGCGATGCGCATACGTTGATTACCTTCAAAGAAGAAAGGCTTGGTCACAACAGCGACAGTGAGGATACCTTGTTCTTTGGCAGCACGAGCCAAAACTGGCGCTCCACCAGTACCTGTTCCACCACCCATTCCACAAGCAATGAAAACCATATCAGCACCTTTTACAGCGTCTTGGATTTCGGCTTTTGTTTCTTCAGCAGCTCTCATTCCGATATCTGGATTCATTCCAGCACCGAGACCTTTGGTAAGATTTTTACCGAGGTGAATCTTTTTCTCAGCATTTGATTTGTGCAAATCTTGCACGTCAGTATTCATAACGATAAAGGCCACGTTCTTTACCTTGGCATTTATCATGTGATTAACAGCGTTACAACCAGATCCACCCACACCAATAACCTTGATGCGTGCAGCGGTTTCAATTTCAGGGCTTATTTTAGGCATAGTTTTTCTCTCTTTTCCACTTATTTACTATACCGATATAGTATCAGACCTTTTAAAAAGGGCAATAACGTTGACAGGAGGAGTTTTAGTGTTGTTTTATGGCATTAACTGCTTAAAAAAGTTTTTGAGTACTGACAGAAGTCCTTCATTTTCAGATTTTGAAGAAACTTTTGAGTTTGATTTTGTTTTATCAAAACTTGAGATAGCTAGGGAGTAGGCAACCAAGAGTTGTTGGTCTTTTATCGGGCCTTTGGTACTAGGAAATTCTACAAAACCTCTACGCACTGGTATCTTGAGCATAGTTTTGGCTACAGATTCTATGTTGTTTATGTGAGAGCCTCCACCGATGATCACTGCTCCAGCAGGCAAAAGTCCACTACGGCCAATCTTTTTAAAATATTTATCAACAAGTTCAAATATGTCAGAGAGTCTAGCCTCAACTATCTCTTCTATTTTCTTTTTGGGCACACTTTGAAAACTGACAACACCAAGCTTGATGCTTTCAGCTTCTTCTGGAGTGATGCGTAGTCCCAAAGCCAAATCTTTGGTGATGTTTAGAGAACCAATATCAAAAACATGAACAGAGATGAGGGTGTTGTTTTCAAAAACTGCAACAGAGACTGTCTCTTCTCCGATATCGATAAGCGCACAACCAAAGTTTTTTTGCAAATCAGTCAAAAGCAGTGATTGAGTAGCGATAGGATTAGCAGTGAAGCCTAGGACTTTTATACCTGCATCACCAAAGACTCCAAGCAAATCATCTAAATGTTGCGCAAAACAAGTGATGAACAAAGTTCTGACTTCAAGTTTAAGCCCAGAGATACCTTCAGGCCTAACAGGGAACTCCTTGCCATCAATCTTGAAAGAAACAGGATAGGCATGAAGCATGACTTTGTTTTTGAGATCGAGCCCCGACTCGCCATCACTGATAGCTTTTTCGATGTCTACTTTGCCAATAATGCCATCAGCTCGAGAGACAACTGAGCTCCCAACACTAAAGACTGAGTCTATACCAACTCCACCGATAGCGATGTTTGCTTGTTTAATCTTGATACCGCTTTGAGTTTGAGCATCTCTTAGAGCTTTTTTGAGACTGACCAAAACATCATCACGAGAAACTATATAACCATGTCTTACTCCTTGGGTATTAGAAATGCCGAAGCCGAGCACCTTGATACCTTCTGCTGTTTCTTCACATACAACTACTCTTGTATTTTTTGTTCCGATATCTATACCAACTGAAATGTTTTGCTTCATTCTTTTTTAAAATTTAAGAAAAGAGCTTTAGATATTTTTGCTCCATGTCTTCCATTGTACTCCCATGTTCGAATCCTTTCAAATGAAGCATGCTGTGGATGAGCAAAAATGTTAGGTATTTTTTGTAAGTCATATCAAAGTTTTTGTATTCTTTTTTGATAGCATTCAAACACAAAACTATCTCACCACTTTTTTCTGTCAAAGAAAAAGACAAAGTGTTTGGTATATAAGTTTTGTTGCGGTACTTTTTGTTCAAAGACTTTGCAGTCGTCTCATCCACAAAAGCGATAGAGAGTTCATAACCTTTGCCCAAAACTTTTTCTTTCAAAGCCAAAAATGGCACGCGTGGGAGCGTGCCATTTTGTTTTGTTATAGAAAGATTGTGAGCTTTGAGGCTTGGCATCGACTATTTTGAATCTCTTGTTTCCATCTTTCCTAGCTTTTTGAGCTTTTCAACTTCCTTTCGGCGAGCAAGCTTTCTTAGGGCGATAGTTTTTTGAGAAAGCTTTGATGTGTCTCTTTGAGCATATCGGTTGCCCTTTACTTTTGGAATAATTCCAGATTCTTGGATCTTACGAGTAAAACGACGGATCAAGTTTGTCGCGTTTTCGTGCTCGTTTTTCTTTAGTTCTACGTTTATCATCGGCATGGGGAAAATACTACCACAAAGCACGCCTTGGTGCAATATTTCACTCGTCTAAGAAAGTCTGGCTGGATTTATCTCTATTTTGTAAGGATAGCGCAAGTCTACTAGTAAAGACTCGAGTGCTTCACTGTTGTCAGCTAAATAAGAGTTGGACACCTGGATAATCCAAATGCACAAAACCTTCATACTCGCTGGACTTATGCGCCTTGGTGGAAGCATTGTTTTGTCTTGGTCTTCAAAAAACACTTTGATCTTTTGCGAAACTACTTCTACGTGAGAGACAGGCACAGTGACTGAAAGCTTGAGCAAAGTACCAAAAGGCGGGTAGAGCAAGCTTTTTCTATTTTCGATATCAGTGTTTATGATTTCTTCTATCTTTTTTGTAGAGAGAAGTTTGGTTATAGGAAAGTCTGGATTTTTGGTACATACGACAAAAGTATCTTTAGTTTTTTCGTTAAGACTCATTATCAAGCGCAAGACTTCTTCAACAGTAAAAGGTGATGGAGTAGAAAGCAGTCTATCAAAAAACGGCACCGCGATAAAATCAATATTTTTAACAAAAGGAAGCATTTTGGAAGTTCCAACCATTACAAAGAATTTCTTTTTTTGAATTTCTGTTATCAAAGCTTCTGCTTGCTTATCGTCGAGTGACATATCGTCGTCTATAGTTATGATGTGTTCTTGATCTATCAAAGACTCGAGAGCTTCTTTGATACTTTCTGTCCCCACAGAAACAGGGGTAATGTTCCAGCTTCCGCAATACTCACAATGATGATCTGCTGGCAAAGTACTAGCGCAGTGACTACAAACAAACATGCGCTCTCTTTCCATTAGAGAGTTAACTTTGTAACGCAAAACGATAGGTAGCCCACAGCTTGGACAGTCGACACTAGTACCACAATCAGCACATCTTGATATAGGAGCGATTCCTTTGCGGTTGGTATAAAGGAAGAGACTTTTTTTGTTTTTTTGGCAATACCTCACAAGCTCGACTATCTCTGTAGGCAAAAGTGTCCTAAAAGGTTCTGTGTTTACGATGACGAGTTTTTCTGGATTGAAGCTTCTAGCGAGGTGAGTCATTTGGGCTTCGACCAAAGTCTCAAACCTCGGCAATATATCTCCATAGATGACTGAGATCCCATAGCTATCACAGATACATCTCAAAACCACTCGCATATCAGCACTATATCTATCATGAAGTTTATAAAGAGAGCTGGCTTCATCTTCAAAGACAAAAG
>Ga0075163_10007733_pt1 | contig 14187 bp, 12 predicted proteins | sample JI1023141ADNA_FD_71478 | JGI IMG/M metagenome (GOLD analysis project Ga0075163, IMG submission 71478) | Wastewater effluent complex algal communities from Wisconsin, to seasonally profile nutrient transformation and Carbon sequestration -... | ecosystem: Engineered > WWTP > Effluent > Algae...
TTCCCCAAGATAGGAAGCCGCCGCCAGCATGCAATCAGGGCGCGGCATTTCGTCCGGCCGCACCTGCGTTCACGTGTAAATACGGCGCTTTGGCACAAAGGGGAAGTGGTGTGCTGATTCAGGCTCGGGGGAAAGAGCCTCCGGCGGGCAGGGGTGACCCCTGCACCAGATGTTAAGCACCGCTTCCCCAGCGAAAGCTGGGGTCCATTGGTGCCGCATGGCCCCCAGCTTTCGCTGGGGAGGCGAAACAATACAATCGGGTGCAGGCGTCACCCCTGCCCGCCGGAGGCTCTTTACCCCAGTCGCAGCAGCCGCCAGCGTCCCCCGCCACGCGCCTGCACCCCCGCCAGCGTCGCCGTCCGCCCCGCCGCACACGCCGCCATCAGCCGCTCGACATCGGGGCCGCGCGGCGTCGCATCAGGGTTTAGCGTACGCAGCCCGCGCAGCAGCACGCGACGGGTGATTTCGTCGGGCAGGCCGGCAACATCGAGCGTCAGCACGTCGCCTTCGGCCTCGACACGGCTATCCCACGCCAGCCCCGCCGCCCAATCGAGCGCGGTTTCAGCTTGCGCCAGATGCGCCGCACTTGCCGCCAGTCGCGCCGGATCGAGCCACGGCGTTGCCGCGAGCAGCGCCCGCGCGGCGGTGCGGTCGAAGCGCGGCGAGCGGTTGGCGGGGTCATCGACGGCCTGCAAACCCGCCGCGGCTACCAATGCCACCAGATCCGCATGCGTCGCGTCGAGCAGCGGCCGCAGCAAAGTCACGCCTTGCCCCAGATCGCGGCGCGGGCGCGGGCCGCTCAGTCCGGCCAGCCCGGCACCGCGCGCCAGCCGCATCAACAGCGTTTCGGCGACATCGTCGCGGTGGTGTGCTGTGGCCAGCCAATCCACCCCGTGCGCCGCGCACCAGTCGCGCATCAGCGCGTAGCGTGCGTCGCGGGCGGCGGCCTGCAGATTCGCAGCGGGCTTGGCGCCCTCCCAGCGCAGCGTGACATGGTCGATGCCGCGTGCGGCGCAGACTTTGCCGACCATCGCCGCTTCCGCCGCCGCTTCGGCGCGCAGGCCGTGATCGACGGTCAGCACCACGACGCGCGACCCCAACGCGGCATGCGCCAGCAGCAGCAGCGCCAGACTGTCGGGTCCGCCCGACACCGCGACCGCAATCCGTTCGCCGGCCGCCCAGGGGTGGCCGCGCAAACGGGTCAGTTCGGCATCAAAATGCGCGGCGTCAGTGGCGGGCGGGCTCAGCCGTCGCACTTCGCCGTGGTGCGCGCCTTGGCAACCGCGTCCTTCTGCGACGCGGTTAGCTTGGCGCCATAGACCGCCTGCAGTTCGTTATACGATTTGCACGCCTGCTCGGGCTTCTTGAGCGCGGTCAGCGCGCCGCCCAGCCCGATCAGGCTGTCGGCGCCACGGTCGCTCTTGGGGTATTTCTGATAGCCATCGAGGAAGGCCTTTGCCGCCTGCGCCGACTGGCCCTGCGCCATATAGCTGCGGCCCAGCCAATATTGCGCGCTCGCGGCGCGCGGTGCCTTGGGATAGGTGCTCAGGAAGTCGAGCAGTGCCGGTTCGGCCTTGGCATAGTCCTTCGCCGCGACGGGGGCATAGGCCTGCCGCCACGCCGCTTCGACCGGGTCGAGCTTGGGGTCGGGCTTCGCCGCATCGGTCTTGGCGGCATCCACCTTGGCAGTGTCGGCCTTCACGGGCGCCTTCGCGCCCGGCTTGGCAGCGGGTGCGACGGCAGCGCCGGCATCGGCAGCCGGGCGGGCGCCGGTTTCGAGCGCGCCGATGCGGTATTCGGCATCGCCGCGGAACTTGGCGAGCGCCTCTTCGAGCTGGCGCTGCTTGAACTGCAGCGTCTCCACGGTGCCGGTCAGCGTCCGGACTTCGCGCTCCAATCCGTCGACCCGCGCCGTCAAGTCGGCCACCGGCGAGGTCGCGGGCGAACCGACGGTTTCGGGTGGCGCTGCGGCGGGCGGGGCGATTTCGGGCACAAAGCCCTTGTCGCCACCGGGAAACACCTTGCGCTGCACCGCACGCATTTCGCTTTCGAGCTTCGACACGCGCGGTGCCAACTGCTCGGCGGTCTGCGCTGACGCGGGCGCACCCGCGAGCAACGCCGCCAGCCCGGCGGTCAGCAACAGCGTCCGCGACAGGGGTGGGCGCATCAGCGCGGCCCTGCTGCCGGTGTGGTGGGCGCCGGTGCCGCGGCGGCTGCGGCGCTGCGCGCGGCGAGGTCGGCGGGCGCGAGGCTGACGTCCTTGACTGTCTGCACCGGGCCGCCGATCGGTGCCAGCGCCTTGCCGCCGATGGCAATGCCCAGCACGCCGGCCTTGCCGGTGCGGATCATCAAGCCAGGGGGTGTGGCCGGCACGACAAACACCTCGCCAGCCGTCAGAATCCCCGACTTCACCGCGGTGCCCTGGGCGTCATAGATCTTGACCCAGACATCTTCGGTCGGGGTCAGCGTCACCTGGCCTCCCACGGGCACGGCGGCCGGTGCAACCGCTGGCACGGTGCCGGGCGCTGCGGCCACCGGGGCGCCGGGCGTCGCGATGCTGACGTCGGGCGCGATAGCGGGTGCCGGCGTTGGCGTCGGTGCGGCAATTACCACCGGCGGCGGCGGCGGTGCCTTGTCGAACAGCCCTGCCGCATAGGCGATAATCCCGCCGAGCAGCGCCACAACGGCAATGATGCTGAACACGACCAGTTCGCGCGGCGGCAGCCGGCGCTCGTCGAGCGGCTCGAGCGCGATCGCGGCAGGCACATGCGCGGTCTTGCTGGTTTCGGCGCGGAACTGCGCGGCGGCGGCTTCGGGGTCGACCCCGACGGCGCGCGCCAGCGTCTTGACGAAGCCGATGGCATAGGGGAGCGCCGGCAGGCTGTCATGCGCATCGGCTTCGATGGCGCGCAGGTGGCGCAGGGGCACGCGCGTGTCGCGCGCGATGTCGGCAAGGTCGAGCTTCGCCGCCGTGCGCGCTGCCGCCAGCCTGGCGCCGATGCGGTCGCGCCCGCTCGCCGTTTCGTTCACCGCTGCCGCTTCTTTGTCCAATGTGCTGATCCCATACTGTACGCTACGCGCGGGCAAACCTTCGCCCGTGCGTCAGCTTTAGCCGCTGCGCGCGCGCCCGGGCAAGGCCGCGTGCAAGGTCGCGCGGCTGTCTCCTCAAGTCAACCGCGCGCGGGCCGTGGCGGCGCCAATCCGCGCCAAATCGATGTGTGCCATTTTTTGCATCGCAACAAAGAGGTGGCTGTTGCGCGACAAACACGCTATGGCGCGGCCTCAATTTCCACCCCCCAGATTCAGGATGCCCGCATGCGCTTGCGCAATATCGCGATTATCGCGCACGTCGACCATGGCAAGACTACGCTCGTCGACCAACTTTTCCGCCAGTCGGGAACCTTTCGTGAAAACCAGCGCGTTGCCGAACGCGCGATGGATTCGAACGACCTCGAAAAAGAACGCGGCATCACCATTCTCGCCAAGTGCACGTCGATCGAATGGACCGACAAGACGACGAATGAACTGACGCACATCAACATCGTTGACACCCCCGGCCACGCCGATTTCGGCGGCGAAGTCGAACGCATCCTGTCGATGGTCGATGGCGTCGTGCTGCTCGTCGATGCCGCCGAAGGCCCGATGCCGCAGACCAAGTTCGTCACCGGCAAAGCACTGGCACTCGGCCTGCGTCCGATCGTCGTCGTCAACAAGATCGACCGTCCCGATGCGCGTGCCCAGGAAGTGCTCGACGAGGTCTTCGACCTGTTCGTGACGCTGGAAGCCACCGATGCGCAGCTCGATTTCCCGGTGATCTTCGCCTCGGGTCGCAACGGCTATGCCGGCCGCGACAGCGAAGTTCGCTCGGGCGACCTGACGCCGCTGTTCGAAACCATCGTCGCCCACGTCCCGCCGCCAGCCGCCGATGTCGACGGCGAATTCAAGATGCTGGTGTCGCTGCTCGACCGTGACAATTTCGTCGGCCGCATTCTGACCGGCCGCATCCTGTCGGGCACGCTCAAGCTCAACGCGCAAATTCGCGCGCTCAATCCCGACGGCAAGGTTGTCGAAGAAGGTCGCGCCTCGAAGATCTTCGCGTTTCGCGGCCTCGAACGCGTGCCCGTCGACGAAGCTCGCGCCGGTGACATCATCGCGCTGGCCGGTTTCAGCAAGGCCACCGTTGCCGATACCATCGCCGATATCTCGGTGACCGAGCCGCTGCATGCGCAGCCGATCGATCCGCCGACCTTGTCGATGACCTTTGCCGTCAACGATTCGCCCTATGCCGGCCGCGACGGCTCGAAGGTGACCAGCCGGATGATCTTCGACCGGCTGATCCGCGAAGCCGAAGGCAATGTCGCGATCAAGATTACCGAAAGCGCCTCGAAAGATGCCTTCGAAGTCGCCGGTCGCGGTGAATTGCAACTTGGCGTGCTCATTGAAACGATGCGCCGCGAAGGCTTTGAGATGTCGATTTCGCGGCCGCGCGTCATCTTCGGCACCGACGACGCCGGCAAGCGCACCGAGCCTTATGAAATCGTCGTCATCGATGTCGACGAGCAATATTCGGGCACGGTCGTCGAGAAGATGGCGGGCCGCAAGGCCGAAATGACCGACATGCGCCCGTCGGGCGGCGGCAAGACCCGGCTGACCTTTTCGGCACCGGCGCGCGGCCTCATCGGCTATCACGGCGAATTCCTGTCGGACACGCGCGGCACCGGCATCATGAACCGGCTGTTCGAAAAATACGGCCCCTACAAGGGTGCGGTGTCGGGCCGCGGCAACGGCGTGCTGATTTCGACCGAAACCGGCGAAGCCGTCGGCTATGCGCTCGGCTATCTGCAGCCGCGCGGCACGCTGATGATCGAGCCCGGCGAAGCCGTCTACCAGGGCATGGTCATCGGCGAAAACGCCCGTGACGAGGACCTTGAGGTCAACCCGCTGAAGTCGAAGGCGCTGACCAACTTCCGCGCCAGCGGCAAGGACGACGCCATCCAGCTCAGCCCGCCCAAGCGGCTGACGCTCGAACAGGCGATCGCCTATATCGAGCAGGACGAGCTCGTCGAGGTGACACCGAACTTCATCCGGCTGCGCAAGATCCACCTCGATCCCAACGAACGCAAGAAGGCCAGCCGCGCCAAGAACGCCGGCTGAGCCGCAACGTCGGGCGGCGCGCCAGGCGCCGCCCGACGTTGCCCAAAATGCGACCCCTGTGCTGGGCCCATGCTGCCTGAATGCTGCAGTGCAACCTCCTCGTGCAGCGCCCTTTTGACATCGTGCAGACCGTAATATTTTTGACTTGTGTCAGAAAATATTACACTCGCCACTAGTTAACATAAATTAATCACGTAAAATCAGTGAATTACAACGCAATTCAGTTTGGCACGCACATTGCATAGCCTTGGGTAACAGGTTCTCGATCCAATTACTCAAAGAGGGTTTCAACATGTCGCTCCGTACTGTTCTCATCGCCGCCGCGCTCGTTGCCGGTGTTGCCACGCCAGCTTCGGCAGTGACCAACATCATCGCCAACGGTGGCTTCGAAGCCGGCACCACCTTCATCAGCTGGACCGGTACCAGCAATGCCTTGAACGGCTTTACGGCATCGTCGATCACCAGCAACCCGGCGTATGTGCACACCGGCCTGAACGCGGGCCTGCTGCGTACCGTCGGCGCGAACACCGTCAACACGCTCTCGCAGAGCGTCGCGACGATCGCCAGCCGCCCGTATTTGATGACCTATTGGCTGATGAACCGCGACAACGCCGGCAGCGTCATCGACCAGCTGACCGTGACGTCGGGTTCGACCGTGACGGCATTCTCGGATCGCCCGAGCTTCGCCTACACGCAGTTCACGCAGTATTTCGTTGCCAACTCGGCAAGCTCGCTGATCAGCTTCGCTTACAAGCATGTGTCGCCGAACTTCTACCTCGACGACGTTTCGGTCACGATGGTCCCCGAACCCGCAACCTGGGGTCTGATGGTCGCTGGTTTCGGCATGGTTGGCTTCGCGATGCGCCGCCGTGTGCGCAGCGTCGCTGCCTGATCCACCGCATCAATTCGATTGAAAGCGGGCGGGGGCAACCTCGCCCGCTTTTTTATGCGTTGCGACTGCGCTAGGCCGGTGCGGCAATGACGGACTTCCCCCCTTCCGAACTGATGGCACAGGCACTCGCCGAAGCCCGCGCCGCCGCCGAACGCGGTGAAGTGCCGGTGGGCGCTGTGGTCAGCGACGGCGCAGGCCGCATCATCGCCGCCGCCGGCAACCGCACGCGCGAACTTGCCGATCCAACCGCACACGCCGAGCTGCTCGCTATCCGCGCCGCCTGTGCTGCCATCGGCAGCGAGCGCCTGACCGGCTGCGACCTCCATGTCACGCTCGAACCCTGCGCGATGTGCGCCGCCGCGATCGGCTTCGCACGCATCGAACGGCTGTATTACGGCGCCCCCGATCCGAAGGGCGGCGGCGTCGGCCACGGGGCGCGCGTCTTCAGCCACCCGACCTGCCACCACGCGCCGCAAGTCTATGACGGCATCGCCGAAACCGAGGCTGCGGCGCTGTTGCACGACTTCTTTGCAGGGCTTAGGGCCTCCGGCGGGCAGGCCTGAGGCCTGCACCCGATTGTCAGGCGTGTGGCATGAAAATGGGCCGCCCTGGACAGGGCGGCCCTGATTCTGCCGGATGAAGCTTTGATCAGGCCGTCAGCGCAGCCGAACGACGACGGCGCAGCGCACCGCCGACCAGCCCGAAGCCGCCGATCATCAGCGCCCAGCTCGCCGGCTCGGGCACGGCGCCGGACACGCTGGCGATGCTGACGGCGTCGAGCCCGATACCCGCGTCATAGCCGGTGTTGCCGGCGGTCGCGAAGAACAGTGTCGCGGTTGTCCCGCTGGCGACGAATGTGCTCGTCGTGTGCGTGGCCCACAGGACGTTCGTCGCTGTATAGGTGCCGAGGTTGGTCGCATCGAAGTAAACGGTCAGCGGATTGTCGCCATAACCGGGCCGGTCGGCGATGCTGAAAGTCAGCTGGTAGCTTCCACCATTCTGCAGCCCGGTCACGGCCATGGCGACCGTCCCGAAGCTGCTGAAATAGCTTTGCAGAAACGCCGTCTGCACACCGTCGGGCGCCGCGACAAAGCTCCATGCACTCCCATTGCCCTGAATGCCGCTGCTGGTATTGAAAACATTGCCTGCAACCACCGGGTTGTAGGCGAAGCCGCTGCCCAGAACCGGCGCTTCGAACGAAGCATTGGCGACCGTAACCGCCGATGCAGAAGCCGCAATGCTGGCGCCTGCAGCAACCACGCCCAGAACCAAAATCTTCATAACCGAAACGTTCATGCAATTTGCCCCCTGCTTGATCGCTGCCGCGCGAAACGCGCCCGCATCAACGACTTACTCACGATGAATACAGCAAATCAGGGCAACATCAAGCCACGCGCCACGTCGTTAAGCATAAAACGCCAGCCTCAGACCCGGACGCGGCCAGCGGCACTTCGCCAGCTTGCCGGTGGTCGACAGACAGACCCACGCATCCATCATGTCGGCGCCGCCGAACACGATGTTGGTGGTCAGCAAATCGGGGAAATCGAACCACTCCTGCGCGCCGGTGGTGGGGTGGATGCTGCAGATTCCGGGATGCGCGACCAATGTCGCCTGCGCGATGTTGCCATTGGCCTCGATCGCCAGCGAATCGAGCAGCACGCGGTCGGCGTAGCCGGTGACGACGCGGCCGGGGATCGCGCCGAGCGTCGCCTTTTCGACGGTGCCCGGGCCGGTGATGTCAAACGCCAGCACCAGACGTTCGGTGGTCAGCGCGGTGTAGACGGTCTTGCCATCGGGCGACAGCCCGACGCCGTTCATGTTCGGCCCGTGCACCGCGCAGGTGATGCTGCTGCCATCGGCCTTGGCATAATAAAGCCCGCCCCAGGTCGTGCCCGTCGCGTTATGCTTGCCGAGGTCGGTGAACCAGAATCCCCCGGTCGAATCGAAGACGATGTCGTTGGGGCCGCTGAGATTGCCGCCCTCGATCTTTTGGTACAGCCGCTCGACCTTGCCGGTCGACAGGTCGATGCGTTCGATGCGGCCGGTCTCATAGTCATCGGGCTGTGCGCCGGGAATGCGCAGGCCGTCGACCATCGCCCATTTGAAGCCGCCGTTGTTGCACACGTACAGGGCGCCGTCGGGGCCGATGGCCGCGCCGTTGGGGCCGCCGCCGGGCTTGGCGATGACCTGCTTGCGGCCATCGGGCAGCACCCGCGTCACCTGCCCGAGCGCGATTTCAACGAGCACGATCGAGCCGTCCTCCATCCAGATCGGGCCTTCGGGGAAAGCGAGATCTTCGGCGACGATGCTGTGCGGATACATGGTGGTTCCTCCCAAGGTGTTGCTTTTTTTCGATACAACCGACGCGGGCAGGCGAGTGCAAGCAGATTCGACGAAAGTGCCTCCGGCGGGCGGGCCTGAGGCCTGCACCCATTTGAAGAGCGCACAAAAATCGGGTGCAGGGGTCACCCCTGCCCGCCGGAGGCTCTTCCTTCGTCTGCCGATCTGCACTAACTTGGTTCACGTTACGTTCGCCTGAAGGATGGCCGTTGGACCCGATGATCTTGATTGCCGTCGCCGTCGTGCTGGCGGTGACCGCGCTGGCCTGCTGGCTGCTGTGGGGGCGACCGCTGGCCGCCGCACGCGCCGACGCCGCGCGCCATGTCGCGACGATCAGCGCCGCTGCGGTGGCCGAGCGCGGCTATGAGGTCGAACTGGCGAACTTGCGCGGCATTGGCGAGCGGCTGGGCAAGGTCGATAGCGAACGCGCGGCGCTTGCCGAGGAGTTGGCGGGGTTGAAGGCGCAGGCCGACGAACGCGACCGGCAGCATCTAAGCCAGCTGGCGCTGCTTAACGAAAAGTTCGCCGCGGTGGCGACACAGGCGCTCGATGGCGCACAGGCGAAGTTCGCTGCGGCCGCCGAGGAAGCGCTGCTGCGTCACCGCGAGGCGGCGGGTGCCGGGCTGGAAATGAACCGCAACCAGATGGCCGAGCTGATTGCGCCGATGCGCGAGACCTTGGGCAAATATGAAGAACAGCTCGCGGCGATCGAAAAGACCCGCGCAGAAGGCTACGGCCAGCTGACGCAGCTGCTCGACCAGGTGGCGCGCGGGCAGGACCGCGTGGCGGGTGCGACGCAGAAGCTCGAAAACGTGCTGCGCTCGTCGGGCAAGGCGGCGGGCCGCTGGGGTGAAGAACAGTGCCGCAACGTGCTTGAGCTCGCGGGGCTGGTCGACGGCGTCGATTTCACCGCGCAGACCTCGGTCGAAAGCGAAGGTGGGCGGCAGCGCCCGGACTTCACCGTCACGCTGCCCGGCGGCCGCAAGCTGGTCATCGACGTCAAATGCTCGCTCGATGCCTATGTCGCGGCGGTCGAGGCCGAAGACGGCCCCGAGCGCGCCCGTCACCTCAAGGCGCATGCCGCCGCCGTCCGCACCCACGCCACCGGCCTCGCCAGCAAATCATATGAAAAGTCGGTCGAAGGCGCGGTCGATTTCGTCGTGCTGTTCGTGCCCGGCGAAAACTTCCTGTCGGCGGCGCTCGAACAGGACCGCGCGCTGATGAACGACTTCATGACGCGCCGCCTCGTGCTCGCCGGACCGATCAACCTCATCGCCGTCGCGCGCACCGTCGCCGCGATGCGCGACCAGGCGCGGCTCGCCGAACAAGCCGCCGAAATCGCCAAACTCGGCCGCGAGCTCTACGATTCGCTGCGCATCATGGGCGGCAACTTCAGCGCCGTGCAGAAAAGCCTCGATGGCGCGGTGGCGAACTGGAACAAGCTCGTCGCGCAGGTCGACAGCCGCGTCATGCTGCGTGCCAAACGCTTCGAACAGCTTGGCGCCACCACCGGGCTTGAGGCTATTGTCGAATTGAAGGCCATCGAAGCCGTGCCGATGTTGCCGACGCATAGCGAGCTGCTGCCGCCGGCTGCGGAAGGGTGATGTTAAGGGCCTCCGGCGGGCAGGCCTGAGGCCTGCACCCGATTGTTGAAGTCTTACCTTTCAATGTCCGCCTCCCCAGCGGAAGCTGGGGCCCATGCGGTGACGATGGACCCCAGCTTGCGCTGGGGAGGCGGGAAATATCTGGGTGCAGGCCGCCGTCTTGGAAAAGAATTCGCCTGTCGGCCAGAGCTTCTACAGCAGCGCGCTCAAGCCGAGTTCGCCCAGCAGCGCCGCACGCGCCGCACGGCATTGGGCCCAGAGCGCGGCGTTGCCGAGGTCGGCAGGCGCGATTTGCTCGGGCCAATGCGCGGCGACCAGCGCTTCCAGCCGGTCGGCCTTTTGGGGTGACATCAGGAAGCGTGGATCGACGGTCGCGGGGTCGGCGACGACGCGCAGCCGCAGGCACGCCGGGCCGCCGCCGTTCTTCATCGATTCGCGCACCGCGACGAAGTGCACGCTGCGGATCGGGCCATTTGTCGCGACGAGGCGGTCGAGATACGCCGCAACGCGCGGATTCTCCTGTGCCTCGGTCGGCAGGATCAACGCCATTGAGCCATCCGGCAGTGTCAGCAATTGCGAGTTGAACAGGTAGGAGGTGATGGCGTCGCCCAGGCTGATGGCGCTCGCCGGTACTTCGATTACGATGGTGCCGGGCAGTGCTGCGGCCAGTGCGGCATAGAAGCCGGCCGCGTTCTCGAACGCCTGTTCATGGCAGAATAGCACGTTGCCGTTCGCCACCGCCACCACGTCATTATGGAACGCGCCCGCCTCGATGGCCGCGACGGCCTGCTGGACGAACAGCGTGCGCGCCGGGTCGAGCCGGTTGAGGCGGGCCACGGCTTCGGACGCGCGGCGGCTCTGTCGCGCCGGAAACCTCCCGCCGGGTTCGCCGTAAACGAAAATTTCGATGCCCGCCGCACCGTGCGCGCTGCCCATCCGCATGTGGTTTGCGGCGCCCTCGTCGCCGAATACGGCGGGGACGGCGGCATGCACCGCGAACGCCTCGCCGCCGAACGCGACGCGCAGTTGCGCCTCGGTGTGGCGCTGTTCGATGCTGCGGTGCGGCATCGTCGACAGGTTGGCGACGGTCAGGTGGCAGCGCCCGTCGGCGGTGTCGGGGCCGGGGGACACCGTCGCGGCGTTCGCGGTCCACATGCTTGAGGCAGAAATCACCTGCGCGAACAGTGCCGGATCGGCAGCCCAGGCGGCGGCGCAGACGGCGTCATCATCACCGGCAAAGCCCAGCGCGCGCAGCACGGTCGCGTCGGGGCGCGGCAGCGGCAGCAACAGCCCTTGCGTCAGGCCAAGGCCCATGGCGGCGCGCATCTTGCCGAGGCCCTGCAGCGCAGCAGCACGCGGTTTCGACACCCCACCGGCGTTCTTCGCGCTCGCGACATTGCCGAGGCTGAGCCCGGCATAGTTGTGGCTCGGCCCGATCAGCCCGTCGAAGTTGATCTCGACCAGATTCACGCGCGCAAGCCCGTGGCGATCGACCCCTCGATGGCGTCGGCCTCGAGGCTGGCGACGGGCCAGGCGACATAGTCGGCAGCGTAATAGGCGCTCGGGCGGTGGTTGCCCGACAGCCCGATGCCGCCAAACGGCGCGTTCGATGCGGCCCCGTTGGTCGGGCGGTTCCAGTTGACGACGCCGGCGCGGCTGGCCTGCCAGAAGCGGTCATAAAGCGCTGCATCACCGCCGATCAGCCCGGCCGACAGCCCGAAGCGCGTATTGTTGGCCTCGGCCAGCGCGGCGTCGAAATCGGGCACGCGGATCATCTGCAGCACTGGCCCGAACATCTCGCTGTCGGGGCGGTCGGCGACGTCGGTGACGTCGATGAGTCCGGGGCTGAGCAGCGGTTTGGTCATGTCGCGGCGCGCCAGCATGCGGATGACATCGCCGCCGCGCGATGCGAGTCCGGCGAACCCGGCCTGCAGCGCATCGGCAGCACGGTTGTCGATCACCGGGCCCATGAACGGCTGCGGCTGGTCGAACGGTGCGCCGACGATGATGCGGTCGATCAGGCCGGTGACACGGTCGATCAGCGGCTCCCACGCGCCGTCCCTGACGATCAGCCGACGCGCACAGGTGCAGCGCTGGCCTGCCGACAGATACGCCGATTGCACGACCAGCGCAGCGGCGGCGTCGAGCGCAGAATCCTCGACATCCCAGACGATCAGCGGGTTGTTGCCGCCCATTTCGAGCGCCAGCAGCTTCCACGGCGTTTCGGCGAACTGCCGCGCCAGATGCGCGCCGGTGGTCGCCGATCCCGTGAACAGCAACCCGTCGAGCCCGTCATGCCCGGCGAGCGCGCGGCCGGTGTCGCCGGCGCCCTGCACGACATTGATGACGCCGTCGGGCAGCCCCGCGGTCGTCCAGCATTGCGCCATGAACTCGCCGACGGCAGGCGTCAGTTCGGACGGTTTGAAGACGATGGTGTTGCCCGCGAGCAGCGCCGGCACGATATGGCCATTGGGCAGATGCGCGGGGAAATTATACGGCCCGAGCACCCCCATCACACCGTGCGGCTTGTGCCGCAGCGCCTGCCGCACACCTGCGACTTCGCCGCTGCGTTCGCCCGCCCGCTCGGCCTGCGCGGTGATCGAAATGTCGACCTTGGCGATGACGCTGGCGACTTCGGTCTTGGTTTCCCACAGCGGCTTGCCGGTTTCGGTGGCGATCAGTGCGGCGAACTGGTCGGCCTGGTCGCGCACAACATCCTGAAAACTGCGCGCCTGCGCGATGCGCGCGTCGAGCCCTGCCGCGGCCCAGCCCGGCAGCGCCTTGCGCGCCTTGGCGACCGCCGCATCGACATTGCCCGCCGCGCCGCGCCAGACGGTTTCACCGGTGCACGGATCGATCGATTCGAGTTCAGAAGCCGACATGACGCACCTTGTCTCCCATCTTCACGCCCACCGCCTCGGCCTCGCCGCGCGGCAGGAACAGCCCGGCGGCCTCGCCACCTTCAACCCATTGCGCATGGCCGATCCAGGCGCGGAATCCCGCCAACTGGCCGCTCGCCAGCAGCGCGCGGCCCATCGTGCCATGGTCATCGACCAGCGCCATGACCTCGCCGCGCCGGCTGTCACGGATGCTGCGGACATTGTCCGTGCGCACCGTCATCGTCGGGCCGCCGTCAAAGATGTCGACATAGCCGTCATAGCTGAAACCCTCGGCCTCGAGCATCGCCATCGCCGGCCGGCCATTGGGGTGCGGCAGGCCGATGACGGCGCGCGCGGTTTCGGGCAGCAGCGCGACATAGACCGGGTGCTTGGGCATCAGGTCGGCGATGAACTGGTTGCCATGGATGGCGTTGAAGCTGTCGGCGTCCTGAAAGCTCATGCCGAAGAACGCGCGGCCCAGACCGTCCCAGAACGGCGAGCCGCCATCGGGGTCGATGACGCCGCGCAGCTCAGCAAGCAGCCGGTCGGCAAAGCGTTGCCTATGGCACGCGATGAAGAGGTAGCGGCTGCGCGCCAGCAAGCGCCCCAGTCCGCCGGTGCGCAATTCCGGGTGCAGGAACAGCCCGCCGACTTCGCTGGCGCCGTCGTGATCGCTGGTGAGATTCAGCGACTGGATCGCGAAGGTCTTGCCCAGCTCCTTCGAATTCTGCTGCAGCAGGTTCAATTTGTACGAATAGAACGGCCATTCGACACCGATGCGGCTGAACACCACCGCGGTGCCGCCGATGCGGCCGGTGACGCTGTTTTCGAGCACCAGCATATAGAGCTCGTCTTCGGGCGCGCTGATGTCCTTGGCGTACGCCGCGTCGGACCGCGCCAGCCGCGCTGCCATCGCGTCGCGGTCCTGCGGCAGGTTGGTGAACCCGCCGCCGGTCATCATCGCCAGCTCGTACAGCGCATCAAGGTCGCTGCCGCGCGCGGGGCGGACTTTCCAGCTCATGAGATTGGCCAACTCATCGCACCCAGCCGTTCTGCGCGACGCGCATCAGGATGAGCGCCGACAATTTGGCGCGCTCGACAAGGCTGTCGGCGCACAGGAATTCGTCCGCCGAATGGATCGAGCCGCCGCGCGGCCCCAGCGTATCGACGACTGCAAGGCCGGTCGCGGCCAGATTGTTGCCGTCGCAAACGCCGCCGGTGTCGCGCCAGCCGATGCTGAGGCCGATGTCGCGGCCGCACGCCTTCACCAGTTCGAACAGCCGCAGCTGGTTGGCATCCATCGGCTTGGGCGGCCGCG
>Ga0075163_10007734_pt1 | contig 14185 bp, 13 predicted proteins | sample JI1023141ADNA_FD_71478 | JGI IMG/M metagenome (GOLD analysis project Ga0075163, IMG submission 71478) | Wastewater effluent complex algal communities from Wisconsin, to seasonally profile nutrient transformation and Carbon sequestration -... | ecosystem: Engineered > WWTP > Effluent > Algae...
GCAGTTTGACCTCACGAGCTTTGCCGGCAAGAGCGTGATGGTCTCGGTGAACGGCGGCGCTCAGCAAGAGGTCTCGTTTCCCGCCAGCACCTTCGGCGGTGGTCCGGTGAACGCGTCGGATATCGCCGATGCCTTCGACGCCGCGGACATCTCCGGCCTCGATGTCTCGTTTGACAACTCGACGGGCACGGTCAGTTTCTCGACGGTCCGCCTCGGCGCCAACGCCCGCTTGAAGTTCAACGACGGCACGGGCGCGTCGGGCTTGCTCGCGGCCATGGACCTGAACGCCACGCAGGTCGCCGGCACGGAAACCGCTGCCGTCGGCACCACCAACCTCGCCAATCTCACTGCGCGCACCGCCGCCTACCAGGACGGTGACGGCATCACGATCAGCGGCACGAACCCGGACGGCACGTCGTTCTCCGACGTGTTTACCTACGGCGCGAGCGCCGACGGCACGACCATCGACGCTCTGCTGTCCTTCATCAACAGCACGATCGACGGCAACCAGGCCCAGGCGGAACTCACGGCCGAAGGCAACATCCGCCTGGTCGCCGCGGACAAGCAGGAAGCCGACATGAGCCTGTTCGTCGGCGACACGGTGGGCAGCACGCGCGGCAACAACTGGCCCAACTTCGAAGTCGCCCAGAACGGCACTGGCCCGGACACGGCGGTTACTTCGATCGACGTCATCGACACCCAGGGCCGCACGCATCCCGTCACGCTGACCTTCACGCGCAGCGCTGATGACCCCGGCATCTGGGACCTCGAAGCGAGCATCGATCCGACCGAAGGCTCGATCAGCCAGGCTTCGATCGGGCAGATCCGCTTCAACGACGACGGTTCGTTCAACGTGATCGGCGGCGGCACCAACGCACTCGTCTTCGATTGGAATGGCATCAGTGGCGCGCAGACCTGCAGCGTCAATCTCGGCACTTCGGGGCAGTTTGATGGCGTCGCGATGCTCGGCAACTCGACGACCGTCGCCGCCACCAACCAGGACGGGTATCCGCCGGGCACCTTGCTCGATCCCGGCTTTGACAGCCAGGGCCGGCTGATCGGGTACTACAGCAATGGCCAGACGCAGGTGCTCGACACGCTGCGCGTCAGCATGTTCTCCAACGAAGGCGGCTTGCTGAAGGCGGGCGACACGATGTGGGTCGAGTCGCCCAACTCGGGCGACGCGATCGCAACGACGGCCAGCGCGGCGGGCGCCGGCACCGTGCGCGCGGGCCAGCTCGAGAACAGCAACGTCGACATCGCGCGCGAGTTTGTGAACCTGATCGAAGCCCAGCGCGGCTTCCAGGCCAATTCTCGCGTCATCACGACGACGGACCAGATCCTCGCCGAACTCATGAACATCGTGAGGTAATCATGGGCAACTACGGAGAGAGCACCCTGGTTCGCAGTCTCGGCTTCCTCGCCGAGAAGCAGGCGGCCATCGCCAACAACCTCGCCAACGTCGACACGACGAGCTTCAAGCGTCGTCTGGCCGTGGCACAGGACACCCCGAGCCAGTTCCATTCGCTGCTCAACGAGCAGCTGCCGACCATCAGCTACACCGAACAATCGGACTTCGGCCGCGGCATCACGCGCGAGACCGGCAACAAGCTCGACGTGGCGGTCGATGGCGCCGCGTGGCTGCGCGTGCAGAACAACCAGGGCGCGAGCTTCTACACGCGCAATGGCGAACTGCAGATCGGCGCCGACGGTCGCCTCGTCAATCGCGAAGGCCTGGCCGTGCTCGATCAGAGTGGCCAGACCGTGCAGATCGGCAACGGCGATGACTCGCCGAGCGACATCACGATCTCGCCCAACGGCAGCATCCAGAACCCGACGACCGGCCAGGTGCTCGGCACCCTCGCCGTAGTCACGCTGCCGCGCCCCGACGCGCTCATTCCGGTCGGCAAGGGCCTCTACACGGACCCGCTGAACCAGTCGGCAACGCAGGCCGGTGACAGTGTGCAGCAGGGTTATCTCGAAGGCAGCAACGTGGACAGCCTGCAAGAACTCGTCCAGATGATCACGGTCGAACGCAGCTTCACCGCGACGCAGAAGGCACTGACCGGTCTCGGTCGGCTGCAAGAGAACCTCATCTCCAACATCCTCCGGTAGTTTCCGATGCTCAAGAGCCTCTACACGACCGCCACGGGCATGAAAGCCCAGCAGACCATGGTGGACATGATCGCGAACAACATCGCGAACGTGAACACCGCCGGCTTCAAGAAGTCGCAGGCGTCCTTCGAAGACCTGTTCTACGTCACCCTGCAATCGCCGGGTCTCGCGCAGGGCGCCAACAGCTCGCCAGCCCCGATCGGCACGCAGATCGGCTCGGGCACGCGCCTCAATGGCACCACGAAGGTGTTCACGACGGGCACGCTCGAAATCACCGAGCGCGATCTCGACGTTGCGATCGACGGCGAGGGCTTCTTCTCCGTGACGCTGCCCGATGGCTCGACCGGCTACACGCGCGACGGTGGTTTCCACCTCAACGCCGATGGCAAGCTCGTCACCGGCGGCGGCAACGTCGTGCTGCCGGAAATCACGGTCCCCAACGACACGCTCGAAATCTCGATCGACCCCGAAGGTCGCGTCAGCGGCCGCACCGCCGGCAGCCCGGATACGTCGACGTCGTTTGGCCAACTCACGATCCATCGCTTCGTGAATCCGAGCGGCATGCTCGCCGTGGGCGCCAACGTCTTGCGGCCAACACCCGCCTCCGGCGCCCCCATCACGGCCACCCCCGGTACGTCGGGCCTCGGCCTGCTCAAGCAGGGCTTCGTCGAACGCTCCAACGTGCAGATCGTCAACGAGCTGGTCAACCTCATCGTCGCGCAACGCGCCTACGAGGTGAACAGCCGCGCCATCCAGGCCAGCGACCAGATGCTGTCGACGGCCACCAACCTGTCCCGCTAGTCCCAGGTAACGAAAGGAACCCCCATGAACATCTTCGCGATCCTCGGCTTGTGCGCCGCCGTCCTGTTCGGCAACGGCAATGGCGGCGGCGGCGGCGACAAGGACAAGATCGAAGTCAAGCTCAAGGCCACCACCTATGTGCGCGGCCTCGACGTCACCATCGGCGAACTCTGCGAGATCACGCCCGAAGGCACCGACGCGCTGGCGATCGCGAAGATCAAGTTCGGCCGCGCGCCCGTCGCCGGGCACGCACGCACGATCTCCCGCACCGAGATCGTGCAGTCGATCGCGGCCTCCGGTCAGGACATCAGCGGGCTGAAGTTCGCCGGCAGCAACGAGATCGTCGTGCAACCCGTGCTGACCGATCTGAGCACGCCGGAAGTGCTCGACGCGGCGACAGCGGCCCTGCAAGCCGTGCTGGCGCTCGAAGGCGGCGATGTCGAGTTCACGGCGCCGCAGCGCATGCGACTGATCCAGGCCCCGCCGGGGCGCCGTTCGCAGGAGTTCGTGGCGCGCCTGCGCGGTGACAAGACTGGCCCCAACGCAGCGGTCATCGAGGTCGAGATCGTCGTCGACGGCGAGAGCTACAAGAAGATCCCGATCACGTTCCCACTGACGCGTTACCAGCTCGTCGTGAAGACGCTCGGCCCGATCCGCGCCGGCACGCCGCTCGGCCCCGACAACTGCGCGGTCACCCGCGAAGCGATGGCGCAGGCCACTGGCCTGTTCCTCAACTCCCTCGAGCAGGTGAGCGGCCTGAACGCGGCGCGCGACCTGCAGAACGACCGTCGCCTCATGCTCGGTGACACCGCGCTGCCGGCGGTGATCCGCAAGGGCGACGTCGTCACGGTCGTGCTCACGCGAGGTCGCGTGAAGGTCACCGCGCGCGCTCTCGCCAACCACGATGCGCCGCTCGGTGCCCGCCTCACGCTCACCAATCTGCAATCACGCTCGCAGATGGTCGGCGTCGTCAGCGCTCCCGGTCTCGTCGTCGTGCAACAGTGAGGAATGCTCCCATGAACCACTTCACCGCCATCTCTACTCTCCTGCTGAGCCTCGTTCTGGGCACCAGCGCCGCGGCGCAGAATCCCTATGTGCGAGCCGGCGCCAACATCGGCGTGCTCGCGGACCTTCGCGCCCGCAACATCGGGGACATCCTCACCGTCACGATCCAGGAGCAGCACAGCGTCAAGAACGAAGAGAAGGTGCAGCGCTCCAACGACACCTCGCTGGCGGCGCGCGTCGAAGCGTTCACGCTGAGCGAGAAGACCTTCCTCAGCAACACGCTGCCGAAGGTCGACATCCGCAAGGAATCGGACTTCAACGGCGAAGCGAAGCAGAACTCGGGTTCGGAAGTGCGGGCGAGCATCGCCGTCGTCGTCATCGACGTGCAGCCCAACGGCAACCTCGTGATCGCCGGCACACGCAGCGTCACGGTCAACGACGAAACGCGCACGCTGCGCATCAGCGGACTCGTCCGCCCGCTGGACGTCACGCCCAACAACACCGTCGGCTCGGCGCAGGTCGCCGATGCGCGCATCTCGATCTCCGGCGAAGGCGCCAATACGCGCCAGGTCACGCGCGGCCCGATCGGCCAGCTGTTTGACACGCTGGTGTGGGTCGCCTGGCCCTTCTGATCCGTAGCGCCCAACTGCAACCGAGCCCACGAACCGCCACCAACCTTCCATGCGCTTCTTCGCCCTTCTTCTCCTCGCTGCCACGTCACTCCTGGCGCAGAACCCTGGCCCCGAAACCGCGCCAGCGCCCGTGACGGCGCCCGCTACGGCCACGGCCACGTCGCTAGGCGCCGCGCGCAACAACGTCGGTGAGACGATCCTCTCGCCGCGCATCCGCAACATCACTCGCCTGCACAACAGCATGCCGCACCAGCTGATCGGCATCGGCATCGTGACGGGCCTTGCGAAGACCGGTTCGAGTGATCGCGGCACCCGCCAGGCGCTGCTCAACATCGTTCGCCAGAACGGGCTCAACCTCACGATCGCCGACGTCGTCGGTGGCACGTGCACGCTGGTGACCCTCACCTGCACGTTGCCGCCGTTCGCCAAGGAAGGCCAACAGCTCGACGTGAAGTGCGAAGTCATGACGGACGCCAGTTCGCTGCGCGGTGGCGAACTGCTGCGCGCCGAACTGAAGGGTGTCGACGGGCAGACCTACGTGGTGGCCCAGGGCGCGGTCACCGTGACTGGCTACGTGGCCAAGGGCGCCACGGTCGACCTCGCCAAGAACCCCGGTCCGACCGGCTGGTGCCTCAACGCCGGCCTCGTCGTGCGCGAACAGGAGAGCTCGTTCTACAGCGAGTCGGGCGCCCTCGAACTGCAGCTGCTGAATCCGAGCCCCTACAACGCGGCCTCGATCGCTTCGGGCATCGCAGCAGCCCTGGACGGCACCAACGCCAGGGTCATGCCGGTCGACACCTCCCTCGTGCGCATCGAACTGCCCGAGGACGAACGCACCGACCAGAACGCAATCCGCATCCTGAACCTCGTCGGCAATACGCGCGTCGCGGTCGAGAACCCGGCCAAGATCATGATCGATCAGGTCAGCGGCACGGTGCTCGCGGGCGAAGGCGTGCTGATCAGCCCGTGCGTCGTCGGCCTCAGCGAGCTCACGATCGCCATCGTCAACGAAGAAGACGTCGTGCAGCCCAATCCACTCGCGCAAGGCACGACCGAACGGGTCGGCCGCAGCCGCGTCGAAGTGCAGCAGGACAACACCGAGCTGCAACAGGTCGGCGGCAGTGGGGCCACGGTCTCCGAACTGCTGGCCAATCTGAAGACGCTCGGTCTCACGCCGGCGCAACTGGTGTCCGTGTTCCAAGCCCTGGACCAGGGTGGCTTCCTGCACGCCCAACTCGAGGTGCGCTGATGAGCCATCTCCGGATCGAAACGATGTCGAAGAACACGACGCCGGCCGAGAAGGAACGCCAACACGCCGAGAAGGTCGCCGGGCAGTTCGAGGACATCTTCGTGCAATCGATGATCAGCAGCCTCCGCCAGAGCAGCTCCATCGGCACGGAAGGTGGCGGCATGTTCGGTGAAGGACCGGGGGCCGACACCTACGCGCAGTGGTTTGACCAGAACCTGTCCGAGCAGATCTCGAAGTCGTCGGACATCGGCATCAAGCACGCGCTCATGCAGGTTTTCGAACGCAGGGGCGAACTGAAGGACAAGGCCACCACCGTCAAACACTCGGATCTCGCTCAGCAGCAGGTCCACCGCGCACTGACCGCGATCGATCGCGCTGCGATGAACGCCGCCAAGAACGCACCGACCGGAGGCATCGATGTCACTCAATGACCAAGGACGACAGCTCGAGCAGTCGTTCGCTCGCACGGCGAACCTGCTGCGCCAGCTACTGCAAGGCATGAAGGCCCGCCGCACGGCGTGGATCTCGGCCCGGCCCAGCACGCTGCAGCCATCACCGGAGCTCGACCAGCTGGCCCAGAAGCTCGCCGGCGAAGAGCGCGCGCGCATCGAACTGCTCGGCCAGATCGCCAGCATGCTGTCGTTGCCAGCCGGCGTTTCGGCCAGCGAACTGCACCTCAACGTAACCCGCATTGCGGGAGCACTGCCGACGCTGCAGGGCCGTTCCCTGCGTCGCACGGCCGACGAGGTGACGAGCCTCGCGAAGACCGTGCGCGCGGAAGTGGCGCTCGGCGCCCGCTTGTTGCGTTTCACGCAACAGGCCCAGGACAGCTTGCTCGCGGATGTCGCCGGCGCGACCAACGAGCGCAACAACGCCAACGCCTACGACCAACATGCGCGCCTGCGGGCGGCACTCGGCCACGGCGTTCGCACCGGCAAATTGATCGACGGCAAGGTTTGACAGGACAACGGAGAAGACCATGAGCCTCGGCTTCGGAATGGGATCAGGGATGCGAGCGCTGACCGCTGCACGCCTCGGCATGCAGACGGCTGGCAACAACGTCGCCAACGCCAACACCGTCGGCTACTCACGCCAGCGGGTCGAACTCACGGCGGCAATGCCGTATTCGACGGGCACCGGCCTGCAGATCGGCTCCGGCGTGGACGTGCGCAGCATCTCGCGCCTCGTCAACCAGGGGCTCGAACGGCGCATGCAGACGCAGCTCGGCCTCGTCGGCGCCGCCGAACTCGATCAGGCGCGCATGAGCGAGATCGAAGGCATCCTGTCGGAGCCTGAAGGTGGCCTCTCCGACAGCCTCGCTGGCCTGTTTGGCTCCATCGACCAGTTGCGCACCGACCCGAGCGACCGCGCCCTGCGCGGCGGTGTCATCCAGTCCGGAAGCCTGCTGAGCCAGGGGTTCCGCTTGATGTCGCAGCGCTTTGAAGAACTCGGCGGCAGCACCTTCAACGAAGTGCGCGGCCTGGCCCGCCAGGTCAACGAGCACGCCACGGCCGTGGCGGAACTCAACAAGCAGATCGTCTCCGTCGAAGCCAACGGGTCGCAGGCAAACGACCTGCGCGACTCGCGCGATCAACACATCAAGGAGCTGAGCAAGCTGCTCGACACCAACGCGATCGAGCGCCCGTCGGGCAGCATCGACGTGCTGGTCGGCGGACACCTGCTCGTCGCCGGCGATCGCGCGACCTCGCTGAATGTCGGCAAGGGCGCCGAGGACAAGACCAAGCTCACGATCGGCACCTCAGCGGCCCCCGCCACGATCCGCAGCGGTCGCATCGCGGCCCTGCTGCAACAGGAGCAAGCGGGCCTTCCAGAACTGTCTGGCCGCATCGACCAGCTCGCGCGCAATACGATCCTCGAGTTCAACCGCCTGCATAGCACCGGCATGCCGCGCTCTGGCCCGTTCTCGACGCTGACGTCGGCCTACGGCACCGTCGACGGCGACAACGACGGCTCGCACGGCGACGAGTTGCTCTCGCAATCGGGCTTCATGTTCGATGTGCAAGAAGGCGAACTCTACGTCTCGGTCACCGAGCAGAGCACCGGTCAGGTCGAACGCACGCGCCTCGACATCGACCCGCGTAGCATGACGCTCAACGACGTCGCCTCGGCGATCACGGGCATCGATCACCTCAACGCCAGCGTCGATCCGACCGGCCGCCTGCGCATCTCCGCCGACGATGGCTTCGGCTTCGACTTCTCGCCGCGGCTCGATCCCAACCCGGACGGCATCGGCTCGTTCGGTGGCACCAACCCGGTGATCGGCAGCCAACAGCGTGGTCCGTACGACCTCTCGGGCCAGACGTTCCCGGTCACCTTCTCGGTGACGACGGGCCCGGCGTCGGCGCCAACGACGACCAACGTCAGCCTCGCTGCCACCGACTTCATCGACCCCACCGCGGTGACGGCCGAAGAACTGGCCACTGCCATCAACACCGATCTCGGCAACGCCGGGACCGCCTCGACGGTCGGCGGACGCCTCGTGATCCAGAGCAGCCAGGGCGGCGCCACTTCGCAGCTGACGCTGGCGAACGTCGGTGCGAGCACCGCACTCGCCGACCTCGGCCTGTCGACGACCGCGGCGACCGGTCGCGACAATGCCCTCGCGATCTCGGTGGAAGGTGCCTACACGGGCGCCGCCAACGACCAGTTCACGTTCGTGCCCGAAGGTGATGGCCAGATTGGCCAAACGCAGGATCTGCGCGTGAAGGTCTTCGATCAGGCCGGCAGTCTGGTGACGACGCTCAACGTCGGTGCCGGCTACGAGCCCGGCGATCCACTCGATCTCGGCAACGGCGTCAAGGTGTCATTTGGCCCCGGCGCCATCTCGCAGACCGACGGCCAGGTGTTCTCCTTGGACGCGCTCGCGGACAGCGATTCGAGCGACCTGCTGGTCGCCATCGGCATGAACGCGTTCTTCCTCGGCTCGAGCGCCAGCGATATCGAGGTCAACCCCGACCTGCTCACCAATCCCGACCGTCTCTCCGCGGGCCTCGGCGCCGCCGACGGTGACGCCGGCAACCTGGCGCGCATGATCGGCCTGCGCAGCGCCAACGTCGACGACCTGGACAGCAACACGGTCGAGGACTTCTACGCCGACCTCGTCGGTGACGTCGGCTTTGATACGTCCGCGGCAACCAACACGCTGAGCGCGCAGAACCAACTGCTCGACCAGATGCAGGCCGAACGCGACAGCGTCTCCGGCGTGAACATCGACGAGGAGATGGTCAACATGTTGCAGTTCCAGCAGTCCTATGAAGCCGCCGCGCGCTTCATCAGTGTCGCGCAACAGATGACGGACACTCTCATCAATCTGGGGAGGTGACCCATGAGCATGCGAATCACGCAGAGCATGATGTACTCGCGGGCCAAAGCCGACGTGCAGAGCGGCCTCCTGCGTTACACGCAGCTGCAACAGCAGGTGGCCAGCGGCAAGCGCATCAGCCGTCCCTCTGACGATCCTGCCGCAACGCTGCGAATCCTGCCGTTGCGCAACGACCTGCGCAATCTGGACCAGCTCAGCGGCAACGTCGCGCTGGCCCAGGAAACACTCAACACCGGGGCTGCTTCGCTTGAGGACGCTTCGGCCCTCATGCAACGTGTGCGCGAACTCACCACGCAAGCTGCCAACGGCACGGTCAGCAGTGGCGACCGCGAGAGCATCGGCGCTGAAGTCGAGCAGCTGCTGAGCCAGCTGGTCAGCATCGGCAACAGCAAGCGCGGCGATCGGTTCCTGTTTGGCGGCACCGAAAATGACAGCGCGCCGTTTGAACTGGTCGAAGACTCCGGTGGCACCCGCGTCGTCTACCACGGCAACCACGACAGCCTCAATGTCGATGTCGCACCCGGTGTGACAACGGCCTTGAACATGCCGGGCGATTCGATCTTCCAGCAGCGCTCGCGCGGTGGCACCACGCTCTCCCCGACCGCGGATTCTGCAGCAACCGGCATTGCCTCGTGGGGCAGCGGCGACACCGGCGTCGGCTTCGGCCAGCTCGATGTCACCTTCGCCGGCCTGCACACCGATGCGCCGAGCACCGTCACCGCGGGTTCGGGGCCAACCACGGCACTCGGGGAACTGGCCTTCACGTTCACCTCGTCGCCCGACACGCTCAGCGTCGGCGGGGGCCCTGCGCAGAATCTGCCGATCACCGACGGCGCCTTCGTGACCTCCGATGGCCGCACGGTCTCGCTCACGGTCACCGGCGTACCGGCGACCACGACGGGCACCTTCACGGCCAAAGCCGGCCTGTCCACGGACGGTGGCCAGACCGTGACCGAGATCAGCGATTTCTCGGCGGCCAGCGTGCAGGTCACCAACTCGTTCGACCAAACGGTGATGAACCTCAATGCCGAGAACCTCACGCGCACCGGCAGCGAGGTCGTGAAGTTTGAAGGTACGTTCGACGCCTTCACGACGCTGGTCACACTGCGCGATCTGCTGCGCAACGGCGACGGGCTCAGCGACGACACCGTGCGCGACCGCATTGCCCAGATGCTCTCAGAGGTTGATGGCGCACACGACGCGGTGCTCGATGGCGTGCGCGAACTCGGCTTCCGCTCGTCCAGCATGGACGTGCTGAAGAACCGCGTGGAAGGCCTGCGCATCTCGCGCACGGAGTCGCTGTCCAACATCCAGGACACCGACCTCGCGGAGGCGATTCTCGACCTGCAACGGCAGGACATGACCTACCAGGCGGCGTTGCAGATCAGCTCGCAGGTCATCCAAACCAGCTTGCAGGGCTTCCTGCGCTGAGCTCCAGAATGGCAACCGACACCCTTCCAGGCCTCGGCAGCGCGGCGACCACGCCAATCGGCGCCGGTGCCGCGATCACTGCCAACAGCTCGCCGGACACCGTCAACTTCCGGCGACTGCTCGAATCGCTCGAGAAGCTCACCAAGGACCACCAACAGGCCCCACCGGCCGCCGCCGTCGGCGATGCCGATCAACTGCAAGCCGCGATGCAGCGCGTCGACGAGGGCTTTACGACCGCGATGGACCTGCGCCGACAGCTCGAAGCTGCCTTCCGTTCTCGCTTGTCATGACGACTGCCCCGCCACTGCAGCACCGCTTCTCGGGGTCCACCGTGGTCAAGCTGGACCGCGGCGCGATCACGCGATGGCTGCCACAACTCGACGAATGGCTGCTGCCCGGCAGCCTCTACAGCGTCAACCACACGTGGCCGCAACTGTATCGCAGCGACGGCGACGGGCACTTCTTCGGCCTCTTCGAAGGTGACGAACTCATCAGCCATTGCGCATTTCGCACCGTCAGGATCCGCGGCGCGCACGAGACCTTCGACGCCGCGTTGCTCGGCAGCGTCGCCACGAGCCCCGCGCATCGCGGCCGTGGCTGCGCGAGCATCGTGCTCGAGGCCGCACTGGCCAGCGCTGACGAGATCGCCCGGCACGTGCTCCTGTGGGCCGAACGCCCTGACCTCTACGCCCGCTTCGGCTTTGGCGAGGGCAACGAAGAGACCGTGCTGCATCTGGCGCGCCTGCCGCGCGGCGATCATTCGGGCGTTCGCCTCGCCGAGCCTCGCGATCACGTCGCCCTGAACGCACTGCACCTGCAGAAGCCTTGGCGCGTCGAACGATCCACTCGCACAATGTCCGGCCTGCTGACGACCCCCGGCATGCAGACGTTCGTGCGCGAAGCCGCCGGCCAGATCACGGCGTACGCCTGCTGCGGCAAAGGCGCCGACCTGCAGGGACACTGGCACGAAGTCGGCGGCCCGGATGAAGAAATCGCGGCCCTGCTGCCCGCGGCCATGCACCTCGCCGGCCAGACCGAAGCCTTCCTGCTGCTGCCCCCTTACCGCCCGGACCTACCGAAACGCCTCGGACGCAGCGTGATCGGCGCCGTCGGAGTACCCGGTCCCATGGGGCGTTCCCGCCTGGGCGACCTGCCCGTGTGCTGGATCGACGGTCTAGACTCGGTCTAACCCCGACGAAGGCGCGTAAAGGCGCGCAATCGAGCCGTTCGGCCGAAATCTGCGGCCGCCTGGGGAGTTGTCGCCATGGCAACCGCCCCGGCCGGTGCGGTATCTCCGCCCTGTAGTGAAAAAGGTCCGTCGCCGACGGCGCCGGACCGCTACACTGCTTGCCCGATTTTCTGAACAGCCGCCACAGCGCGCCCCAAGCCATGGACATCGTAGTCTGCATCAAGCGTGTTCCCGCCACCGACGCGACGATCAAGATCGCCGCCGATGGCAAGTCGATCGACACCACTGGAGTGCAGTTCGTGCTCAACGCCTACGACGAGTTCGCGGTGGAGCAGGCGCTCAAGATCAAGGAGCAACTCGGCACCGGCACGGTGACCGTGGTCACGATCGGCAGCAAGGACGCCCAGAAAGAACTGCGCGACACCCTCGGTCGCGGCGCCGACAAAGCCGTGCTGCTCACCACCGACCAGTGGATGCACGACGGTGCATCGACCGCCGCCGCCCTCGCCGCCTGGATCAAGACGCAGCCCTGCAACCTCGTGCTGTGCGGCCGTCAGGCGATGGACTCGGACAACAACCAGCTGCCCGCCAACCTGGCCACGCGACTCGGGTTTGCCTGCATCACCGAAGTGACCAAGCTCACGCTCGAGAACGGCACGTTCACCGCCGAGCGCGACATCGAAGGCGCGCGCGAAGTCGTCACCTGCAAGACGCCCGCGGTCATCAGCTGCCACAAGGGCCTCAACGAACCGCGCCTGCCGAGCCTCAAGGGCATCATGGCCGCGAAGAAGAAGCCGCTCGAAGAAGCCGCCGCGCAACTGCCGGCCGCGACCGTCGAGATCGTGTCGCTCACGCTGCCGCCAGCGCGCGCCGCTGGTCGCATCATCGGCAACGGTGCCGCCGCGGTGCCAGCGCTCATCGCAGCGCTGCGCAACGAAGCCAAGGTCCTCTGATCCCCCCAACCGAGAACACCCATGAGCAATATCGTCGTCATCGCCGAGGTTCGCGGGGGACAGCTGAAGCGCCCCTCGCTCGAAGCCGCCACCGCCGCCCTGCAACTCGCTTCCGCCACCGGCGGCAAGGTCACCGCCATCGCGTGCGGGGCCAACCTCGACGCCGCTTGCGCTGAGCTCCAGAAGAGCGGCGTGCACCAGATCACCGCGATCGAAGGCGCGACGTTCGCCAACTACTGCGGCGACGCCTATGCCAAGGCCATCGCCGACCAGGCCAAGGCCGCCGGCGCCACCAGCGTGCTGATGGCGCACACCGCAATGGGCAAGGATCTGCTGCCGCGCGTCGCTGCGCTGCTCGAAGGTTCGATCACCACCGACGCGGTCGCGGTTTCGTTCGCCAATGGCTCGTTCACGGCACAGAAGCCCGTGTTCTCGGGCAAGGCGACGATGACCGTGCGCGCGCTCAAAGCGCCGTTCTGCGTCACGCTGCGCCCAAACAACTTCGCAGCAGCCAGCGGTGGCGGTAGCGCCGCCACGACCAAGGTCGCAGCCCCCGGTGGGGATCTGCTCGCCGTCGTGAAGGAGATCATCGCGGCCGGTGGTGGCAAGACGCCGCTGCAGGAAGCGAAGGTCGTCGTCGCCGGCGGTCGCGGCCTCAAGGAAGCGCAGCACTTCAAGCTCATCGAAGACCTCGCCGCCGCGTTCGGCCCGGGTGTCGCCGCCGTCGGTGCCTCGCGCGCCGTCGTCGACGCCGGCTGGCGCTCGCACAGTGAGCAGGTCGGCCAGACTGGCAAGGTCGTGAGCCCGCCGCTCTACTTCGCGATCGGCATCAGCGGCGCGATCCAGCACCTCGCTGGCATGCGCACCGCGCGCACGATCGTCGCGATCAACAAGGACGCTGACGCGCCGATCTTCAAGGTCGCCGACTTCGGCATTGTCGGCGACGCGTTCGAAATCGTTCCCGCGCTGACGCAGGCCATCGCGGCCATCGTCGCGAGCAAGTAGTCGAGCAGATACCTCTAGCAGCCCTCACTCGGGCAGCACCTTCATGAGTCTCAAAGCAGGCATTGTCGGGCTGCCCAATGTTGGCAAGTCCACCCTCTTCAACGCCGTCACGCGCACGCAGAATGCGCAGGCTGCAAACTACCCCTTCTGCACGATCGACCCGAACGTCGGCGTCGTGATCGTGCCGGACGAGCGCCTCAAGGTGCTGCAGAAGATCGCGAAGACCAACGTCATCGTGCCCGCGGTGATCGAGTTCGTCGACATCGCCGGCCTCGTCAAGGGCGCGGCCACTGGCGAAGGGCTTGGCAACAAGTTCCTGAGCCACATCCGCGAAGTCGACGCGATCGTGCAGGTCGTACGCTGCTTTGAAGACGTCGATATCCACCACGTCTCCGGCACCGTCGATCCGGTGCGCGACATCGAAGTCATCAACACCGAGCTCATCCTCGCCGACCTCGAATC
>Ga0075163_10007735_pt1 | contig 14185 bp, 10 predicted proteins | sample JI1023141ADNA_FD_71478 | JGI IMG/M metagenome (GOLD analysis project Ga0075163, IMG submission 71478) | Wastewater effluent complex algal communities from Wisconsin, to seasonally profile nutrient transformation and Carbon sequestration -... | ecosystem: Engineered > WWTP > Effluent > Algae...
GCGCGACTCACTGGGCGCCGGCATCGTCGGCGGACTCGCAGGCATTCCGCTGGGAGTCGGGATACCGCTGGTGATCTCGGGCGGCGTGCTGCTCGGCCGCGGCGCAGGGCCATCGGATATCGTGCTCCCGGAACAGCGCGAGATCATCTACGTCCCAGCGCTTTCTCCAGCCCCTTAGTCTGATATCTCCAGACGCATGTAACCAGAGCTGACACTGCTCCGCAGCCCGTCGCCTCGCATCCGTGACCGCTTGAAAACACGCAGGTTTCATGCGGAACAACACCCGCCTCGCGAATGCCGATAACATTAAAGGCAGACGAAGCAGCACGGCACGCGAGGTAAGCATGTCCTCTGGTCCTGAACTTCAGACGAACAATCAGCAGCAGCATCCGCATCCTGGGCCAGTGGCCCCGACGTCGAAGCTGCACGGTCAGTTCACGCCTGGAGGTACGCATCCGCTGGCGGCGCTCTCCCCGACCGCAGCGCTGTTTGGCGGCGCCGGTGTGGGGTTTGGCACCGGCCTGGTCACAGGTGCAGTCGAGAGCGCGGCCGGCACCGAAAAGCCCATCGCTTCGGTGAACACCCACAACAAGGTGCATCCCGCCCAGGCCGGCGTCTCGCCGCATGCGCCCGTGGATCCGGCAGAGCCGCAGAAGGGAATGCCGCTTCAGGATCGGGCGTGGGTGGAAGCCCATCGCAAAGAGCTGGGCATGCCGCCCGACATGCCCGCCGAGCAGTTTTTTCAGGAGTTCCTCGCGCATCAGCTCGCGTATAAAAAATCGACAAAGGATGTTCCCAACGACGCCAAGGATCCGTCCAAGGGTATGCATCAGGAGTCGAACTACACGGAGTATGAGCGCAAGATGCTCCAGGCGTGGGGCTACTCGGACAAGCCGCAAGAGGTGATGGATGAGAAGTCAGGACTCTATGCCGCGCGCTTCGATCCGCTGAAGGGCGCCAAGGGTCCCGACGGCAAGCCGCTGCACTCTGAAGTTGCATTCCGCGGCACCGCGGATCTGGGCGGCATCGAAGCCGATACCTCCAAGTACATCGGCGCCACGCAGTACGAGCCGCACAAAAAGGAGATCGCCGCGCTGATGCACGGCGGCGTTGGCCAGGTCAGCACCACCGGCCACAGCCTCGGAGGCGCCTTGGCGCAGAAGGCGGCGGCCGACAACCTGGACGTGACCGGCGGCGTCACCACCTTCCAGGCCCCGGGCATCGACTATGCCGATGCCGCCCGCTTCAATGCGGCCAATCGCGATCATCACATCGATGTCGCGCATCACTATGTCTCTTCGGACACCGTGCATCGCGCCGGCGATCAGAAGGTCGGCGGCACCTTCTACGAAAACAAGGTCGCTGGACTCGACGGCGCGATGTCCGCTCCGGGGCTGGCCCTGGCGAACGTGCAGCCCTCCCACCGCGGCTACATGTACTACAACAACGGCATCGGCAACCTGCGCGATCCCAACAGCAAGTGGGCCAAGGATGGCGTCTCGACCAACGTCACGACCGAGGAGCACGGCGCCGACACCGTGCACAGCCGCCACTTTCACGAAGGAGTTCGCCAGGGTGCAGGCGCACTCGCAACCGCCGGACTCGGCGCGGTTCGCGGCACCAAGGACATCTTGCAGGGCGCCAACGAAGGCTTCCACGACGCCGCGCACGGCATCAAGACCAGCGCGCAAGAGACCGGCCAGGGCCTCCAGCACGCGGGCTCCGAGGGTCTGCACGGCGTAAAGACCGCGGGCTCCGGACTTGCGCAGGGCGGCTCGGAGATCCTGCACGGAAACATCAAGAGCGGACTCGGTCACGCGGGCCAGGGTCTGGCCCAGGGAACCGGCGAGGTGCTCAAGGGCGGCGCCGATGCGGCGGGCGCGCTTTGGCATGGCGCCGTCGGAACCACCAAGGCCGTCGGGCAGGGCGCGCTGGATCTGGGCAAGGGCGTGCTCAAGGGCGGCGACAAGATGCTGCACGCCGGGATCGACGCCACGTATCAGGCCGGCAAGGCCGCGATGCACCTGCCGCAAGCTGCCGGCGAGCTCGGACACTGGGCCGGACACGAAGTGATGGACGGCGCCAAGTATGTTGGCGGCAAAGCGGTCGAGGGCGGCAAGGCCGCGCTCAACGCAACCGGCAAGGCGCTGAGCGCAACCGGACACGCGCTGGATGACGGCGCGCACTGGGCCGGCAACAAGGTCAAGAATGGATGGCACTCGCTGACCGGATGGTGATACGCTCTTTAAGCAAGGAGTGTGTCTCTTGTCGACGGAACAGATTCAGATCAGCAGCTATCAGGACCTGGTAAATCTCCTAGTCAAAGATGGGGTTCAGCACGAGGCCGATGCGGCCTCCAAGTCTGCGCGCATCTTGACCGAGCAGAATGGCTTTTCTGGTGTGCAGCTCATTCGCTGGCAGGAAGAGGACGGCGTCCTCCAGTTCATCCAGTCGATGCCCATCGAGGTCGCGGATGACAAGCTGGCGGCCATTGAGAGCGCGGTGGCGCGGCTCAATCATGCGCTGGCGTGGCCGGGTCTGGATGTCAATCACGAGTACCATATGGTCGCCTATCGCGTGGTGCTGCCGCTGCTGCCGCGCGGCCTGGTGCTGCCGCAGGAGATCCGCGCCTGCTTCCGCCTCGCGGTGAAGACTGCTGCGGATCTGACCCCGACCCTGCTGCGCGTGATCACGGGCGTGACTGCGCCCGCGGATGTGCTGGCCGATGCGCAGCGCGAGATGGCGGCCAATGCCGCCGCAGCAGCCCAGGCACAAGCCCAGTCCCAGTCCCAGTCAGCCGCACCCGCAGCCGCCGATGCGGCCAAGCCCGGCAGCGGCGCCCCGCCCGCAGCCGCCCCGCCCGCAGTCTTCAATATCGATTGATTCTTCCCAGGGCGCTCGCGTTCACGACACGGGCCAGGTGTGCACGGGCGTCTCGGTGGCGGCGTTGGCCATGTAGCGCTCCAGCATCGCGGTCAGGGCCTCGGGGCGCGGCAGCGTGCGCTCCAGCGCTTCTAAAGTGCGGCGCTGCCAGCTGGAGCCGGTCTGTCCGCTGCTCGTGCGCGCCGCGATGATCTCAAGCGCTCGATCGACCTCATCCTCGTTGACACCTGCGGATAGCAGACCGGTGCGGGCCACAGGCAAGAGCTGCTCCACCAGCGCCCGTGCGCGCAGCGGCTCAGCTGGCGAGCTGTTCTCACCGGGCCAGAGCAGCTCGCCATCCAGACCCTCGCGCGCCGCGGCATAGAAATTTCGCCGCGCCTGACCAAAGGTCATGGCAGAGACCAGCGCCTCGGCGCGGGGCTTGAGCCCCAGCGTCAGCCCCAGGAAAAAGGCAGAGTTGGCAACCATGTCAACCACCGTCGGGCCCGCCGGTAGCGCCCGCTGCTCGATGCGCAGGTGGCCGCCGCCCGCCGGATCGTAGATGGCGCGATTCCAGCGCCAGGTTGTTCCATGGTGCAGCCGCAGCCCTTGAAGCTCGGGAATCCCCCCGGACTTCACGACGGCGCACGGATCCGGCTCGCGACTCGGGACCGGCAGGAGCGGCGGATGCATTGCCACGCTCTCGGCAAAGAGCTCAAGCGCGCCGCGGCGCACCCAGCCGTGGCCAAACGACACCCGCGCCGGTCGCCAGTCATCGTCGTCGGGGTAGCGGCTCTGGGAGAGCGACTGGCGAAACAGGGCGATGCGCGTCTCCTGCCACAGGCGATGCTCCAGAAACAGCGGCGAGTTTCCCGCGCACGCCAGCACCGGGCCCGCGGCCAGCTGGGCAGCGTTGTACATCTCTGCGAAGTCTGCGGCCGAGGTGCGCAGGTGCACCTGCAGCGAGGTGTTGGCACCCTCAAAAGTGGTCTCGTTGCCGTCGAGCTCCAGCGGATCTTCGCCATCGATCGACAGATGGAACGGACCGCCGCGAAGCTCCTGCATGCGAGCGGACATTGCCCGGTAGCGGGCCGTATCCGTGAGCGCCTCGGGCAGCAGGTGCTCGCTGCGCAGGGTGGGCAGGATGCCGATCATCGCGATGCGCCCGCCGTGCCGCTGCGCGCAGCTGCGCAGCGTCGCCAGGATGGCATTGAGCTCGTCGCCCATGTCCTTAAAGGGCTTTCCGCGCAGCGGCCGCGGCGAGCCGTTGATCTCCAGGTTGAAGCGGTCGAGCTCCAGCTTGACCCGCGCATCATCGGCTGCGGTCAGGATCTCGCGGTTGAGCCCCAGCGGTCGCGCAGCTGCATCGATGATGTTGAGCTCAAGCTCGATGCCCAGCGACGGTTCGCCAGCTCCGAAGCCCGGACGCGCGAGCAGCAGCTCCAGCGCGGCCAGATCCCCGCGCAGCTGCTCGGCGAAGCGCACGTGGTCCGCTTGTGAAAACGTCTCCTGCTGAATGTCTTGGCCCATAAACCCAAGTCTATGCACAAGATTGCTCGCAGGCCCGCTTAACCTGGAGGTCCGCTGAACCGGGCTGCGTTCTGGCCAAAGCGGAGTATTATGATGAGCATCCATGTGCCGGTTGCTGGGCATCCTCGCCAACGAGCGAACCAATTTTCACTTCGCGCTGCACGCGGCGCCGCGCAGCCTGGCCTCGCTTTCCAGCCAGCACCCGCACGGCTGGGGCATCGCGGTCTTCGACGCGCAGCAGGGCTGGACCTTGCAAAAGCAGCCGGTGCGCGCCAGCGAGTGTCCGCACTTTTTCAACGCCTCTTCGACCATTCAAGGTGAGCTGCTGCTGGCGCATGTGCGCGCGCGCACAGTGGGCCAGTCGACGCTTGCCAACACCCATCCGTTCTGGTGCGAACGCTGGCTGTTTGCGCATAACGGCACCATCACCAACACCGATTTTCTGCGCGCCCGCACCTCGCCCGAGCGACTGCGCTGCATCCAGGGCCAGACCGACAGCGAGCTGTTCTTTTCCTATCTGCTCACGCGGCTCGACGAAGCCGGAGTCACGGCCGAGCCGGCCTCAGAGCGGACGGACAGCGCCCTCAGCAGCGCGGTTCAAGAGGCGCGGTCGCAGCCGCAGTTTGGCGCCTGCAACTTCCTGCTCTCCGATGGCGATGCGCTCTACGCGCACCGCTTCGGCCGCACCCTGTTTGTCCTGGAGCGGACGCCCTCCGACAAGGTCCGCGTGCATCGGGTCTCCCACGAGACCGGCGCCAGCATCGACACGCCGTGGTCCGCGCATCGGCAGGCCATCCTGATCGCGTCCGAAGAGATGACCGAAGAGCCCTGGATCACCATCGATGAGCGCACGCTGCTGCGATGCGATCGTCTGCCCCAGCCGCGCTGGCGTATTCTGTAACCGCCCGAGCAGCCCTCCTGAATCGGGCTCCGAATCTGCGCACGAGGTCTTGCGACCCACATGCTGATATGATGTGCGCATGTCAGGTCAAACAGTGGGAAGCGTCGCGCGCAAGATCGCGCTTGTCGGAGCGGCCGTGCTGGCTGGCGGGCTCCTTTTTGTGAAGCTGCGCTATGGGGGCGGCGTGCCCTACCCCGATGTCAGCACCGCGCCGCTCATCGCCGCGGACAAGGTGCGCACGGTCGTCGAGCTGGAATATCCACCCGGCAACGTCACGGGCTCCCGGGATGGGCGCATCTTTTTCAACACGCATCCCTTCACAGGGTCGCAGCGCTTTACCGGCGCCTTCCTGTTCGAGCTGGTGGGCGGCACGCCGCGCCCCTACCCCGATGCCGCGTCGCAGCAGGATGTGCAGTTCGCCTTTGGCATGACCGTGGATGCGCAGAATCGGCTGTGGCTGACGGCGCCGGCCACCCTGGATCGCGCCCGCACGCGGCTTCTCGCCTATGACCTCGCGTCCAACCAGAAGGTCATCGATCACGAGCTGCCGCGGGGAGTGGCCCGCTTCGGTCAGGATCTGCGCGTGACTCCGGATGGTCAAACCGTATTCCTGGCCGATACCGGAGCCTCCGGGTTCACGCAGGCCTCGCTGGTGGTGGTGGATACCCGGCAGTGGTCGGTGCGCACGGTGCTGGCCGGGGATCCGTCGACGCAGCCGCAGGGCTGGGTGATGCGCACCCGGCAGGGTCCCTATCGGATCGGCTTTGGGCTTGTGACCATGGCGGTGGGTGTGGACGGGATCGCGCTCAGCGCAGATGGCGCCTGGCTCTATTTCGCCACCATGAGCCACGACACCCTGTATCGCGTGCGCACCGCGGATCTGCTGAACCCTGCGCTGTCAGAGTCCGAGCTCGCGCAGCGCCTGGAGAAGGTCGGCAAGAAGCCGCTGAGCGATGGCATCGCCGTGATGCCAGATGGCACCGTGCTGATTACCGATGTGGAAAACGGAGCCGTCGCCCGGCTCGATGCGTCGGGAAAGCTGGAGACGCTGGTGCGTCTGCCCGGCGTGGTCTGGTCGGATGGCGTCCATGTCGCGGCCAACGGCGAGGTGCTCTTTACCGACAGCAGCATCCCTTCCTATATCGATCAGCTGCTGCGCCCGCCGGCGCTGGAAAAGCTGCGCGCCGGCAGGCCGTATCGCATCTACGGATTCTTCCTGCCGGGCGCTCCAGGTTAGTCGCCTTTCAGCGCGTCCCAGACGGCCTTGGCCCAGCTGAGCGGCATCTTCTTGGATGCGCTCTCGCTGTCGAGGATGCCGCGCACGAGCGGCACGCCCTTGAAGACCTTGGCAAAGTCATCGGGAACGCCGAAGCCGCTGCGCTCCGCCTCCAGCAGGTTCTTGAGCATCGCCTTCTGCGGCCCGCTCATCTTGGACTCCGGCATATCGGGAACCTTGTCCGAGAACACGGCATTGGCCGCCTGATTCAGCGTCCCACAGCCGAAGTTCAGGTAGTGGTTGTTGCCGCCATCCTTGGACTTGATGAGGAAGAAGCCGAAGTAGCAGCCCGTCTCCACGATTGAGATCTTCTTGCCGGCCTTGACCTCTGCAAACGGCCAGCCGTTGAACATCTTGATCGATGAGTCCGGCTTGGCGGCAAACGCCTTGGTCAGACAGGCCTCGTGCCAGGACTGGCCAGCCTTGATCTCGGTCGCGGGGAAGATGAACTTGCCGGCGTCGCCCTTCTGAACAATCTGGTACATCTTGAGGCTGTCGTGGGTCTTGCCGACCCGCTTGCCGATGCGGACAAAGCCGAGCCAGGCCGACTCCTTGGGCGCCTTTTCAAACTGCGCAAAGTTCTCGGTATCGATCTCGATGTCTTTGCTGGTCAGACGCACGCCGCCAAACTTCGTGCGGTCATCGATCATCTCTTCGCCGCCATCTGCCTTCATCGACAGATCGGGGTTCTTGGGCATCTTCACGAAGACCTTGAGGCGCAGCTCCAGGTCGCCCTGCTCGGGCTTCTTGTTGAACTTCTCGCGATCCGCGGGCTTTTCATCAATGGCGTTGACCGAGTTGGTCTCCTCGCTGGCTTCGGTGCTGAGGAGCTTCTTCTTCCTGTCGGGGCCGGTCTCGCCCTTCTTCTTATCGTCCTCTTCTTCGTCTTTCTTTTTCTTAGCGTCCTCTTCTGCGTCCTTCTCTTTCTTCTTCTTGTCCTCTTCCTCTTTCCGCTTCTTCTCTTTTTCCGCTGTACCGCCCATATTCGGATTCCTTTCAGTTCAATGACCAGCGTGTATGTCTACGTATTGCTCACCGCAGCTAATCGGAGTCGGGCGCCTGGCGATCGCCATAGCGACGTGGTTCAAGCCCGTAGCGGACCAGCAGCCGCCGGAGCTGGGTGCGATGGACTCCCAGCGCGCGGGCAGTTGCCGAAACATTTCCCTGATTTGCATGCAGCGCGGCCTCGATTCGCCGCTGCTCCACCGGATCCAGCGGCGGCGGCGGCCTTGGCGTCGCCGCCATGAGCTCGGGACCAGGCGGCGGCTGCGAGCTGCTCAGCGCCGAGCCCGCGCCGTCGGGAAGGTGGCGCGCGTCGACCTGCAGGCTGCCCTGCGTCTTGGCGGCCTGCGCTGCGCTGCGAATCTCGACCAGCAGCTCGCGGATGTTTCCCGGCCACGGTCGCAGCAGGCAGGTCTCGATGAGTGAGCTGTGCAGCCCCGCCGACGTGTTGTTCTTGCGCACGATCGACTCGATGAGCCACGGCACCTCCTCGGGCCGCTTGCGCAGCGGCGGAATCGTCACCGCGGGCCGCCCGAGCCGGTAATACAGATCTTCGCGGAACGCACCGGCAGCCACCTGATTCTTGAGATCGCGACTGCTCGCCGAGCAGACCTTGAGCTCGATCGTCGTCGGCCGCGAAGCGCCCAGCGGCAAGAGCTCCTTGGTCTCCAGCACGCGCAGCAGCTTCGCCTGCACCTCCAGATCCAGCTTGCCGACATCGTCCAGAAACAGCGTTCCGCCGGCCGCGGCCTGAATGTATCCCTCGGTGCTCTCGCCGGTGCTCGGGTAGACGCCGCGGTACGCTCCGAACAGCAGCCGCTCGGCCAGCTCCTGCGGAATCGCCGCGCAGTTGACGGCCACAAAGTTCCCATCGGGCCGCGGTCCATGCTCGTGAAACGTGTGCGCGATGAGCTCCTTGCCAGTTCCGCTCTCGCCGCGAATGTGCAGCGTGTCGGCAAAGCTCGCCGCCTGCTTCACCTCGGCGAACAGGCTCTGTAGCGACGGTCCCAGGAGCAGTCCGCCTTCGACCAGGATTCCCTTTTCGGCCATCGGCTGGACATCGCGCAGCACGCACAGCAGCGAGTCGCCCATGCGCAGCACCCGATCGATCTCCACCGGCTGATAGGGACGGATGCGCCGCCCATCGCAGCTGGTTCCGTTCTGACTGCCCAGATCCGTAACCAGGAAGCGGCTGCCGTCAAAAGAGACCCGCGCGTGCTGGCGCGACATGCGCGGATCCGGAGGCAGACCGTGCGTTCCGCGTCCGAGCTCGATGACATTGTTTCCCAGCCGGATCACGGTTGCCAGCGGACGGCCGCAGCTGAACAGCAGCACCAGCCCCGGGTGCAGCTGCGCGGTGCCATCCCGATCACAGTCTTCCACGCCGTATTCCTTCAGCGTCGACACAGATTCCGGCATGCCACCCTTATTATAATTGAGTACGCACCCGAGAATGCGCATTCGCGCGGCGGGATTTCCCGGGCGCGCAGGCGGCGCTGGGCCGCCGCTCGGTTCAAGGGCGTGAAATGGCTGGCAAAATCAGCGGCGGGGCCGGGTCTCAGGGGTGCTGATAATTGACCCAGGTCTGCACATCAGCCAGCTCGGCCGGGGTGAGCGCGCCGGTTCCGACCGGCGGCATCGGCGTGGGCAGCTGGGCAACGACGCGCTGGCCGATGAGCGCCCGACGGCTCGCCCAGGCGGAGTAGGCTTCCAGGTCGATATGGGCGCTGCCCCCGGGCTGGTGGCAGACCTGACAGAGCCGCCGGTAGATCGGCACCAGCCGCTGCTGCCAGAACTGCTGATCCGCGCCCAGGCCGCCCGCCTCGCCAAAGCGGCGCAGCTGGCCGCCGCCAATCACCCAGACGTCTCCCACCGGCGAGCCCACAAGGCGCACATCTGCGGCAAGCTGCCCAGCGGGTCCGCGCAGCAGCTGACCGCCGCGCACCAGCGCCAGCGTGTCGCCCAGCGCCAGCCAGATGCCGTCGCCGGCCGCGACGATGCCGCGGATCACGTCCGGGGTCGGCGCCGCAAACACCTGCACCAGCGCGCCCTCCTGCTCGACAAAAAGTGCCAGCGGCGTGGCCGCCCACAGCCGCCCATCCGAGCCAAGGGCCGCGCCGATGCAGCCCGCGAGCGCATGGCGATGCAGGGTGCCGCCGGGCGGCGAAAACACCTGCACGCCCTGCTCATCCACCGTGGCCACGCGACCGCTGCCGCCCGCCAGCCCGCTCGGCGACAGCTCGAACTGGCTCTGCACGGCGCCATCGGTGATCGCCAGCCGGCCATCCAAGGCAAAGGCCACCTGCGCGCCGCCAATGGGCACCAGATTGCGCACCGGCGCGTCCGCAAGGCCGTAGCGCGCTGTGACATCTTCCAGCGCCGTGTGGCTGCGCAGCCGATAGAGGCGCCCTGCCCCATCCAGACCGAGCAGCCAGGTGCCCGCAAAGCCCAGCGCCGGCACCGCGGCGGCGGCCCGCCAGTCGCGCACGCTGCCATCGACCCCCAGCAGGCTGCCGCCGGTAAACGACCACGCGCCGCTGTCGCTGTAGATGGCCACGTCATCGCCGGCGTCGGCCACCGCGGCAACGCTTCCGACCAGGGTCTGCGACGTGTTCCAGTCGATGGAGATCACGCTCAGCGCGCCGGTCTCAAGCCCGCCAGCGGGGGGCGATGAATCCTCGCTGCCACAGCCGAGCAGGGGCGACATTGTTAACATCGTTAACATACCCAACAGCGGGCCCGGCGCGAAGCCGCGACCTACTGGGCGAAGCATGTCTTGTGCTCTCATGTCCGCGGCCCTCTCTGCTGGCTGGTTGTGGGCACCGTTCGGACCATCCGGTATTGCCCGCATGAGCGAACGATTCTGCACATAAAAAACGAGAAGATTGGGTGGAAAAGTTCCCAAGAAAATCGGGTTCGTTAGAAGATCCAAACACTTAGGAACTTCCAGCGCACCGGCCTCGTCCAGACAAAAAAGGCCGGGACCTGCGTGCCTGTTTCTTGGGAAGTTGACATCTCAAATCCGGTCGTGTCTCGCGTTGTCTCGGCCTTGTTCAAGGCAGAGCTCGAGGAGGAAAAGCGATGGCCATGGCAGTGGCAAGCAGTTGCAGGGCAGTGTTCGGCAGAGGCAGACAGGGCGCCGCCTTGGCGCTGGGAGTCGCGCTGGGGGCTGCGCTGGGAGCGGTCTCGTGCGGGCAGGACAGCGGGCCGGAGAGCCCGGCGCCGCAGACGATCTCACCGACGACAACCACGCCACTGCCGGCGGGGTTTGAGCCCGCCTCGACCGCGGCCTACGTCGCCAAGGTCAAGGGCCTTCTGACCAGCAGCCCGGCCACCGATGCCGAGGTGCAGGCCGTGACCGCGGATCCCAATGCGCTGGGCGGCCTGATCGATGCGTGGCTCAAGCAGCCCGAGTTTCAGGCCAAGATGCTGCGCTTTTTCCGCAACGCATTCCAGCAGGGTCAGATCTCGGCCGTGAACCTGACCGATCAGCTGGCCCAGACCAACCTCAGCTCGCGCCTCATGGGCAACATCACCGACAGCTTTGCGCTGACCGCGTGGCAGCTGGCGATGGTGGAGGGGCGCCCCTTTACCGAGGTCATCACCACCGACCGCTACATGCTGACGCCGCAGCTGGCGACGTTTCTGGCGTACCTCGACAACCGCGACATCAACGACCAGGGGCGGCTGACCGATCGCATCGTGCAGGCCAACAAGGACTTCGCGGTGACGCTGTCGCACGCCAGCGGACCGGTCACGCTGGATCAGACGCTGACCCCAGGCCCCATGTTCATGCACTGGTATCTGCCGGCGGATCTGCCCATGGGCTGCACGGATCCGCTGGTGTTCAAGAGCAACACGAGCCTGCTCTTTGCCTACCTGTTCGGGACGGTCTTTGCGACCACGGCCTGCAACGTGACGTTTGCCACGCCGCCGCAGTTTACCGATGCGGAGTACGACGCCTGGCGCATGGTGCGCGTGCGCCTGCCCGCCGCTGGCGAGACGCCCACGCCCTTTTACGATGCGCGCGCGATGCGCTCGTCCGGCGAGCTGGTGCTGCGCGTTCCGCGCGTCGGATTTTTCGGCACGCCGGCGTTTTTCGCCAACTGGTCCACCAACACCAGCAACCAGGCGCGCGTGACCATGAACCAGGCGCTGATCGTGGCGCTGGGGCGCAGCTTCGACGACACCAACAACACGGTGCCGCTGACCTCGCCGGGACTCGACGCGCAGCACGCATCGGATCCGGCCTGCTACGCGTGCCACAAGACGCTGGATCCGATGCGCCAGATCTTCCGCCAGGCCTATACGCTGGCCTATCACGAGCAGCAGGATCCGGCGCAGCTGGCGCTGCACGGCGTGTTCGCGGTCGATGGCGTCACCCGGCCGGTCGACAACGTCCAGGAGCTTGCGAGCGCGCTCGCGACCCATCCGCGCTTTGCCACTGCCTGGACGCAGAAGCTCTGCTTCTGGGCCAACTCTGCCTCGTGCAGCGAGGACGATCCGGAGTTTCAGCGCGTCGCCACGGCCTTTGAAAAGAGCGGCTTCAGCTGGAAGGTCCTGGTGCGCGAGCTGCTGGCCTCGCCGCTGGTGACCGGCGCGCGCGATACGCTGACCTTTGCGGATCAGGGCATGACGATCTCGGTGGCGCGCCGCGATCAGCTGTGCGCGGGGATGGCCATGCGATTGGGAATCCCCAACATCTGCACGCTGGGTCGCGCGCCGGGTCTCACGCAGCTGGTGCCCAGCGACGGCTATTCGCGTGGAGCCACGGCGCCGGTGATGGCCACGGACCCGAGCCTCTTTTATCGCGCTGCCACCGAGCAGCTGTGCCGCGTGTTCGCCGATTCGGTCGTGGATACCACAGTCATGGGCAAGCCCAGCCGCTACTCCAGCAAGGCCGCAGAGGCCGCGATCACCGACATGACGCAGACCGTGATGGGGCTGGTGCCCAGCGATCCGAGATCGGCGCTGCTGCGCCAGATCCTGAGCGATCACTTTGGCAAGGCCAGCAAGACCGCGGGCATCACGGCCACCGATGCACTCAAATCCACCTTTGTGCTGGCGTGCAGCGCACCAACCAGCATCTCGATTGGGCTCTAGGAGACCAGCCATGAACGTCACCAGGAGAGAAGTCATCCTGAGCTCGCTCTTTGGCGCCGGCTATGTGGGTCTGCGCGCCCTGGCCACGGGCCTGCCGGCCGCAGTGCTGCTAAACCCGCGCCACTCGCTGGCCGAGGCCTGCGCGGATCGCGAGCGCGCTCAATATGTCATCTGGGCGACCTCGGGCAGCGGCGATCCAGCCAACGCCAATGTGCCCGGAACCTATGATGATCCCGGCATCTCGCACCCGCTGGATGCCGCGATGGCGCCCACGCAGATGACGCTTGGCGGCAAGAGCTACACCGCCGCCAAGCCGTGGGCCAGCCTGCCGCAGGGTGTCCTGGATCGCACCTGCTTTTTCCACCACACCACGCTGACCAACAGCCACGCCAACGAGTCCAAGGTGCTCAAGCTCATGGGCGGCGTGAAGCGGCAGGAGATGCTGCTCTCGCTCATGGCCAAGCAGCTGAGCCCGTGCCTGAACACGATCCAGACCGAGCCGGCCTCGGTAAGCGGTGAGCTCATCACGTTCGGCGGGCGCGTGCTGCCGGCGCTGACGCCCACCGGGCTGCGCGATGTGCTGACCAGCGCCAAGGGCCCGCTCACCAATCTGCAGCAGCTCCGCGATGCCGATATGGATCGCATGAACGAGGCGCTCAAGTCGAGCGGCAACACGGCGCAGCGCGCGTACCTGGATCGGCTGGCGCTCTCCAAGAGCGAGCTGCGCAATATCTCGGACAACCTGCTCAGCAGCCTGGCCGCGATCAAGGCCAACGATGTCGAAGGCCAGCTCACCGCAGCGGTGGCGCTGTTTCAGATGAACGTGACGCCAGCGTCGGTCATCTTCATCCCGTTTGGCGGCGACAACCACAGCGATCCCAACCTGGCGCGCGAGTCCCAGCAGCACGTGAGCGGCGTCGCTGCGATCGCCAGCCTGATGCAGAAGCTGACCGCGGCGGGACTTCAGGATCGCGTGACGTTCGTGCTGATGAACGTCTTTGGGCGCTCGCTCAATAGGCCCATGCGCATGGGCCGCGATCACCTGGGCAACCATCACTGCTCGGTGATCATCGGCAAGCGCGTGCGCAGCAGTGTGATCGGCAGCGTCACCAAGCTCGGCAGCGACTATGCCGCCACTGGCATCGACTCGCGCACCGGCGGCGGCAGCGCCACCGGTGACATCGCATTTGCCGACACGCTGGGCGCGGTGGGAAAGACCATCGGCGCCGCAGTGGGCCTGACTCCCGAGGTCCTAAACGATCAGATCACGGCCGGAAAGATCGTCCAGGCCGCGCTAAACAGCTGATATCCCTTCGCCGCTGCCCGCCTAGAACTCGATCTTGCGGGTGGCGATGTCCTTCCACATCACCCAGTCGCCCATGAAGCTGTAGAGCGGATGCTGGAACGTCGCCGGGCGGTTCTTCTCAAAGCCGAAGTGGCCAATCCAGGACATGCCGTAGCCGATGGCCAGGCCCAGCGCGGCCCAGCCCGGCCGCCCGCTCTTGATCGCT
>Ga0075163_10007736_pt1 | contig 14185 bp, 17 predicted proteins | sample JI1023141ADNA_FD_71478 | JGI IMG/M metagenome (GOLD analysis project Ga0075163, IMG submission 71478) | Wastewater effluent complex algal communities from Wisconsin, to seasonally profile nutrient transformation and Carbon sequestration -... | ecosystem: Engineered > WWTP > Effluent > Algae...
CGTCTTACGTCGCTGCGGAGTTCTGTTACATCACTGCGGAGTTCCTTGATTTCGTCGGTATTCTTTTGTATCTGCACAGCCATTGTTGTGCAGAGATTCAGGATCGCTTCTACTTTTTCGTCGAGTGTCATTGTATTTCTCCCGTCGGAAATAATACATTCAGAAAATGCTTTTAAGAACGAAGTATAATTTACAAAATCTTCTGCATAACCCATAGAAGAATACACGCAATCGTAAGCCAAACAACCACATTCAGGAAGTCCAAGCGGTTTTCGGATGGTGGATAGATTGTGTTGCTTTTACCACGGAAGAAGTAGCGAATGAACAGTTCGGTTAGCATCGTTGGAAAGTAAAATTAGTTTCGTTTCCTAAAGCACAGCGACGCATTATGACCGCCAAAACCAAATGTATTGCTGATAGCCGCATGAATACTACGTTCTACGGGCTTGTTCGGTACATAAAAGAGGTCGCAATCGGGGTCGGGTGTTTCGTAATTGATAGTGGGCGGAAGCGTGTTGTGATGGAGTGCAAGGACTGTCGCGGCGGCTTCTACGGCACCAGCCGCACCCAGCAAATGTCCCGTCATAGACTTGGTGGAACTGACGGCAAGATTGTATGCGTGGTCGCCGAAAACAGTCTTGATGGCAAGTGTTTCGTTCTTGTCGTTGAGTGGTGTAGAAGTGCCGTGAGCGTTGATGTATCCAATCTCGTGCGGTTCTATCCCCGCGTCCCGCATTGCTAGGCGCATTGACCGCGCAGCTCCTTCGCCGCCCTCTGCCGGATGAGTGATGTGGTATGCGTCATCGGTCAGTCCGAATCCTGCAGCTTCGGCATAGATTCTTGCGCCGCGCTGTTCGGCGTGTTCGAGTGTTTCCAATACTAATACCGCGCCGCCTTCACCCATCACAAAACCGCTCCGTTCTTTGTCGAAAGGGCGGCTTGCTTTTTCAGGTGCATCATTCAGCGTAGAGAGCGCCCGCATTGCACCAAAGCCGCCGATGCCCATGGGCGTTATCACGGCTTCGCTACCGCCCGCCAGTATCATATCGGCATCGCCACGTTGCAAAAGCATCATCGCATCGGCGATGCAATGCGACGAGGTAGCACAGGCAGAGACCGCACCGTAGTTCGGTCCCTTGAAGCCGTAGCGAATAGCAATTTGCCCTGCGGCGATATTGGAAATAAGCATCGGCACAAAAAAGGGCGAGATGCGGTCTGGATTGCCGCCACGTTTGTAGAGTTCTTCCTGCTGTTTGTGATATGTCCACATTCCACCAATGCCGGAGCCAAACATCACGCCGACGCGCTCCTTGTCAAGCCTTTCCACGTCCACGCCAGCATCGTCCAAAGCCATCGCTGCGGATGCAATGGCGTAATGCGTGAACGGATCCATCCGCTGCGCTTCTTTGCGGGAAACAAACTGCTGCACATCGAAATCTTTTACCTCGCAGGCAAAATGCGTGTTATAGGAACTTGCATCGAAGCGGGTGATTGGCGCTGCACCGCTTGTGCTTTGCATCATTGCTTGCCAGAAGGCATCCTTGCTGTTACCAATCGGCGTAACAACGCCAATGCCGGTAACGACAATTGTGGGAAAATTGAAACGTGCCATATAGTTTGTTGAATGATAGGTGCAAATGACGGGTCTGATTTGGCGGATGCAAAAGGGAAAAAACAAAAACTTTCCAAGCCTGCCGGATGGTTTTTGAAGAACACCCACGACTTGGAAAGTTTACGAATTGCGATGAGGCAGCGAGATTACTTTGCTTTGGATTCGAGATATTTCACCGCGTCGCCGACTGTTTGGATTTTCTCTGCATCACTGTCTTCGATAGTAACGTTGAACTCTTTTTCAAATTCCATGATGAGTTCTACGGTGTCAAGCGAATCAGCACCCAAGTCGTTGGTAAATGATGCGTCGTCGGTGATTTGGGTTTCTTCAACGCCCAATTTATCAACAATAATTTTCTTAACGCGTTCTGCGATAGACATACTTAAAACCTTAAAAAGGTGAACAAAAAGTGATTAATAATTTGAACTAATTGTGTGTAATCTTAATTCATGCGCTCTTGAGTTATGCCGCCAAGCCGCCATCTACCACGATAGTCTGTGCAGTAATATATGACGCATCATCGGAAGCAAGAAACGCAACCACCGAAGCAATTTCCGACGGCTGCGCTGTACGACCAAGCGGGATGCTGCTTTGCAGGGCTTTTTTCTGCTCGTCGCTAATTTTGGCAGTCATGTCCGTGTCGATATAGCCCGGAGCAACGCAATTTACTAAAATATTTCGAGACGACAATTCCTTCGCAAAGGATTTTGTCAGTCCGATAAGTCCAGCTTTGGAAGCAGCATAGTTCACTTGTCCGGCATTGCCGGTGATGCCGACAATGGAGCCGATATTGATAATCTTGCCCGCTCGCTGACTCATCATCGGCTTGCAAACGGCTTTACTCGTGAGAAATGCGCCCTTGAGATTGGTATCAATCACCGAATCCCAGTCGTTTTCGCTCATGCGCAGGACGAGTGTATCTTTCGTGATGCCGGCGTTGTTGACAAGAATATCAATGCGCTTTGCCGTGTTGGTGGGGTGCTCAAGCACCGTTTTAATAAGATTGTTGACCGAGTCTGCATTTGCCACGTCTGCCTGTACCGCATGAACACTGAGTTCTTGTGCAAGTGCCGATGCTTTGTCGGGGCTGGAATTGTAGGTAAAGTACACCGTCGCACCCTCGGCGGACAAACGGCGGACAATCGCCTCGCCAATGCCGCGTGAACCGCCAGTAACGAGGGCTATTTTGCCGGAAAGTTTAGTCATAACAGAAAAATGGAGTAAAAAGATTGACAACGATTATTCTTTGGTAGATTTCCAGTCGTTCAGTTCCGATTCAATGAAGAAACTGAGCAAATCACGGTACATTTTTTCGACGACTTCGGGGTCTATGCCTTCGTCTTCAGCCCACGCACGGCGCTGCTCCAAAAGACTACGCACACGCTCGACGGCACGAACACTTGCTTCGCTCGTTTTGAACTGCGAAGCCGCACGAACATATTTCAAGCGCTCACCGAGAGCCGCCACAATATTGCGGTCAATACGGTCAATTTCCGCGCGAATTTCCGCTATATTTTCGCATTGTTCAGGTGTTTTCATAATCATGAAAATTTAAGACAAAAGTGCTTTGACGTGTTCTGCGGTATCAACGCCGCTAATGTTTACCGTGCCGCTCACGATGCGCTTTACAAGACCTTGCAAGACGTTTCCGGGACCAAGCTCAATAAATGTATCTATGCCTGATGCTTGCATCGCCTGCACACTCTGCGTCCAGAGAACGGGCGCGGTGAGTTGTTGCACAAGCGCCGCACGAATCTCATCCGCTTTGCGAAGTGGTTTGGCAAGGGCGTTTGCATAAACTTCCACCGTTGCATCGTGCATGGTGGCTGCGTAGATAGCTTTTTCGAGTTCGTTTTGAGCGCTTTGCATCAGCGGTGAGTGAAACGCACCACTAACGGGAAGCTCTTTTACCAGTTTTGCTCCGGCAGCCTTGAAGTCCGACATTTTTGAGCGAAGATATTCAGCGCTGCCGGAAATGACTACTTGTCCGGGCGAATTGAAATTTGCGGCGACAATAATATCGTTGCCATTGGTGAGCGAGGCGCAGAGTTCGCGCACCTTCTCATCGTCCATCCCTACAACGGCAGCCATTGTGCCGGGGAGAGTCTCGCCGACGCGAAACATCAGTTCGCCGCGCAATTTGACAAGCCCCAGACCTGTGGCGAAATCTACCACTTCGGCAGCAAAAAGCGCTGAGTATTCGCCAAGGGAGTGTCCGGCAGCCGCATGAAACGGTACTTTTTCTTTGAGTAGCGTTGCCAATATTGCTTCGTGTACGAAGAGTGCGGGCTGCGTGTAGCGAGTTTCCTTAAGCGTTTCGGCTGGACCATCGAAGCAAATCGTACTAAGGCTTGTGCCCATGATACTATCTGCTTCGGCAAGCATCTGTTTTGCTTCAGGGAATGCGTCTGCTAGATCCCGCATCATACCGACGTATTGCGAGCCTTGACCGGAAAACACGAGTGCTGTTGCCATTATTTTATCCCCCATTTCAGGAACATTGCGCCGTAGGTGAAGCCGCCGCCAAAAGCTGCTACAATCATATTGTCGCCATACTTAATTTTACCTTCTTTTTGCCATTCGGAAAGGCAGATTGGAATTGTGCCTGCTGTTGTGTTTCCATACCGTTGGATATTAATCATAACGCGGTCTATGTCGAGTTCCATACGATTAGCAGTTGCTTCGATAATGCGCAGATTTGCTTGATGCGGCACAAGCCATGCCACATCGTTACCCGTAAGATTGTTGCGTTGCATGACATCCGAAGTCGCATCAGCCATGCTTTTGACGGCTGCTTTGAAGACGTGCTGCCCTTCTTGATAAGCATAGTGCAAGCGCTGATCAACGGTTTCGTGTGAGGCGGGCATTACACTGCCACCGGCTTTCATATGGAGGTGCGGCAGACCGCTTCCGTCCACGTGTAGCACGGAATCAATAATGCCAACAGTATCGTCATCACTGGCTTCCAGCAAAACTGCTCCTGCACCATCGCCGAAAATAATACACGTTGCACGGTCTAAAGGGTCAACGATTGCTGTCATTTTATCGGCACCAACCACAATCGCCTTTTTCGAGCCGCCGGACTCAATCAGTCGGCGAGCAGTTTCCAGCGCAAAAATGAAACCCGAACAGGCAGCCGAAATATCAAAGCCCCATATTTTGGGATGCTTCATGCCAAGTTTGTGTTGGATGAGGCAGGCGGTGGCAGGAAATACGTGGTCGGGAGTGACGGTGGCGCAAATGATAAAATCTATTTCATCTTTGTCAATGCCGCGCATTTTCAGGCAGTCTTCGATAGCGCGAACACCCATATCGGATGTCGCCATGTCGTCAGGCGCATAACGGCGCTCTCGAATGCCGGTGCGAGTGGTAATCCACTCGTCGGTTGTGTCCATGCGCTCTTCAAAATACTTGTTGGTGATAACATTATCGGGAACGTAATGCCCGACGGCAGTAATGACGGCTTTTTTCATGGAATTCAGGTTTATGCTTGTTGAGATTGTGGAGCGAGTGCAGGCGGATTAAGCGCATTTTCGATGCTGATATTGACTTCTTTGCGAACGACTTCTTCGGCGCGGAGAATCATGTTCTTGAGCGCAAGTGGCGTAGATTTGCCATGTCCGATGATGCTTACGCCGTTTACACCCAGAAGCGGTACACCGCCGTATTCTTCGTAGTTCATGCCTGTCAAAGCGCCTTTGAGCGCTGGTCTGGCTACTCCCATCATTACCTTATTGCCTAGGCTTTTGTCAGCGTACGCGGTAAATTTTGCCTTGAGAAAAGTGAGCATACTTTCGGCAAACTTGAGAACGATATTCCCTACAAAGCCGTCGCAGACAACCACGTCCGCCGAGCCGATGAGAATATCACGTCCTTCGATATTGCCAATAAAATTAAGATTGCTGGCTTTGAGAAGTCCAAACGTTTCGACTGCAGCCTCGTTGCCTTTGATTTCTTCCTCGCCGACGTTGAGCAAGCCCACGCGCGGGTGCTCAAAACCGAGCATCTGCCGCACATAAATACTGCCCATCACGGCAAATTCGTACAAATGCTTCGGTTTGCAATCCACATTTGCGCCTGCATCAACAAGAAGCGTCGGACGTGCTTCGGTAGTGGGAAGAAATGTGCCGATGGTGGGGCGACTTACGCCATTGATTCGCCCAAGAAGCAAGGTGGAATGCGACATTACAGCCCCCGTGTTTCCAGCAGAAACAAACGCCTGCGCATAGCCCTCGGCGTGCTGTTGTAGCCCAATGTAGAGCGACGAGCCGCGTTTCTTCCGAAAAGCAACGGCAGGTTCGTCTTCCATTGTGACAACATCGTCAGCATGAATAATGGGGAAATCCGTTGCTGCTGCGCCGTGTTGCGCCAGAGCGGAACGAATATCCTTTTCGCGCCCGACGAAAGCAACTTCGGCATTGATATTGTTCGCCTTGAAGTGCTGCATGGCTGCTATTGCGCCCAGCACCTCGTTTTGTGGGGCAAAATCACCGCCCATAGCGTCGAGAATGATACGAACTGTTTGTGACTGAGCCATAGTCTTGCTCCAAAATCGTGATTCCTGAACAAACGGGACAAAGTTATGAAGCCGAGAAAATACGCAAACCAAGCGAGAGCAAAAAAGAAAATTTTGCCCTGAAAAAGTACGGGAACAAACATCTGTGCAAAAGCCACATAGTCTGTTCCCGTAAAAATGTCATAACCACTGGTGAGCGCTTGTGTGCTCTATAAAACGATTACTCTGCCGCCGCGCCGTCGCTCACGCGAACAACGCTACGACCGTTATAGTAACCGCATGAAGGGCAAGCTGCGTGGGCAAGTTTTTGCTCGTTGCAGTTCGGACATTCCACCAATGTGGAAGCGACCGCTTTGTAGTGGGTGCGGCGTTTTGCGCTGCGAGATTTCGAGTGTCTGCGTTTGGGATTAGGCATTGTCGTATCCTAAAAAATCGAGTGTGAAAGTAAGAATGTTGTTTGTTTATCTATCAGCGTTATTTTTTGTCAAAAGTAATGTTTTGCAGTGCTGCCCACCGTGGGTCTATCGCTTCTGAAGAAGGGATGTGTTTTTCGCTAAAATCAGGAAAAACGTCAGCAAATTCTTTGTCCCGATACTGAGGTGCAGTGCGCTTCAGGGGTAAGTTTATCCCTATTTCTTGCCGCACTTCGTCGGTAATATCTATTTTGGTGTCGTCCTCACGGATATAATATGGCGGCTCTACATCTTCTTTGTCGGCATGGAAATTTGCAAGCATTGTGTTTGCAATATATTCCAGCGAAAATTGGGCGCTAATCGTTTCTTCAAACTCTTCCCCCGAAACGTCGCAGAGAAGTCGGGCGGGCGCTTCTGCTACAAGGTCAAGCAAATAGCGTTTTCCATGCTTGCGCATAGTCCCGCTCACGCGAAGTGTTCCAAAGAACTCCTCAAAAATGTGATCAATTTCTGAGCAATCGGCAGATGCTTCAACGGGATACTGTCCGTCGATCAGACCTTTGATAGAGATAGTCAACATAGCGATTGTGAGGCGTATTCCTGCAAGCGTTTGAGGATAAAGACAACAGAAATTTTACCGAAAGACTTCAAATATATGCTTTTTGTGCGTGTTACAAAAGAAAAATATACACAGTGCTCAAAAGATAAGCCAAAAGGCAAGATGAAACAAGGCATCTTGGATGCTGACCATTCTCGAATGAAAAGAGGCGGTGAAATATCGAAAAGAGGCTTTAATAAGAAATCTCTATGAAAATTATGCAAAGTGCTGAAAAAAATGTATATTTGAGGCTTTACTTGTTCATTTGTTTCAAATGCAGTTCATTCAGCCTTTTCAATAGCAGGCTTGAAAGAAAGACATTCATGCGAGCAATCATACCCGTTGCCGGAGTCGGCAGCCGTTTGCGCCCTCACACATACACCCTCCCCAAAGTCCTACTGAACGTAGCAGGTAAGCCTATTCTCGGACATATTCTTGATGAACTTGTGCAGCAGGGCTTCAAAGAAGCAACCATTATTACCGGCTACATGAAGGAGCTTGTTGAGCAGTACGTTACAACAAATTACTCGCTCAAATTCGATTTTGTCGAGCAATCCGAACTCAAAGGCTTAGGGCACGCGCTCTGGCTTGCACGCCACACCTTCACCGATGACCCACTCTTTATTATTTTGGGCGATACCATTTTTGATGTGGCGCTGGGAGAAGTGTTGCAGTCCGCACACAGCGCACTGGGCGTGAAGACGGTGGAAGACCCGCGCCGATTCGGGGTTGTGGAAATGGGCGCGAACAATCAGTTTGTGGCTAAACTTGTCGAAAAGCCCGAAGTGCCGCCGACCAACCTTGCGATTGTTGGTTTGTATTACATCAAAAAACCGCGGCTTTTGGCAGAATGTCTTGATTACATCGTTACGAACAACATTCGCACCCGCGACGAATATCAGCTCACCGATGCGCTCCAGCGCATGATTGACGAAGGCGAGCAGTTTACGACTTTCCCGGTCGAGGGATGGTACGACTGCGGCAAACCGGAAACAATGCTTGCGACCAACCGTTATCTGCTTGAACGCAAGCCATTATCACGCGAATGCACCGATACGATTGTCATTCCGCCGGTGTATATTTCCCCAAGTGCAGTCGTAGAGCGCTCTGTCATCGGTCCATTTGCAACAGTGGCTGAGGGCGCAATGGTACTCAATTCCATTGTCCGCGATTCAATTATCAGTGATTACGCTACAGTTGACCAATCAATGCTTGATCGCTCAATCGTGGGTAATAATGCGCAGGTGCGCGGCAATTTTCGCCGCATCAACGTTGGTGATTCCAGCGAAGTTGATTTTAGCACCCCATAACAGCAGACACTTTATCAATCTGAAATAACCTTACAACTTTTCTTCCACGTTTATTTTTCGTTATGTCGTATTTCTTTACATCCGAATCCGTTTCCGAAGGTCATCCCGACAAGATTTGCGATCAAGTCTCCGATGCCGTTCTTGATGCCGTCTTGACGCAAGATCCCACCGGGCGCGTTGCCTGCGAGTCTTTTGCTACAACGGGCTTGATTGTTGTGGGCGGCGAAATTACCACCACCACCTACATTGACCTGCCAGACCTTGTGCGCGGCGTTATACGCGACATTGGCTATACGAAAGCAGAATATCGCTTCGATTGTGATTCCTGTGCTGTGGTGAATGTCATTAACCGCCAATCTCCCGATATTGCGCAAGGCGTGGACACAGGCGGCGCGGGCGACCAAGGAATGATGTTCGGTTATGCGTGTAACGAAACACCGGAACTCATGCCGGCGGCGATTACCTTTGCGCACAAAATTGTTCATAAACTGGCTGAAATTCGTAAAAATCATCCGTCCCAAATGCCGTATTTGCGCCCCGATGCAAAATCACAGGTGACGCTTGAGTACAACGATGATAACACCATAAAGCGCGTTGACGCTATCGTCGTTTCCACGCAGCACGACCCCGATGCGGCGAACAAAACAATTACCGATGATGTATTCAATCACGTTATTAAGCACGTTATTCCGGCAAATTTGCTCGACGATAACACGAAATACCATATCAATCCAACCGGCAAGTTTGTCATCGGTGGTCCGCATGGTGATACAGGCTTGACGGGACGCAAAATCATCGTGGACACCTACGGCGGTAAAGCCCCCCACGGCGGCGGTGCATTTTCCGGCAAAGACCCGACCAAAGTTGACCGCTCGGCTGCATATGCTGCGCGGCATTTGGCGAAAAATATTGTTGCGGCGGGCTTGGCAACAGAGTGTACGATTCAGGTTTCTTACGCTATCGGCGTTGCGCAGCCCGTATCGGTTCATGTCAATACGCACAATACCAGCAAAATTGCGGGCAGCGTAATGAGCGACTTTATTCGGAAGAATATTGACCTCACGCCAGCCGGTATTATTAAACGCCTTAATCTGCGTCGTCCGATTTATCGTGCTTCTGCTGCCTACGGACATTTTGGTCGTAATGAGTTCCCATGGGAACAATTAGACCTCGTAGATGTGTTTAAGAAGATTGCGTAATCAGCGCAGCATAATGTTGAATTCTAACTCACACAGTTTCATCTTTTCTAAGCATTGTAAAGACAATGGCAACAACAACCAAAAAAGCTTCGGCAAAAAAAGCAGCAAAACCTGCCGCTAAAGTCGTCGCAAAAGCAGCCGCTAAACCGGCAGCAAAAAACGGTGTCCATAAAAATGGCACACACACCAACGGCGCAGCAAAAGTAGCTGCAAAACCAGCAGGAAAAGCAGCTATCCCCGCGAAAAAAGGCAAAGGCAGCTTTAGCGAAGTTCCGGGCAAATACTGCGTCCGCGACATCGGTCTTGCCGAAGAAGGTCGCAAACTCATTCAATGGGCAGAATCGCGTATGCCCGTGCTGATGCACATCCGTGATACCTACAAAAAATCGCAGCCGCTCAAAGGCTTGCGTCTTGCAGGTTCGTTGCACGTAACCAAAGAAACAGCAGTGCTTGTAGAGACATTCGCGGCTCTCGGCGCGGAAGTGTCTTGGTCGGGCTGCAACCCGCTTTCCACCAACGATCCCGTTGCTGCTGCTCTTGCAAAAGGCGGCATCTCTATCTTTGCATGGTATGGCAATCACGAAGATTTCTACTGGTGTATTGAGCGCACGATTGACCTCAAGCCAAACTTGACGCTTGACGACGGCTGCGACCTCATCAACACTGTACACGAGAAATACGCAGATTATGCTCGTAAAGAAGTTATTGGCGGCACCGAAGAAACCACAACCGGTGTTCAGCGCCTTCGCGCTCGCGCAGCAGCAGGCAAACTCTACTATCCCGTGTATGCCGTGAATGACGCTATCACCAAATGGGATTTTGATAACGTTTATGGCACCGGTCAGTCCACGCTGGACGGTATTCTTCGTGCTACTTCCGTCATGCTTGCCGGCAAAACATTCGTTGTCGCCGGACACGGACATTGCGGGCAGGGCGTTGCAAAACGCGCTAAAGGCATGGGTTCCAATATCATTATTACCGAAGTAAAAGCAACGTCGGCAATTAAAGGTATTTTGGAAGGCTACCGCGTTATGTCTATGGACGATGCGGCTAAAGAAGGCGATATCTTCTGCACCGCGACCGGCGTAAAAGATATTATCCGCAAACGCCACTTCCTTTCGATGAAAGACGGTGCTATCGTTTGCAACACCGGTCACTACGATGCGGAAATCAATCTTGAAGAGTTGGCTTCCATCTCCAAAAGCAAGCGCACCATTCGTCCGAACTGCGAAGAATACACGCTCAAAAACGGCAACAAAATTTTCGTTTTGGCAGAAGGTCGCCTCGTGAACTTGGCTGCTGCTGAAGGACATCCGTCGGAAGTGATGGATATGTCTTTCTCTAATCAGCTTATGTGCCACCTCAAATTGGCTGAAGCATACAAAGCAGGCAAAAAACTTCCGAACCAAGTTCTTGACATTGACGAGACGCAAGATGAATTTATCGCTGAAACAAAGCTCAGAACAATGGGTATGTCTATGGATAAACTCACAAAAGAGCAGCTTTCTTATATCAACGACTATAACGCAGGTACCTAAGTTGTTTTCGTTGCATAGCGCATAAAAACTTGAGGCGGTTAAGCATCAACGCTTGCTGCCTCAACTTTTTTTGGTACTTTCGCAATTGGCATTTATTTTTTTCGTCATATCAATAACCAAGGAAATGTTATGGATACAGAGCTGGTTACAACAGTTATTCAGGGCTTCGATGAGCAACTAAGCGCCTTGTACGCAGAGAAAGAACTTTTGGAAAAAGAAATCGGTATTTCAAGCGCTGAAGATGTTATCGCAATGATTCGCAGCCTTGAAGAGCAGTTGAATGCTCTCTATGCAGAACCAAGAGCATAACACGGAAATTTACGATTTTACGAATAACCTTTTTACCACAGGAGAATCACTATGACGAGTTTTGTTCCTGATAGTGTTTTGCAGAAACTTGCAGCACTTCACCGCACAGAAGCAGATACTCTGGATTTCGGCGTTGTAAAGGTGGATGACGCAGGCGTTATCCACCTTTTCAATAAATATGAATCTGAACTAGCCGGAATTGCACCGAACGATGCCATTGGCAAAAATTACTTTACCCAATTAGCCCCTTGCACCAATAACCGCCTCTTCTTCGGACGCTTCAAGGACGGTGTTGCTGCTAACAGCCTCAACGTTGCTCTTCCCTATACCTTCACCTACAAAATGCGCCCCACCAACGTGCAAATTCACCTGTACCGCGATGGCGCAACAAAAACCAACTGGATATTTGTCAAAAAACGTTGATTCAGACCTTGACGCAATAATGTATTATTCCTGCGGCTGTCGGACTTCTCCGATAGCCGCTTTTTGCATACAGAGCAAATTTATGCCGCATCACTATTCACTTTGGCAGAAGCGTCTCCGCGAGCGCCTTTTCGAGCAGGCGTACCCGCTTTGGGTGGACAGCGAGGGCGTACTTCCTGCGGCATCCTTGTGGTATCAGATGCGAGAGCGTTTACAGTTACTGCGCGATGCAGAAATTGGTGCCGGAGACCGCATTGTGCTTCAGCTTCCAGTTCACCGCGATTATCTTGCATGGTTGTTCGCCGCGCTTTGGCAGGGCTGCACCGTCGCACTTGCCCATCCCACAAGCGACGCTCAGGCTTTAGTGAGATTCTTTTCTGCGAAGGCAGTGATAAATGAAAACGGCTTGAGGAACTATGATTTAGAGGAATCTATTGCAACGCCTGATATTTGCTTGCTTTTGGCGAGTTCCGGTACTTCCGGCACGCCACGCTGGATTGCATTATCGGATCGCAATATCTTTAGCGTTATTGACAGCCATTTGCCGATTCTGAATTTGGTGGATGTGCATGAAAGCTCCTACAGTGCCGCACGGGTACTGTCCCTTCTGCCGCTTCATCATGCCTTTGGCTTAGTCATTGATTTTTTCGCAGCCTTTTTTGCCGGAGCCGAAATTGTCCGTGATAATAGCGGTGGGCGCGATATTCAGCAGATCCTTCGCTTGGCAGAGAATCATAGCATTACGCACTGTTCGTTTGTGCCGCTTCTGGTCAAGCGCCTGGCGGCGCTGGCGGAGGGACGGGCTTTCTTGCGCAGTTTGCAAGGAGGCGTTATCGGTGGTGCGCCTGTGAACGCCGAGCTTGCCACATTCCTCCGCACAACTCGTTTGCGAGTGGGCTACGGGCAAACGGAAGCATCGCCCGGAATCACGCTTGGAGAGCCGAGCGTGTGGCAGGAGCATTATTTGGGACAGACAATTGGCTGCGAAACCCGTATAAGCGCTGAGGGTGTACTAGAGTTTCGCGGCGAAAATGCGCACACTGGATTGTGGACGGAACAAGGTTTGGTGCGATATACAGCAGATCGGTGGGTGAATACGGGCGATTACGTAAAAGCAAGTACCGATGCGACAGCCAAAGGATATATTTTTGTCGGGCGTACTGACGACACCTTCAAACTTGCCAATGGGCGCTTTATTCCTGCTCCGGAGTGGGAAATGATACTCCGAAGCCGCTTAGAAGGCTGCACGGAAGTAATGATTTTTTCGCACGATGGTGAGAGTTGTACTGTTTATCTTGCCTTTAGCAGTGAGATTCCGATGCAGACAATCGAACAACTACGAAAGTCTGTGCTTGAATGCTTGCCAATACCAAAGGATTTGCTTGATGAGGTGTGTATCATTTCGCTTGATAAATGGCTGTACACGCCGAAAGGCAGTACGAATCGGAGCGCAATGAGGGAAATGGCTATGCGGCATCAGCAATAATACCATTCTCCGTTATCACCGCATCCAACCTAATATCATGCTCCTCAGTGCTGATGCCTTCTTCCACAAACTGGCACTGGAAGGCAAGACCGATAAGGTACGGTCTCGTGCTCGCTTCAGAGAGAAGCTCTTGGAGAAAACGGTCGTAATATCCTTTGCCATAACCGATGCGATTCAATGCCACATCAAACCCCAAAAGCGGCACAATGACGCAGTCGCAGGGCATGGCGGCAAGGACAGCAGGCGTGATAGTATTAGTGACAGCATTCGTGTTATTATTGGCGAGGTTATGTTGTGGGGTGGGAATACCAAAAGAATCAGTCTCAAAGCGCGTTTGAGGGGTGATAATGCGATGTTCCAAGCGATTGCTTGCTCCGGAAACAATTGGTACAAGGACACGTTTTTGCTCCTCAAAGGCGCTCTGTATCAATCCTTGCGTTTGCACCTCCGTTCCAAATGAACAGTAAATATGTACTATCCGAGATTTGTTCCACCACGCTTGAGAACGTACCAAGCCTGAGATTATTCCGCTCCGCTCCGCACGTTCTTTTGAAGGTAAGCGAGCACGGCGTTCTTTTAGTATAGTGCGTAAGCGCTGTTTTGTCATGTTGTTCGACGCTTCCATGGTTCAGGCGTAACATTTTTCTTGTTCGTTATTTAGATTTAGTTTAAGTTAGCACTTGTGAGTTTCTTCTCCCAATACTATTTCACGCTAACGAACTATGAACGAAATTCCTGTCGGTTCCAAAGCCCGCATCGTGACCTACACGCAGCACGACTC
>Ga0075163_10007737_pt1 | contig 14184 bp, 10 predicted proteins | sample JI1023141ADNA_FD_71478 | JGI IMG/M metagenome (GOLD analysis project Ga0075163, IMG submission 71478) | Wastewater effluent complex algal communities from Wisconsin, to seasonally profile nutrient transformation and Carbon sequestration -... | ecosystem: Engineered > WWTP > Effluent > Algae...
GGCCGGGCCGAGGAAGTTCAGCACGGGCAGGCAGGCGAGCTTCAGCGCATGCAAAAACACCACCGAGGTCTCGCTGGCACCTTTCGCTCTCGCGGTGCGCACAAATTCGAGCGCGAGAGTTTCACGCAGGCTGCCACGCGTGAGCCGGGCGATCTGAGCGCTGTAAATGATCCCCAGCGTCAACGCGGGCATCACGACATCGGAGGCTTCATACCAGCCGGAGGCATTGAACCAGCGCAGCTTCAAACCGAGCAGCAACGCGATGACGGGTCCGAGGATCATGCTCGGCGTGCAAATGCCCATCGTGGCCGCCAGCATGGTGGCGCGATCTTCGAGCGTGTTCGGCTTCACCGCGGCGTAAGCACCAAGCGGCACACCAAGACCCAGCGCGATGATCAAGGCCGTGAATCCGACGGCCGCTGACACCGGAAAGCCGGAGGCGATGATCTCATCGACGCCGCGTCCTTTGAAATGGAACGACTCTGGCAGATCGAGCATCACATAATGAGCGATTTGCAGGCCGAGCTGCTCATACCAGGGCTTGTCGAGGCCGAGATAGGCCCGCTGCGCGGCGATGGCCTCCGGCGAGGTGTTCTTCTCACTTTGAATCGGGCCGCCGGGCAGCATGCGCGAGAGCGCAAACGTGATCGTGATCACCGCGAGGATCACGATGATGCCCTGAAGCAGGCGGCTGAGGAGAAAGCGGATCATTTACGACCTCTCGTAAAGCTCCGAGATGTCCACTTTGGCAAGTTCAATGAGATAGGAGCCAATCTTTGCGCCGAGGGCTTCGAGGTAGCGCTTGCCTTTTTCGGCGGTGGAATGCTGCGGATCGCCGCTGCCGGTGTCGTTGGTGGCCTTCAGCCAGTCACGCTGCGCCCAGGCCCACTTCTCGTTGATGGCTTTGAGCTTCCAGCGGTTGTCGGTGCCGGGTCCCCACTCGCTTTTCGGCAGCACGAGGTGCGGGTGCAGATGCATGATGAGGCTGGTTTCGCGCTCATCGGCGTGATCACCGATGATATCGAAGATGTCCTCGCCTTTCACCGCGTTGAACCAGTTCACGACGCTGAGGAACATCTTCGGGTGCCTGCCCTGCAACTCGCGCAGCATCTGGCGGAAGTCATTGCCGCCGTGGCCGTTCATGATGACGAACTTCTTCACGCCCACGCCTTCGAGGCTGGAGATGACATCCTCGAGCACCATGAGCTGGGTGCTCGGGTTCATGTTGATGCAAAACGGGATCTCGAGCTGGCCGGTTTGCACGCCAAACGGGATGTTGGGCAGGATGGCGACCTTGGCACCGGCTTCCCAGGCCACGCGACCGGCCTCGGCAGCGATGGCCTCGTTTTGCAGCGAGTCGGTGGCGTAGGGCAGGTGCCAGTTGTGAGCCTCCGTGGCACCCATCGGCAGCACCGCCACCTCATACGGGTTGGCTTTGACGTGCTTCCAATTTGTTTCGGCGATGATCCAAGGGCGCGGGCTCATGAGGATGAAGATCGGAGTGTTATTTCTTCTCTTCCTTGAGCTTGCCCTTGTCTTCGAGCGTGTGCTTGAACTTCTCCGCCTTCGGCGTCACGACGCCGCGGACGTAGCCTTGGTTTGGATTCCGCTCCTGGTAGTTTTGATGGTATTCCTCGGCGGGATAAAACTTCGTCAGCGGCACGATCTCGGTGGCGATGGGGTCTTTGAACTTCGGCTGGAAGGCCGCTTTCGACGCCTCGGCGATCTGCTTCTGCTCGGGGCTGGTGTAGAGAATGATGGAGCGGTATTGCGTGCCGTAGTCGTTGCCCTGGTAAGGCGTGCCCTTCGGCACGAATTTGCCATACGAGGTCGTCTGATCCTCCTTCGTGACGCTCGTGGGATCATGCGCGTCCCAAAAGAGCTCGACGATGTCCTTAAAGGTGGTCACGGCGGGATCGTATTCGATTTCGATGACCTCGGCGTGGCCGGTCTTGCCGGTGCAAATGTCTTCATAAGTCGGATTGACCGTTTTGCCGCCCGAGTAGCCGCTGACGACTTTTTTCACGCCTTTGAGCATGAGATACTGCGCCTCGACGCACCAGAAGCAGCCGCCGCCGATGTAGGCTTTTTCGGTTTTGGCGGCGGGAGTGTCAGCGGCGGTGGCGGGGAGGCTCATGACGGCAAAGAGGGCGGCGGTGAGGAGGTTGGCGAGAGATTTCATGGCGGTGACGATGCTGTGAGCATCATGCGTGGGATAGGATGGCAAACTTTCGCCGGAATTCCCGGCACGGACTCATTTTTTCATCGGAGCGGTCTTCCAGATCGTCCACAGCTCCGGCGGCGCAGCGCTGCGATTCACCGGACGAAGGTGCTGGACCTCAAAACGTCGCGCATCGAGCCCGGCGGCCCATTTGGCTATTTCACGGCTCTCGTCGGCACCGCCTTCATGACCTGGATAAACAGCGAGGGTGAGGATGCCGCCCGGTTTGAGCAGCTCGACGGCCTGCGCCAGGGCGGCGAGCGTGGTCTCCGTGTGGGTGATGCAGGTTTTGTCCGACCCGGGCAGGTAGCCGAGGTTGAACATGATCGCGGCGAGGTGCCCGTGAAGCTCCGCAGGCAGGTTCTGCGCCATCGTTTCGTGCCCGGCGAGGTAGAGCGTGCTCGTTTCTGCAGGCACACGCTTTCTCGTTTCCTCGAGAGCGGCGGCTTGCACATCAAAAGCATGCACATGACCGCCCGGCGAGACGCATCGGCTGAGGAAGAGGGTATCGTGGCCGTTTCCCATCGTGGCATCGACGACGATATCGCCCGGCCGCAAACGGTCCGCGAGGATGAGCTGAGCCCAGCGCACGGACGAAGGCAGCCCGCCGGTGGCGCTGGCGAGGTGAGGCAGGGCGGTGGTGGTGGCAGGTGGGTTCAAAACGAGCCGCAGATGAACCGAGGAGCGGAGGGCGATCAAGGCGCGAGAGGCCTGTGAGCCCGTTTTGGATTTAAAATGGCATTTGCCCTCGCTGCCGCCCGCTGCATCACTGGGCTGGCTTTTTCCCATTTCACGCACCGTCGCCATGCAGTTTTACTTCCCCACTTCCCTGAACCTCGGCACCGAACACAGCGAGGGCTTCCACCAGGAACTGCTCCGCGGTCTTACGCACAAGCTGAACAACCTCCTCGCCGTCATCCAGGGCTTCAGCAGCCTCATCCTCATGACGGAGGACCTCGATCCCAATGTTTCGGAAAACATGCAGCACATCCGTGAGGCCTCGGTGGGCGTCACGAACCTCAGCGAGCGCATCCGCTCCGCCGGTGGTTGTGCGAAATTGAGCCCGCAGGGCCTGAATCTGAATGAGTACCTCGGCCTGATCGAGGGCGCGATCATGGATCCGTTCCAAAAAGCGGGCGTGCAGCTCGAAGCCGACGTGCAACCCGGCCTTCCGGCGATCCTCGTGGACTCGAGCAAATTCAAAGAACTGCTCATGGAGCTGCTCAAGAACGCCGCGGAGGCCGCCCAAAAGGGAGGCGGTCGCTGCGCCCTGAAAATCTGCGGCCCGGGTGTGATCACGCCGGCCGAGCAGCGCCGCGTGGACGTCCTCGTGAGCAACACCGGCTCGCAGATCGCGCCGGAGAAGATTCAAGAGGTCTTCCGCCCCTTCCACGGCTCGAAAAACAGCAATCACCTCGGCCTCGGCCTCACCATCGCCGCGATGCTGAGCCACCAGATGAACATCCAGCTCGGCGTGGCCTCAGAAAACAACACGACGACCTTCTGGCTGAGCTGCCCGATGGCCTGAGACGTCGGTGCTGGCGAAGGGGAGGAGGCTGCTCTGCTCACAGCAGCGTGAGCGGATTCACCCGTGTTCTCAGCGGCATGGGCACACGCTGGCTGTTGAGGCGGTGGGACTCGATGACGGCGGAGATCATCTCCGTGATGTGGCGGGCGTGGACGGCATCGCACAGCGGGGCACGGTTCTCGCGGATGGCGGCGATGAGGTCGAGGCCGGGGATTTCGTGGCTGGAGACTTTTTTGGCGAGGTCCTTGTCGGCGAGCACAGGCTTGCGGGCCTCGTTGCCGGTTTGAATCCACGCGAAGGGCTCCTGGTCCATGCGCAGGTCGATCACGCCCGCATTGCCGAAGATCTGCAAGCCGAACGACGCGGGGTCGTCGTAGGCCGGCTTCTTCAGGCGGGCGTCTTTGATGCTGTCGAAGAAGAATGGCAGGCCGTTTTCCATTTCGAAGCGGGCATGTACCTCGTCGCCGGCGAGCGGGCCGATGCCTTCATCGCCGTCTTTGACATCGGCTTTCGTGATGAGATGACCGCTTTGATACACGCTGGCCGTGCAGGCCTTCGCCGGACCGGCGAGGGCGAGGGCGGTGCCCATGACATGCGAGCCGAGCACCCACATGTCGAGGCTGCCACCACGCGGGTCCTCCTTGCCGCGACCGCGAAACTCGAGCACGCGGCCGATGGCGCCATCGGCGATGAGCTTGGCGACCATGGGCAAGGCAGGGTGGTAGCGGTTGCGATGCGCGATGGCGATCTTCGTGCCGGTTTTCTCCGCAGCGGCGATGACCTCATCGGCCTCGGCGGGGCTGCGGACGAAGGGTTTTTCGATGTAGATGCCCTTCGTGCCGTTTTGAATGGCGGCGAGCATCATGTCGCGATGCTGGTCGATGTGCCGTGGACCGATGGCGACGATGTCGGGCTTCACTTCGGCCAGCATGGCGTGGTAATCGGCGAAGCCTTTGCCAGTGCCGATTTTCTTCAAGGCACCCTCCAGGCCCGTCGCGTCGGCATCAGCGATGGCGACGATCTCCGTGGCGGGGATGGCTTTCCACATGGTGTCGAGGCCGTGGCCGTAGTTTCCACGGCCGGTGTGGCCGATGACGGCCACGCGGAGCTTGGTTTCAGCGGCCCAAGTGGTGAGCGGGGCGGCGGCGAGGGCGGTGAGGAGGGTGCGGCGTTGCATGCGAGGGTCGGAAACGAAGGGAAAATGGTCAAACGTGCAACGCCTGCGCATTCGACAGCAGGCTGTTTGCGGTTCATCATGCCGCACCCCCAACCGCATGGCCGAAACGCACGCCCACGCCGCCGAAACCGAGCATGAACTCCGCCTCCGCATCCAGGAGCTGGAAGCGCTGCTGCATTCGTTGCGCATGCGCCTGCCGAATCCGCCTGCCAGCGCCGTCACCGAGCTGGCGGAAAGCGAGGAGCGATTTGCCCTCGCCGTGCGCGGCACGAACGACGGCATCTGGGACTGGGACATCCGCACGAACAAAGTCTTCTTCTCCCCGCGGTGGAAGAACATGATCGGCTTCGATGACGATGAGCTGGCGAATGAGTTCAGCACCTTTGAGGTGCGTGTGCATCCCGAGGATCACGACCGCGTGATGCAGACAGTGAAGGATTACCTTTACGGCCCGCTGGATCGCTACGCGGTGGAGTTTCGCTTCCAGCACAAGGACGGCTCCTGGCGCTGGATGCTGGCCCGTGGCCGGGCGCTGCGTGATCCGGATGGCAAGCCCTACCGCATGGCCGGTTCGCACACGGACATCACGGAGCAAAAGCAGGCCGAGGAGCAACTGCGCCATGCCCGCCTCGCCGCGGAAGCCGCGAACCGGGCCAAGAGCGCCTTCCTGGCGAACATGAGCCATGAGATTCGCACGCCGATGAATGGCATCATCGGCATGAGCGAGCTGCTGCTGAACACGAAGCTCGATCCGAAGCAGCACGAGTATCTCTTAATGCTCAAAAACTCCGCGGAGAGCCTGCTCGCACTGCTGAACGACGTGCTCGACTTCTCGAAGATCGAAGCGGGCAAGATGGAGCTCGACGAGCAGGACTTCGATCTGCGTCACACGATTGCCGACACACTGCTCGCCCTCGGCGTGCGGGCCATGCAGAAGAATCTCACGCTCAAGCACAAGGTGGCGGAGGACGTACCGGTCATGCTTCTCGGGGATGACGGCCGCCTGCGGCAGATTTTGATCAACCTCGTCGGCAATGCGATCAAGTTCACCGACCGCGGTGAGATCATCGTGCGTGTGCGCATCGAATCCCGTGCGCTCGACAAGACCACGCTGCACTTTGAAATCCACGACACCGGCATCGGCATCTCGTCGGAGGTGCAGGGCCGTATCTTTGATGCCTTCACGCAAGCGGAGACGAACACCAACCGCCGCTACGGCGGCACCGGCCTCGGGCTCGCCATCTGTCGTGATCTCGTCGAACTCATGCAGGGCCGCATCTGGGTGGAGAGCGAGCCGGGCAAAGGCAGCACCTTCCACTTCACAGCTGTGTTTGGCGAGGCCACGCACGACAGCATGGATCGTCCCGCCGCGTCCTCCACTGGCCCGCTGCTCGGTCTCGCGGAGAAGTCGATGAAGGTCCTCGTCGTCGAAGATGGTCGCGTGAACCAGCTCGTGGCCGCGAAGCTGCTCGAAGAGCGCGGCCACCGCGTCGAGATCGCCAACAACGGCCAGGAGGCGGTCGAAAAAGTGCGCGATGACGACTTCGACGCCATCCTCATGGATGTCCACATGCCGGAGATGAATGGCTTTCAGGCCACCGCCGCCATCCGCCAGATCGAGGAGAAGCACGGCGGCCACGTCCCCATCATCGCGATGACCGCGAATGCCCTCAAAGGCGACCGCGAGCAATGCATCGCCGCTGGCATGGACGACTACGTCTCCAAGCCGATCCACAGCGCCGAGCTGCTGCATGCCGTAGAGCGTTTCATGCATGGCCGCACCGCCGCACCGCCACGCCTCGAGATCACCGGAGAGCCTGCCGAGGCCACAAAGCCGAAAAAACGCGCTCCCGCCTTCAAGCCAGAGGCCTTCATCGCCGCCGCTGGAGGCGCCGAAATGGCCCGCGAGCTCATCGCGATCTACGCCGAGGACACCGGCAAGTTCCTCCAAAATGCCTCCGCTGCTCTCAGCGCCGGAAACGCCGTCGCGCTCTACGAGGCCGCGCACTCGCTCAAAGGCATGCTCGGCGTGTACACGGCCACACGGGCCTCCGAGACGGCCTCGCACCTCTGCCACCTCGCGCAGGATGGCGATCTCTTCGGTGCCCGCGCCTTGCTGGAGAAGCTCAAGAAGGAATGCACCCGTCTCGGCACCGCTTTGGCGAATGTGGACCTCAGCTCTTCTTCGGATTGAAGAGTTCCACCTGGCCTTTTTCGCGAAGACGACGTTTCCCGAGGCTTTGAATCTCGTCGATGAATTCGCCCACGTCCTCAAACTGGCGGTAAACACTCGCGTAGCGCACATAGGCCACATGATCGAGCGCTTCGAGGCCTCGCATCAGCTTCGCGCCGATCACTGTGCTCGGAATTTCGCGGTAGCCTTCCTCCGCCAGCTCGGTGGCGATGTCGTCCACGAGCTGCTCGATGTCCTCCATCTTCACCGGGCGCTTCTCACAGGCCTTGCGCACGCCGCTGAGCAGCTTGTCGCGGTTGAAATTCTCACGAGCGCCATTGCGCTTCACCACCCGCAGCTCCTCGCGCTCGACGATTTCATAGGTCGTGAAGCGGAAACCGCACTTCATGCACTCACGGCGACGGCGGATGGCAGAGCCCTCCCGCGCCTCACGAGAGTCGATCACTTTATCCTGGGAGCTGCTGCATTTGGGGCAACGCATGCGGTGGTTGGTTGGGGGAGGTGACAGTGCGCTCTCGCCCGCGTGAAGGCAAGCGGCCAGTTGACCGGTGATGGCCTGTGAACTAGCTGAAACCATGTCACGCATCATCCTCGGCATCACCGGCTCCATCGCAGCCTACAAGGCGGCGGATCTCGCCAGCCAGCTCACGAAGGCCGGCCACCGCGTGACCTGCGTGCTGACGAAGTCCGCGCTCGAGTTCGTGACGCCGCTCACGCTGAGCACGCTGTCGAAAAATCCCGTCATCACCGATCTCTTTGCCGAAAAAGAAGGCTGGCAGCCCGGTCACATCCAGCTCGCTGACGAGGCCGACCTGCTCCTCATCGCACCCGCCAGTGCCAACGTGCTCGCCAGCATGGCCCACGGCTTCGCCAACGATGCCCTCACCGCCATCGCCCTCGCCACCCGAGCCCCGATTTTGATCGCCCCGGCCATGAACGGCAAAATGTGGCAGCACCCCGCCACGCTCAAAAACGTCGAAACCCTCCGCAGCTACGGCGCCCGCTTCGTCGAGCCCGCCGAAGGCATGCTTGCCTGCGGCTACGAAGGCGTGGGCAGGCTCGCCGAGATCGAAACGATCCTCACTGCGGTGGAAACGTTGCTAACTGACTGCTAGGGAATGGTTCGGAGGAAGGAATAGGGGCCCGTGTAACTGGCGCGGAGACTGTAGCCTGCCTGTCTCAAACACGACAATTTCACCGGGAGCCAACGCGGTGATTTGGAGAATCGGCGCGACGAGACCATGGGGCTAAGTCGAAATGCCTGCCAATGGCTGCTTTTTTACCATGAACTCGCCTGCAAAGTCGGCATCTGCCTAATCTGTGTAGGCAGATCGTTATTCTTGGCCAAGGCCCCCCACTTGCAGCGGTTGACGCTTTAGCCACCCTCATCGTATTTGAACCAAATGCCTACTACCAAGGAAAAAGCAGCTAGCTTGTTTGCATACCTACGTGAGCTAGCAAAGTTGCGTCTCTCGACAGTGCGTGATTGTCGAGACTACGAAGAAATCCTCTGGTTTCACGAGGTTCCAGACGAACCTGAGTGCGCAAGCGTCGCAAGTTTAGAGGAACCCGACGACAGTGAACCGTGGCTGAAAATCGAGCGCGTCGATGAGCCACTATGCCCGGAGCCTCCGCAGATTTGTGCATCTTGGACAGACTCTTCCACGCTGCGCGACAGTGCGGCGGCACCCCGTCTGAGAGAGGAAATAGCCACGCCCGACGCGAGTCCTAATGAACCACCTAAAGTTCAATCATTATGTGATCACCCCGACGTGCAACGCGTTTGGGATTCATATATCCGCGAGGAGTGGGAGTCGTGGGCCACGAAGCACCGGCGCTGGCAAACGATACAGCGCGTCTACGACAAGCTGTTTTCGATGCACCAGATGCTCAAGAAGAGCGGTGAGACCTTTGAGGTGGTTCTGGGTGTCGGCCTGCTAAACTGGCAGATGGAGCGAGGAAGCAGGGTTTTTCGACACCTCCTAGTCGGTCAAGCCAGTCTGCAATTCGATCCGCATCGCGGAGTGTTAAGTGTCGGACCGGGAAGCGACGGAATCCGCCTTTCACTTGAGCAGGATATGTTGGAAGCGGACGAGCGCCCGCTGAATGAGCTTCAAGAAGCCTGCAAACGTGAGGTCGAATCTGTTACTGAAATGCCGTGGCCGTCGAGTGCTGTTGAGTTACCGCTCCAATCGTACGCTCACGCGCTGAATCGTCGTGGCAGCTACGACGGCTCGCTTGAAAGCCCAACAACTTTGCCGCCGGTGCCTGTAGTCACGTTCGCGCCGGCAATCATTCTGCGTAAACGCACTGCACGGAGCCTTGTCAAACTGCTCGATGACATCGCCCGCCAAATCGCGGCAGGCGGCGATGTCCCATTCGGCGTCCGCCGGTTGTGCGAGATAATCGACGAAAGCGGAGGCAATGGTGGCGAGGGCACAGGCAACGAAGCAAAGAGCTCCATCGGCCAAGCCGAGGACGAAGTATATTTTCCGCTGCCTGCAAACGATGAGCAATTTCGGATCGTTCGGCGCTTGGCTGGAGGCCAGGGCGTGTTGGTGCAAGGACCGCCAGGAACAGGCAAAAGCCACACTATTGCGAATCTCATCTGCCACTTGCTAGCGACTGGCCAGCGCGTGCTCGTCACGAGCCAGACACCGCGGGCGCTCAAGGTGCTGGAAGCAAAGGTTCCAACTGAACTCTCGGCTCTTTGCGTCAGCGTTCTAGGTAATGACGCAGGTGCACTCAAGAACCTGCAAAACTCGGTCCACGGAATAACTGATCAACAACAAACGTGGTTGCCGGAGCAGAACCGCGAGATGATTCAGCTCCTTGCTCGACAGCTCACTGAGAACAGGAAAAGTGTCGCGGTGCTGGAAAACTCAATCCGCCAACATCGTGAAGCGGAGACTTGGAAACATCGCATCGCATGGGGGGCCTACACCGGCACGGCGTCGGAGATCGCGCAGCGTGTGACGGAGACAGCCTCACGTGATGATTGGCTGAGTGACTCGATCCGAGAGGAAACACCAGTGCCATTTTCCGCACCTGATTTCGCTGCCTTGCTAGAAGCCTGGCGTCGCCTTTCGCCAGAGAGGCGTGCCGAAGTGAAGAGGCCGATTCCGCCAGCCGATAGAGTTCCTGACGTGTTAGCATTTCTCGGTGCTGTGGATCAAGAACGCGAAGCTCGTGCAGCCGTCGATTCACTCTCCGGGCGTGAAGACTCACTACGTTGTCGGAAGCTACAAGTGGCGGGCGCGTGTGCGACCAGTGCACTCGTTGCCGCAGTGCAGGCGCTTCAGAAGTCCATCTCCGCACTTGAACAATTTCGGATGCCATGGATGCAACAGGTTTTCACCGGAGTCCTCACCGGACACGAGCGAATGTGGCAGGACCTGTTCCACCTCACAACGAACTCGCTGGATGGTTTGCTTGACCGAGCAAGGCAGGCACATAGCCGCGAGGTTACCCTACCAGACGGCAGCCACCCCAAAGCTGTTCTAGCCGATGCTCGTGACCTGCGGGAGCATCTTGTAAAGAATAATGATGAGCTTGGAATTCAGTGGTGGCTGTTTGGTTATAGCTCGGATGTAGTTCGCCGCACGGCATACATCGCTGAAAGCGTGCGTGTGAATGGTCGTCACGCGAAGCGCGCAGAAGTTATTAGCGAATTGATCGAACATCTTGAGACCCAATTGCGTGTTGATGAACTGCGGTTGAATTGGGTCGATGTGCATGAGGTTGCTAGTGGCACCATTGTTCGGCAGGTGAATGAACTTCAGACAATGCGCGATGCACTCGGGGCGGTGCTCGGAATACGTGACAAATTGGCCGCAGCGCGGAACGCGATTGCTGCGGTATCCGGCATGATTGAGCCAGCTTGGGACCAACCAATGGAGTTGGATGCACTACTCGCCGATTGTGAAGCGGGTTTTGCGCGGCAACGCCTTGGTGCGGCCACGGCGAAGCTCACGGCCTATACTCAAGCTCTCGAATCGTTTGCCGTGCGCCCGCGGTCGCACCCGGTCGCCGGCAGACTTTCCAAGAGCGTTGCCTCCCGCGACCCACAAGCTTACGCTAAGGCGCACGAAGAATGGTCGGCGTTGACTGTAGACGCTGAATTGCTCGCGATATTGGAGCAACGCCATGCTGCACTCACAGCTGGAGCGCCCTTGTTTGCGCGTTCGCTTGCTGACTCATATGCGAATGAGCAGTGGGATTCACGCCTCGCAGATGTGGAGGCTGCCTGGCATTGGGCGCGAGCACGTACCTGGCTCCAAGAATTTCTCAGTCGGGGCGATCCCATTGTTTTGGAAGAAGAGTTGGCGCGTTTACAAAAGCAACAGCGCGAAACGATGGCCAAGCTCGCGGCAGCAAAGGCATGGGGTCACTGCTTCGCCCGACTTACGGAAAGGCAGAATCAGCACCTCCGTGCTTGGACGCAGGCCATCCGCCGCATTGGTCGCGGCACAGGCAAGCGAGCCGAGCGGCATCGAAGGGATGCCCAACAACACCTTGATGCTTGCCGGGAAGCCGTCCCTGCTTGGGTCATGCCGTTTCATCGCATTGCGGAAACAGTTACGGCCTCTGCTGGGGCGTTTGACGTCATTATCATCGACGAAGCAAGTCAGAGTGGCCCTGAAGCCTTGGCGTTGCTCTACCTCGGGAAACAGATCGTGGTTGTGGGTGACGATGAACAAATCAGCCCCGAAGGGGTAGGTGTGTCTCGCGACGCCGTGGACACGCTGGCCGACCAGTTTCTGGCGGACATTCCCCATCGGGACGCGTTGGGCATTACTTCGAGTCTCTTTCACCAGGCGGCGATTCGTTTCAGCGGGCGAGTTGTGTTGCGAGAGCACTTCCGCTGCATGCCAGAGATCATTCGGTTTTCGAGTGATCTCTGCTATCGCGGCCAACTTGAGCCGCTGCGGCAATACCCGCCGCAACGGCTTGAACCAATTGTCGTGCGCCACATAGCAGATGGATACCGCGAGGGAACATCCCAGAGCGCACGAAATCCCGTCGAAGCCGAGGCGCTTGTCGAAGCAATCTGTCAGTGCTGCCGAAATCCAGCCTACGCCGACAAAACGATGGGGGTCATTTCGTTGCAGGGCGAGACCCAAGCAAAGCTCATCAATTCGCTTCTTCTAAAGAGCCTCACACCTGAGGAGATCGAAGATCGTGAGATAGTCTGCGGTGATGCTTACGCATTCCAAGGTGATGAACGTGACATCATGTTCCTAAGTATGGTCGCCGCAACAAACGAGCGATTTCAAGCACTAACAACGGATGCCGCACGTCAGCGGTTCAACGTCGCCGCAAGCCGCGCTCGTGACCAAGTGTGGTTATTTCACTCAGTGACCCTGAATGACATGAATCCGGCAGATATGCGTTACAAGCTGCTCGCATACTATTCCGATCCGCGCCAAACCCCCGCTGGTGGTCCGGATTGGGAGCAATGCGAAAGCCAGTTTGAACGGAATGTCGGTCTTCGCATCCATGAAAGAGGCTATCGGATTATTCCGCAGTTTGAGCCATTTGGTCCCAACAGCTATCGAATAGACTTCGTTATCGAGGGTGATCGTTCCCGCCTTGCGGTCGAATGCGATGGGCCTCATCACGATGAACCGGAACGAGTTACTCAAGACATGGTTCGTCAACGTCAGCTTGAACGTTGCGGCTGGACGTTCTGGCGATTGGCCGGATCTGCGTTCTACGCAAATCCCGATACGGCGCTGGAGTCTTTGTGGAGCAAGCTCTCTCAGATGGGCATACAGCCAATGCACGAAAGTGCGAGACCTCAAGAGAGCACCGATGAACAACAAAAGACGCCAACACCAACTAAGGCTTTGGTGGCTTCTGCGCATCAAAAGCCAGGGATTAGACACATTCAGGCCGAGTTGCTACCCACAGAGCAAAACGACCTGTTCTATCCGCCTCAGCCACCAAATTCGCCACTGCGGCCAATAGCGGGTGCCAATCCAGACGCACTTGATCGCGTGCTGTCAGAACTGAACGGCAAGAAGGGCGCATTGCTCCCCCCTGAATTGCGGAGAGTGGTCATGACGGCAATTCCGATACGCGAGAAGGTTGCGATAAAGGATGTAGTGAGAACTGTTATGCGAGCACTCTGCATCGAGGGAAGAGGGCACGAAATTGCCATTCACGATGCCTTGGAAAAGCTTGTTGAAAGCGGTGAGCTGATTGACAGCCTCACTCAAGTCTGGAGAAAGCCTTCCACATAAAAGTCATCGAAGATAAGGAGAGGCAAACACTGGTCGTCTACGATGTGCTTTGAGACGAAAATTGCCGAGAAGATAAACTGGGTTGCTGGAACAGATTGGGAGACAGGCGTTCAAAAGAGCTCCTCCGCGAGCCTGTGCTAGCTTGATTCTAGCCTCTGGAAAGGGGCTTATGACAGTTACTTCGCAACAATCCTTTTCAGCCATTCACGTGCCTTTTCGCGTGCTTCACAAAGCCTCAGTCCAGGCGTCGTTGTGATTGCGGAAGCCGGTTCCTAGAAACGTCATATCTGCCTCCGGGGCGAGTGGGCGGAGCTAGTTTTCGGTTTGCTGAGCATTCGTGCCTTCGCCGCAGATGAATTGCGGGCGGTTGCCGGGGCGTTGGAGGCGGGTAAGGGCGGATTCACGATTGGAGTTTCGCCAACGACGCCCTCACCGCCATCGCCCTCGCCACGCGAGCCCCGATTTTGATCGCCCCGGCCATGAACGGCAAAATGTGGCAGCACCCGGCCACCGTAAAGAACGTCGAAACCCTCCGCGGCTACGGCGCTCAGTTTGTGGAACCCGCCGAAGGCATGCTCGCCTGCGGTTACGAAGGCGTGGGAAGACTTGCGGAGGTCGAAACGATCCTCCAGGCCGCCGCCGATGTGCTAAGTGCGAAGAAGTAAACTTTTTGAGGCTCGCCGGCTGTTTTTATTGACGCTTTTTCGCTTTTTTCCCAGACTCCGCGCCCGTGGGAAAAAACAACGACGAACGTGGCATGCATCTGCTGGCTGAGGAACAACTCAGCACGGGAATGGACGCGTTTCTCGACACGATTCG
>Ga0075163_10007738_pt1 | contig 14181 bp, 13 predicted proteins | sample JI1023141ADNA_FD_71478 | JGI IMG/M metagenome (GOLD analysis project Ga0075163, IMG submission 71478) | Wastewater effluent complex algal communities from Wisconsin, to seasonally profile nutrient transformation and Carbon sequestration -... | ecosystem: Engineered > WWTP > Effluent > Algae...
GAGAAGCTGTTCGCCCACATGCACCACAGCGCCACGGCCGCGGCGGAGTTCCTCAACCTGCCCAGCAACGCCGTGGTGGAGCTGGGGTCGAAGGTGGAAATCTGATCGACTGGTTTCGAGTGTTTTTGGCCTCTAGCTCTTGATGGATATGCGCTGATAGCTATCAAATTAATAGTTCTGGCAATGCCAGAATCCTCCCCATGCCATTCTTCAAAGACTTGAGCCTCTCGGCCTTCACGGCCGGGTTCGTCGCGGTGCTGGTGGGTTTCACCAGCTCGGTGGCCATCGTGTTCCAGGCCGCGCAGGCCTTTGGCGCCACGCCGGCGCAGATCACCTCGTGGATGTGGGCGCTGGGCCTGGGCATGGGGCTGTGCTCGCTGGTGCCCTCGCTGATCCTGCGCAAGCCCGTGATGGTGGCCTGGTCCACCCCCGGCGCCGCCGTGCTGGCCACGGCGGGCTTGGCGGGCAGCTTCACCATGGGCGAGGCCGTCGGCGCCTTCATGGTCAGCGCCGTGCTCATCACGCTGGCGGGGGTGACGGGCTGGTTCGAGCGGGTGATGAACCGCATCCCCATGGAGATCGCCGCGGCGCTGCTCGCGGGCGTGCTGGCGCGGTTCGGCCTGCAGGCGTTCGCGGCCGCGCAGACGGCGCTGCCGCTGGTGCTGGCCATGCTGGTCGTCTATCTGTTCTCGCGCAAGTTCGCGGCGCGCTATGCCGTGGTCATCACGCTGGCGGTGGCCGTGGCCTTCGTGGCGCTGCAAGGGCGGATGGCCTGGTCGGCCGTGCAACTGGAGCTGGCCCTGCCGGTCTTCACGCCGCCCACGTTCAGCCTGGCGGCCGCCATCAGCCTGGCCATTCCGCTGTTCGTGGTGACCATGGCGTCGCAGAACCTGCCGGGCGTGGCGGTGATCCGCGCCTCGGGCTACGACCTGCCCATCTCCCGCCTCATCACCATGACGGGGTTGGCAACGCTGGTCCTGGCCCCCTTCGGCGCCTTCGCGCTGAACTTCAGCGCCATCACCGCCGCGATATGCATGGGCCCCGAGGCGCACGAGGACCGCCGCCGGCGCTACACGGCGGCGGTGTCGTGCGGTGCGCTGTACGTGGCCATCGGCCTCTTCGGCGCGGTCATCACGGGGCTGCTGACCGCGTTCCCCAAGGAGCTGGTGGTGGCCATCGCCGGGCTGGCCCTGCTGGGCACCATCGGCAACGGGCTGGCGGTCGCCTTGCAGGGCGAAGCGCACCGCGAGGCCGCGCTCATCACCTTCCTGGTCACCTTGAGCGGCGTGGTGATCGCCGGCGTGGGCTCGGCTTTCTGGGGCGTGGTCGCCGGCAGCTTCGCGCTATTTGTGCAACAGTACGCGCGATCTCCTGACCGCAAGACACCATGAAACTGCTCTTCATCGCCGACCCGCTGCACCACTTCAAGATCACCAAGGACACGACCTTCGCCATGATGCGCGAGGCCCAGCGGCGCGGGCATACCCTGGCGGCGGGCGAGCCGCGGCACGTCACCTGGCAGCGCGGCGGCAAGGTCGCGGCGCGGGTGCGGGATATCACGCTCACCGGCCATCCTTCCGATTGGTTCGCCGCGGGCGAGCCCCGCGAAACCGCGCTGGCCGATTTCGACGCCGTGCTCATGCGCAAGGACCCGCCGTTCGACAGCGAATACTTCTACGCCACGCACCTGCTGGAGCAGGCCGAGCGCGAGGGCGCGCGGGTTTTCAACAAACCCAGGGCCTTGCGCGATCACCCGGAGAAACTGGCCATCATGGAGTTCCCGCAGTTCATCGGCCCGACCCTGGTCACGCGCGAGGCCGAGGCCGTGCGTGCCTTCCACGCCGAACACGGCGACATCATCCTCAAGCCGCTGGACGGCATGGGCGGCACGGGCATCTTCCGCGTCAAGGCCGACGGGCTGAACCTGGGCAGCATCGTCGAGACGCTCAACCAGGGCGGCGCCACCAGCGTGATGGTGCAGAAGTTCCTGCCCGAGATCGCAGCCGGCGACAAGCGCATCCTCATCATCGGCGGCGAGCCCGTGCCCTTCTGCCTGGCGCGCATCCCGCAGGGCAGCGAGGTGCGCGGTAACCTGGCCGCCGGCGGCAAGGGCGTGGCGCAACCTCTGACTGAAGCCGACCGGGCCACCGCCGCCGCCATCGGCGCCGTGCTCAGCGCCCGCGGGCTGCTGCTGATCGGGCTGGACATCATCGGCACGCGCGTGACCGAGATCAACGTCACCAGCCCCACGTGCTTCCAGGAAATCCGCGACCAGACCGGCTGCGACGTGCCGGCGCTGTTCGTCGATGCGCTGGAGCGGGCGGTGGCGTTGGCATGAATGCGTCGCCAAAGCCCAAGCCGTTCTCGATGATCCGCGAGTTCCATCTCGCGGACTGGTTCACCCTGGCCAACGCCGTGTGCGGCGTCGGCTCGATGTTCGCCATCATCAGCTTCATCCAGACGCAGCAGGTGCGTCACGTGCACTACGCCTGCGCGCTGGTGCTGGCGGCGCTGGTGTTCGACGTGTTCGACGGCCGCGTGGCGCGCTGGCGGCAGAAGTCCTCGCTGCTCGGGCGCGAGCTGGATTCACTGGCCGACGTCATCTCCTTCGGCGTCGCCCCGGCGCTGATCGCCTACGGCTGCGGCATGCAGGGGCTGTGGGACCGCGCGGTGCTGGTTTTCTTCGTCGCCTGCGGGGTGTCGCGGCTGGCGCGCTTCAACGTCACGGCCGATGCGCTCTCGGCCGGCAGCGGCAAGGTCAGCCACTTCGAGGGCACGCCGATCCCGACCTCGATCCTGCTGGTGCTGCTGCTGTGGGCGGCCGCGGCGGTGGGCGCGGTCGGTCCGCAGCTGTGGGGCGGCGCCTGGCGCGTGGGCGGCTTCACGCTGCACCCGCTGGTGCTGCTGTACGCGCTGTCGGGCTCGCTCATGATCAGCCGCATCCGCATCCCGAAACTCTGATGCCCGATTCGCGTCCCGAAGCCGATCCGGCGCCGCTTCCACACCCCGACGACGAACTGGGCGCGCTGGCGCCGTTCCGCCACCGCGTGTTCACCATGCTGTGGAGCACTTGGCTGGTCGCCAACCTGTGCATGTGGATGAACGACGTGGCCTCGGCTTGGCTGATGACCACGCTCACGTCCAAGCCGATCTGGGTGGCCCTGGTGCAGACGGCGGCCACGCTGCCGGTGTTCCTGCTCGGCCTGCCCTCCGGCGCGCTGGCCGACATCCTGGACCGCAAGCGCTTCCTGTTCTTCACCCAGGTCTGGGTGGCGGTGGTGGGCACGCTGCTGTCGCTGGCGATCTTCGCCGGCGTGGTGGGGCCGCCGCTGCTGCTGATGCTGGTGTTCCTCAACGGCGTCGGGCTGGCGCTGCGCTGGCCGGTGTTCGCCGCCATCGTGCCGGAGCTGGTGCCGCGCGCCAAGCTGCCGGCGGCGCTGGCGCTCAACGGCGTGTCGATGAACGCCTCGCGCATCCTCGGCCCGCTGGTGGCCGGCAGCATCATCGCCAGCCTGGGCAGCGCCTGGGTGTTCCTGCTCAACGCCGTGCTCTCCGCCGGCGCGGCGGTGGTCATCACGCGCTGGCGGCGCGAGCCCAAGCCCAACCCGCTGGGCCGCGAGCCGCTGGCCGGCGCCATCCGCGTGGGGCTGCAGTACGTGGCGCAGTCCTACCACCTGAAGGGGGTGCTGCTGCGCATCGCCGTGTTCTTCTTCCACGGCACGGCGATGATGGCGCTGCTGCCGCTGGTGGCGCGCGGCATGGTCGGGGGCGACGCGGGCACCTTCACGCTGTTGCTGGCGGCCATGGGCGCGGGGGCGATCGGCTCGGCCTTCGCGCTGCCGCGCCTGCGCCAGCGCTTCGCGCGCGACCGCCTGGTGCTGCTGGGCACGGGGCTGCAGGCGCTGGCGATGGCCGTGGTGGCGGCCACCTCGCAGGTGTGGGTGGGCGTGCTGGCCATGGTGGTGGGCGGCGGGGCGTGGATCACCACCGCCAACTCGCTCAGCGTGTCGGCGCAGGTGAGCCTGCCCGACTGGGTGCGCGCGCGCGGCATGTCGATGTACCAGATGGCCATCATGGGCGCCACCGCGGCGGGCGCCGCCGCGTGGGGCCAGGTGGCGACCTGGACCACCGTGCCCACGGCCCTGGCGCTGAGCGCCGCCACCGGCATCCTGGTGATGGCGCTGGTGTGCTGGCGCTGGCCCGACCGCGGCATGATCGACGACCCCACGCCCGCCGGCCCGCTGCCGCATCCCACGGCCAACCCGCCGCCGGGAAGCGGCCGCGTGGTGGTGACCATCGAATACCGCATCGACCCGGCCCGCGCGCCGGCCTTCCTGGCGCTGATGGAAGACAGCCGCCGCTCGCGCCTGCGCCAGGGCGCGGTGGACTGGGAACTGCTGACGGACATCAACGACCCGGCGCGCTTCGTCGAGGTGATCGAGGACAGCTCGTGGACCGAGCACCTGCGCCGCTTCGACCGCGCCAGCGCCGCCGACGTGGCGCTGCGCGAGCGCAAGCTGGCCTTCCACGTGGGCGACGATCCGCCCGTCGTGCGCCGCATGCTGCGGCAGTCCACGGTGAAGCGAGCGACTGGCGGCACGTTCCCCATGAACAACAGGAGACGACCCATGAAGGAAGACACGCTGGCCTTCGCCTCGCGCGACGGCCTCCAGATCCAGACCTGGCGCTGGGCGCCCGAGGGCGCGCCGCGCGCCGTGGTTCAGGTGCAGCATGGCCTGGGCGAGCACGGCGGCCGCTACCGCCGCTTCGCCGAGGCGCTGACCGCCGCGGGCTACCTGGTCTACGCGCCCGACGGCCGCGGTTCGGGCCGCACCGCCGCCGGCCGCTACGGGCATTGGGGGCAAGGTGGCTGGCCGGGCTGGGTCGATGACCTGAATCAGCTCAACCAGCGCATCCGCGCCGACCACCCGGGGGCGCGGCTGGCGATCGTGGGCCACAGCATGGGCTCCTTCGCCACGCAGCAGTACCTGCTGGACCACTCGGCCGACGTGGACGCCGCCGTGCTGATCGGCTCCAGCGAGGTGTCGGGCATCGTGGATGTGCTGACCGCGCCGGGCCCGGTGGACCTGAGCGTGTTCAACCAGGCCTTCGAGCACCGCACGGGCTACGAGTGGCTGAGCCGCGACCCGGCGGAGGTCGACAAGTACTGCGCCGACCCGGCCTGCGGCTTCGTGCCCGAGCCCTTCGAGGGCATCGAGACACTGCGGCGCGCCGCCGACCCCGCGCAGCTGGCGCGGCTCCGCGCCGACCTGCCGATCCTGATCGTCTCGGGCGATGCCGACCCCCTGGCCGGCGGTGGCGCGGCACTGGAGACTGTCGCCCAGCGCTACCGCGACGCCGGCCTGCGCGACGTCGATCTGGCGCTGTACCGCGACGCGCGCCACGAACTGCTGAACGAGACCAACCGCGACGAAGTCACGGCGCGAATCGTCGGCTTCCTGGACCGTACCGTCGGCGCCTGATCCGGGTAAAAACAGCTGCTTTCCCGCGCCGGCATTGCACAGGCAGCTCTATTTATTGTAGCAATCGGGCGCATGCGGCGCGTCCGCCATGGGCGCGCCGTCCACGAACACCTTCAGCTCGCCCGGCGCGAAGGGCGTCCACTGCTCGTCGCAGGTCAACGGCGTGGTGGCCACCACCGCCACGCGGTCGTCGGGCGTGGTGTGCTCGGCGAAGTTGACCGACAGGTCCTCGTCGGCCAGCCGGGCGGTGGCGAAGGGGTGCTGGCGCACCACGTAGCACAGCTTGGTGCTGCCGTGCGCCCACAGCGCCTCGCCGTTGGACAGCAGCATGTTGAAGGTGCCGAAGCGCGCCACGCACGGCACCAGCTCGCGCAGCGTGCGCGTCAGCTCGGCCACGCTGGGCACGCTGGCGTGCGCCTTGGCGATCTCCTGCATCAGCCAGCAGAAGGCGCGCTCGCTGTCGGTGCCGCCGACGGGGCGGAAGTGGCCGTGCAGGTGGGGCGCGTAGTCCTTCAGGTCGCCGTTGTGGGCGAATACCCAGTAGCGGCCCCACAGCTCGCGCACGAAGGGGTGGCAATTCTCCAGCGCCACCTCGCCCACCGTGGCCTTGCGGATGTGGGAGATGACGTTGCGGCTCTTGATCGGGTAGCGCCGGATCAGCTCGGCCACCGGCGAGCCGGCCGCCGCGCCCGAGTCCACGAACAGCCGCGCGCCGCGCCCCTCGAAGAAGGCGATGCCCCAGCCGTCGGCGTGGTGGTCGGTGCGCCCGCCGCGCTGGGCGAAGCCGGCGAAGCTGAAAGTCACGTCCGTCGGCGTGTTGCCGTTCATCCCGAGCAGTTGGCACATGGCGGGAGTATCGCGCGGAGCGAGTGTCAGGAATCTATTTTCTCGGTGCGCCGAGCCGCCGCTCGGCCGCCCGAAGGCGGCGAGCGCCCCCTCGGGGGGGGGGCAGCGAACCACGCGCAGCGGGGGAGCGTGGGGGCCACCGCGAGCCGCCGCCCGGCCGCCCGAAGGCGGCGAGCGCCCCCTCGGGGGGGCAGCGGACCACGCGCAGCGGGGGAGCGTGGGGGCTATTTCCCGAGTCGCGATTCGGTGCCCAGCCCGCGTGCCGCCAGCATGGCCAGCGCGCAGATGGCCGCCAGCATCAGGAACACCTCGTCGAAGGCCGCCAGCCGCGCCGGGTTGGGCGGCCCGTCGGTGAGCGAGGCGCCGTGCGCGCTCAGGCGCCATTCCAGCGCGATGCCGCACAGGCTGACCCCGGCGGCGCCGCCCAGCGTGCGCACGAAGCTGATGACGCTGGAGCCCTGCGAGATCAGCTCCTGGTGCAGTCCGCGCATGGCGCCCAGGTTGAGCGAGGGCAGGATGAAGCCCAGGCCGATGCGGCCGACGATGGCCCAGCTCGTCAGAAGCCACAGCACGCTGGACGCCAGGCCGATGCTCACTATTCCGGCGAACGACAGCGTCAGCAGCGCCAGCCCCATCGACACCAGCCATTTCGCCGGCATCCGGTCGGCCCAGCGCGACGCCAGCGCGATGGCGCCGCCCAGCGCCAGGCTGGCCGGCAGCAGCACCGTGCCCACGTGCGCCGCCGACAGGCCCAGCCCCATCTGCATGTACACCGGCAGCACGTAGGTGGAGCCGAACAGCGCCGTGCCGTAGATCAGCGCCACCAGGCTGCCCATGGCGAAGGGCCGCCAGGCGAACACGGCCAGGTTCATCAGCGGCGGCTGGCCCGCGCGCTCGCGCCGGCGCTGCCAGGCGATGAAGGCCAGCAGGCAGGCCGCCGCGGCCGCCAGCAGCACCGGCGCCTGCCAGCCCGGCCCGCCGCCGCGCAGCATGACCAGGCCGTTGAGCAGGCAGAGCGTGCCCACCGTGCCCAGGCCCAGGCCGACCCAGTCCAGCGCCGCGTCGCGGCTGGCGTTGGCGCCGCCGGGCGCCGAGGTTGGCACGTAGCGCTGCCCGAGCCACAGCGAGGCGAGGCAGAACGGGATCACCATGTAGAAGATCGAGCGCCAGCCGAACCACTCGACCAGCAGCCCGCCGATGCTGGGCCCCAGTGCCGGCGCCAGCACCACGCCCATGCCGAACACGCCGCTGGCGCGCCCCTGCTCGTGCGGCTGGAAGGCGCGCATGATGATGATGGCGGGGATGGGCTGCACCACGCCGGCGGCCAGCCCCTCGATCACGCGCGCGGCCAGCACCAGCGGAAAGTTCTGCGCCAGCCCGCCCAGCACGCCGCCGGCCATCAGCAGCCACATGCAGCCGGCGTAGGTGGCACGGTAGCCGTAGCGCGCCAGCAGCCAGGGCGTGACCAGCATCGACACCGTCATCGCCACCATGAAGCCGCTGGTGACCCACTGCGCGCGCGCCTGCCCCAGCCCGAACTGGTGCGACAGCCCGGGGATGGCCACGTTGACCACGGTGGACGACATGATCGAGGCGATGGTGCCGACCATCACCGACATCAGCAGCAGCCAGCGGTAGCGCTCGCCGTGGCGCAGGTACAGGGCTTCGGTCGAGCCGGGCGTGGGAGGGGTCGGGGAGGTGGAGGTCATGGCGGCGGCCGGGGGCGAAGCGGCAAGCATAGCGACTGGCGGCCAGGTCCGCCCTGGGATGCAGCGTCAGCGTTCGGCCGCGCGGCGGGCGCAGGCGGCGCAGATGCAGGCGCGGCCGCGCGTCGGGGCGGGCACGGCGTCCAGCAGCGCCGGCGGGAATGACGCCTGCGTGCACCAGCACGGCGGCTGCGGCTGGCCGGTGGCGCGTTCAGTCTCCAGCGCGCAGCGGTTGGGCTGGCCGCACAGCGGGCAGCACGCGGGGTTGGGCGGGGCGGGCCGGAGCGTCATCGGGGGCATTCTTGCATTTCATGATGGAAATGGCCTATAGCCCGTATGGAACAATCGCCAAAAGCTATTGATTCGGTAGCATTCATGGCGCCGGATCGACCGCCGGAAAGCGCACCGTGAAGCATGCCCCCGGCGGCTCGTGGCCGGGGTGGGCGTCGTCCACGCCGACCTCGGCGCCATGCCGGTGGGCGATTTCCTGCACGATCGGCAGGCCCAGCCCGGAGCCGTCCACCTTGGTGCCCAGGACGCGGTAGAAGGGCTGGAACACCCGCGCGCGCTCGGACAAGGGCAGGCCGGGCCCGTTGTCCTCCACCTGCAGCGCCAGCGCCCGGCTGAAGGGGTCGCCGCGCACCCGCACCGTCACCACGCCGGGCCGGCCGGGGCGCGAGGGCGCGTAGTTGAGGGCGTTGTCCACCAGGTTGCGCACCATTTCCTTGATCAGCGTCGGGTTGGCGGGTCGCGTCAGCTCGGGCGCGCCGGGCTCGGGGCCTTCGTAGCCGAGGTCGATGCGGCGCTCCAGCGCGCGCGGTACGGCCTCGCGCACCACTTCCAGGGTGAGCTGCACCAGGTCGCAGGGCTGGCGCGCCATCTGGACGCCGCCGGCCTCGGCCCGCGCCAGCGCCAGCAACTGGTTGACGGTGTGCGTGGCGCGCACGCTGGCCAGGCCGATCTGCTGCAGCGACTGCTTCAGATCCTCGGCGCTGGAGCCCTCGCGCTGCGCCAGGTCGGCCTGCATGCGCAGCCCCGCCAGCGGCGTCTTGAGCTGGTGCGCCGCGTCGGCCAGGAAGCGCTTCTGCATGGCGATGGAGTCCTCCAGCCGCTCCAGCAGGTCGTTGACCGAGGCCACCAGCGGCGCCACCTCCTGCGGCACGGCGTGCTCGTCCAGCGGGCTCAGGTCGTCCGGACGGCGGGCGCGGATGCGCTCTTCCAGTTCCGACAGCGGCTTGATGCCGCGCAGCAGCGCCAGCCACACCAGCAGTACCGCCAGCGGCAGGATGGCGAACTGCGGCAGCATCACGCCCTTGATGATCTCGGCCGCCAGCACGCTGCGCTTCTCGCGCGTCTCGGCCACCTGCACCAGCGCCGGCCGGGGCGCGCCGTCGATGCGCACCCACAGGTGCGCCACGCGCACCGGCAGGCCGCGGAACTCGGCGTCGCGCAATTGCGGCTCGCCGTCGTATGGCGGCTCGCCCTCGGCGTCCGGCGCGGGCAGCTCGCGCTCGCCGGACAAGAACTCGCCACTGGCGCCCAGCACCTGGTAGTACACGTTGTCCGAATCGTCGGCGCGCAGCAGCTCGCTGGCCGGCTGCGGCAGCGAGAAGCGAGCGCGCGGGCCGGGCATCACCTGGATGAACTGCGCCAGCGCCTGCACGTTGTAGACCAGCGCGCGGTCGAACGGCTTGTTGGCCAGGTTCTGCGCCACCAGCCAGGTCAGCGCCAGGCTCAGCGGCCACAGCAGCAGCAGCGGCGTCAGCATCCAGTCCAGGATCTCGCCGAACAGCGAGCGCTGCGTGCGCTGGGGGATCTTGATCAAAATGCTATATTAATAATAGCTAATAGCGTATGATCTGTAAGGGCTGGAGGCATATTCAACCCGGAATCTTCTCCAGACAGTAGCCCAGCCCGCGCACCGTGGCGATGCGGATGGGGCCCTTCTCGATCTTCTTGCGCAGGCGGTGGATGTAGACCTCGATGGCGTTGTTGCTCACCTCCTCGCCCCACTCGCACAGGCGCTCGACGAGCTGATCCTTGCTCACCAGCCGGCCCGAGCGCTGGAGCAGCACCTCCAGCAGGCCCAGCTCGCGCGCCGACAGCTCGACCATCCGGCCGTCGATGCTGGCCACGCGGCCGGTCTGGTCGTATTCCAGCGGGCCGTGCCGGATGGTGCTGCTGGCCGCGCCCATGCCGCGGCGCGTCAGCGCGCGCACGCGCGCCTCCAGCTCGGACAGCGCGAAGGGCTTGGCCATGTAGTCGTCGGCGCCCAGGTCCAGCCCCTTCACGCGCTCCTCCACGCCGTCGGCGGCGGTGAGGATCAGCACCGGCAGCGTTTGCCCGCGCGCGCGCAGCTTCTTGAGCACCTCCAGGCCGTGCATGCGCGACAGGCCCAGGTCGAGGATCAGCAGGTCGAACTCGGTGTTGGTGCGCAGCGCCGTGTCGGCCTCGGTGCCGCTGGCCACGTGGTCCACCGCAGCGCCGGCGTTGCGTAGGCTGCGCAGGAGGCCGTCGGCCAGCACTTGGTCGTCTTCGGCGATGAGGATGCGCATGGTGTGTCTCCAGCGGCGCTCTGAAGGTGGCGCCTGCGGGAAATTCTAGGCCGGCGCGCCCGATGCGCGCCAGACCGGCCGCCGGCCATGCCAGTCCGGGCAGTGGGATATGTGATGTAATCACATTACAATCACGCGCCATCCCGTTCCGTCCCCCGAGGAGTTGCATGCCCCGCACCCGATCCTTCCTGCGGCGTCCGCGCAGGACAGCCGCCCGCCCGCCCCGTGCCGCGCGCCTGGCGGCCCTCGGCCTGGCGCTGGCCGCCGCCGGCGCCCCCGCGCAGACCGCCAGCGCGCCGCCCGAAGCCGTGCCGGCGGCCGGCACGCCCTTCTTCGCGCCGCGCGTCGGCCTGGTGCTGGACGTGGGCTACGGCTCGCGCGAACTCGCGCTGGGCGACCGCGGCAAGGGCTTTCGCCTCGGCGGGGCCGAGCTGGCGCTCGACACCCCGATCGGCCCCTGGCTGGAAGGGCGCCTGACGGCCGCCGCGCACAGCCACGACAAGAAGGTCGAGAAGCACTTCGAGGAAGCCTGGCTGGGCACCACCGCCCTGCCCGGCGGCCTGCAGGCGCGCGCCGGGCGCTTCCTGTCGCAGGTGGGCTACCTGAACGAGCAGCACCCGCACGCGGACGACTTCGCCAGCCGCCCGCTGCTGCACCGCGCGTTCCTCGGCGGGCACTACTTCGACGACGGCCTGCGGCTGAACTGGACCGCGCCGACCGCGCTGTACTGGCGCACCGGCCTGGAGGTCTTCCGCGGCCGCAAGCTCACCGCCGAGGCTGGGCGTCGGCCGCGCCCGGGCGTGTGGACGCTCAGCACCCGCCTGGGCGGCGACGCGGGCCGCGAGCACAGCTGGCAACTGGGCCTGTCCTACCTGGGCAACCGCCGCGCCGCCTTCATCCCTCACGACGACGAGCATGAGCACGGCCATGAGGAGGGGCACGGCGGCCACGCCCACGGCGCGCAACTGGCCGGCCGCCACCTGTGGGTCATCGACGGCGTGTGGAAGTGGGCGCCCGAGGGCAACAACCGCGACCGGCAGCTGCGCCTGTCGTTCGAACTGGCCCGCCAGACCGGCTTGGGCGAAGGCGCCGCGCAACCGGGCGCCAACCGCTCGGCCTACCTGGCGGCGGTGTGGCGCTTCGGCGGGCAGTGGGAAGTGGGCGCGCGCGCCGACTGGCTGAGCGCCAAACTGCCGCACGGCGATCACTTCCATGCCGGCCGGCTGCGCGAAGTCAGCCTCATGGCCGCATGGAAGCCCTCGCACCAGCAGACCCTGCGCCTGCAAGTCACGCGGCAGGGCCGCGCCCAGGGCTTCGATAACCCCGGCACGGCGGTTTACGTCCAGTACATCCACAGCTTTGGAGCCCATGGTGCGCACTCTTTCTAGATATTCCCGTCTCTTCGCGCTGGCGCTGGCCGCCGCCCTGCCCGCCGCGGCGCGGGCCGAGGCGCTGCAGGTGTTCGCCTGCGAGCCCGAATGGGCCGCCTTGGTCAAGGCCCTGGCCCCCGGCGCGCAGGTGACCGCCGCCACCCACGCCCGGCAGGACCCGCACTACATCGAGGCACGCCCCGCCCTCATCAGCGCGCTGCGCCGCGCCCGGCTCGCGGTGTGCACCGGCGCGTCGCTGGAGGCCGGCTGGCTGCCCATGCTGCAGCAGCGCGCCGGCAACGCCGCCGTGCGCGACGGCCAGCCCGGCATGTTCTACGCGGCCCGGCAGGTCGAGCTGATCGACCAGCGCGACCGCATTGGCTTCAACGAGGGTGACGTCCACCCCGAGGGCAACCCGCACCTGCACCTGGACCCGGACCGCCTGGCCCAGGTGGCGCGGGCGCTGAGCCAGCGGCTGGCGCAGGTGGATCCCGCCGGCGCCGCCGGCTACCAGGAGCGCCACACCGCCTGGCAGGCCGAGTGGGCGCGCCGCGGCGCCGACTGGCGCCAGCGCGCCGCGCCGCTCAAGGGCCAGCGCGTGGTGGCCCAGCACAGCACCTTCGCCTACCTGTGGCGCTGGCTGGGCGTGCGGCAGGTGGCCGACCTGGAGCCCAAGCCTGGCGTGCCGCCCACGCCCGCGCACCTGCAGGCGGTGCTGGCGCAGGTTCTGGCCCAGCCGCCCATCGCCACCGTCCACGCGCTCTACCAGGACGGCCGGCCCAGCGCATGGCTGGCCCAGCAACTGTGCGAGGGCCGCGCGCCCGCGCTGGCGCTGCCCAGCACCGTCACCGACGACGGACCGGCCAGCACGCTGGAGGGCCTGTTCGAGCAGGACATCGCCGCGCTGCTGAAAGCCGCCGCCCCGCGATGAACGACCTGGCACTGCTGCTGCCCCCGCTGGCCGCCGGGCTGCTGGCGCTGGCGAGCCACCTGCCGCTGGGGCGGCAGGTGCTGCGGCGCGGCATCGTCTTCATCGACCTGGCCATCGCCCAGGTGGCCGGCCTGGGCGTGCTGGCGGCGGCCCTGGCGCTGCACGACGCGCCGCCGCTGGCGACAGCCCTGGCGGCGGCCGGGGCCGCCCTGGCCGGCGCCGGCGCCGTGGCCCTGCTGGGACGCTGGTGGCCGGCGCGGCACGAGGCGCTGATCGGCCTGCTGTACGTCGGTGCCGCCTCGCTGGCCGTGCTGCTGGTCAGCCACGACCCGCACGGCGCGCACAAGCTGGCCGCGCTGCTGTCGGGCGACGTGCTGTGGGCCACCTGGCCCGCGCTGCTGCCGCTGCTGGCGGCCACCGTCCTGTTCCTGCTGGCCTGGCGCGCGCGTCCGGCGCTGCTGGAGGGCGCGGCGTTCTACCCTGCCTTCGCGCTGCTGGTGAGCCTGACGCTGCCGCTGCTGGGCCTGTACCTCGTCTTCGCCACCCTCATCGTGCCGGCGCTGGTGGCGGCGCAGGCTTGCGCGCGTGGCCTGCGCGCGGGCGCGGCGGCCGGGCTGGCGGGTTACGTGCTGGGCCTGCTGGCGTCCTGGCGCTGGGATCTGCCCAGCGGTCCGGCCGTGGTGCTGGCGCTGGTCGCTTGCGGCGCGGCGGCGCTGCTCCTGGCGGCGCGCGGGCGGGCGGCGGGGTCGCCGGATAATGGGCCATGACCTCCGACCGATCGGCGCCCGCGCCCACCGTGGCCGTGCAGCGCAAGCTGCGCGCCGCGCGCACCCACTGCGCCACGCGCGGCGCGCAGTTCACCGCCCAGCGCGCCGAGGTGCTGGAATTGCTGCTGCTGCGCGGCGGCCAAGCCAAGGCCTACGATCTGCAGGACGACATGCAGGCGCGCCACGGCCGCATCGCGCCCACCACCGTGTACCGCGCGCTGGAGTTCCTGCAGGCGCACCATCTGGTGCACAAGGTGGACGCGGCCAACACCTTCGTCGTTTGCGACCACGCCGAGCACGACCACCCCGCGCTGCTGCTGATCTGCCCGCGCTGCGGCGCCGTCGAGGAGCGGCACGACACCGGGCCGGCCGAGCCCTTCCTGGCGCATCTGCGCGGCCAGGGCTACGCGCCGCAGGCCATCGAGGTCAAGGCCCTGTGCGCCGGCTGCCGCGCGGGGTGAGTTGCTTTCGATTTACTATCTTATCAATAGCTGTTGACGCAGTATCTGTGCGGGCTGAAGCC
>Ga0075163_10007739_pt1 | contig 14181 bp, 13 predicted proteins | sample JI1023141ADNA_FD_71478 | JGI IMG/M metagenome (GOLD analysis project Ga0075163, IMG submission 71478) | Wastewater effluent complex algal communities from Wisconsin, to seasonally profile nutrient transformation and Carbon sequestration -... | ecosystem: Engineered > WWTP > Effluent > Algae...
GTGCACAAGTTCATGAAGACGCTGACCTGGCAGCGCATGAACCGCGAAGCCGCACGCGATATCGGCGAGGTCACCGCCCGCATCTCGCGGCTCGAAGGCATGGAAGGCCACGCGCGCACGGCCGACGACCGGCTGGCGAAGTACTACCCGGAACAGCGCTTCGACCTCGGCGATCCTGTAAAAGTGTGAAGGCCTCCTTCGTCGACGGGCTGTTCTCGCTGACCGGCCGCCGAGCGGTGGTCACCGGCGGCAACGCCGGCATCGGCGAGGCGATGGCCACCGCGCTCGGCCGCGCCGGGGCCGCGGTGCTGCTGGTGGCGCGGCGCGAGGCCGAACTGCAGGCCGCGGCCGGGCGCTTGCGAGCGCACGACATCGAGGTCGACACGCTGGCGCTGGACCTCGGCCGCACCGAGACCCTGCCGGCTGCCGGCGCAGCGATGCTGCAGCGGGCCGGCCAGATCGACATCCTGGTCAACGCCGCCGGCGTCAACCTGCGCCAGCCCTTCACCGAGGTCACGCCCGACGGCTGGAACCTGCAGATCGCGCTGCACCTCGCGGCGCCCTTCTTCCTGACCCAGGCCCTCGCACCGGCGATGGCCGCACGCGGCTGGGGCCGCATCATCAACATCGCGTCGCTGCAGTCGACCCGCGCCTTCGCCAACGGCGCCCCCTACGGCGCCGGCAAGGGCGGCGTGGTGCAGCTCACGCGCGCCATCGCGCAGGCCTGGTCGTCCCAGGGCATCACCTGCAATGCCATCGGTCCCGGCTTCTTCCCCACCGACCTGACCGCGCCGGTGTTCAGCGACCCGCAGCTCTCGGCGATGCACGCCGCACGCACGGCCGTCGGCCGCAACGGGCGCCTCGACGACCTGTACGGCACCACCGTCTTTCTCGCCAGCCATGCCAGCGCCTACGTCACGGGCCAGACGCTGATGGTCGATGGCGGATACACCGCGAGCTGAACCCATGAAAGCCCTCGTCTACACCGCCCCCAATCAAGTCCAGTTGCACGACCGCCCCGAGCCCGAGATCGCGGCCCAGGAAGTGGTGCTGCGCATCGACGCCGCCGGCATCTGCGGCTCGGACATGCACGCCTACCACGGCCACGACCCGCGCCGCAAACCCGGGCTGGTGCTCGGTCACGAGTTCGCCGCGACCGTGATCGAGTCGGCCTCGTCGCTGTGGTTGCCCGGCCAGCGTGTCACCGGCAACCCGCTGATCACCTGCGGCCGCTGCGACTTCTGCCTGCAGGGTCGCGACAACCTCTGCGCGAACCGCACGATGGTCGGCATGACACGGCCCGGCGCCTTTGCCGAGCGCATGAGCATTCCCGGGCAGTGCCTGATCGCGCTGCCGGACCACCTGTCGGCGACCGCCGGCGCACTGACCGAACCGGCAGCCACCGCGGTGCACGCGATCAATCTCTCGATGCGGGCCCTCGTGCGCCCGCTGCCCGAGTGCCGTGTGCTGGTGCTCGGCGGCGGCGCCATCGGCATGCTGGCAGCGCTGCTGCTGCGCCACTACGGCGTGGCCGACCTGCAGGTGGCCGAGGTCAACCCGCTGCGCCGCGCGTCGCTGGAGCAGCACGCCCGCTGCACGGCCTTCGACCCGCGCACCACCGCCGTCGCCGACAACAGCTTCGACTTCGTGATCGATGCGGTCGGCAGCGCTGTCACGCGCACCTCGGCCATCGCCGCCGTCAAGCCCGGCGGCGTGGTGATGCACATCGGACTGCAGGACTGGGCCAGCGAGATCGACATGCGCAAGCTGACGTTGGCCGAGATCACGCTGCTGGGCACCTACACCTACAGCCAGGCCGACCTGCGCGCCACCGTCGCGCTGCTGGCGCGGGGCGCCTTCGGCGACCTGTCATGGGTCGAGGCGCGGCCGCTGGCCGACGGCGCCGCGGCCTTTGCCGACCTGCACGCGGGCCGCACCGCGTCGGCCAAGGTCGTGCTGCAACCGCATTGAACGGGGCCACCGCAATGATCTCGATGCGCGCCGCGCGCTTCAGCGGCAACGGCCAGGCCGACGTGATCCGCTGCGCGCGGCCGGTGCCGGCCGATGGCGAGGTGCTGCTAAAGATCCGCCGCACGGCGCTGTGCGGCAGCGACGTGAAACTCTGGCGCAAGGGCACGACGCTGGTGCCCGGGCACGAGATCTTCGGTGTCGTGCAGCAGCCCGGCCACGCCCTGCACGGCCAGCGCTGCGTGGTCTACATCCCCGTGCACTGCGGGCATTGCGGCGCCTGCCGCGCCGGCTTGACGCAGTGCTGCGAGACCGAGTCCACACTGATGGGCTGGAACCGCGACGGGGGTTATGCCGAGTACGTGGCAGTGCCGGTGCAATGCCTGCTGCAGGTGCCCGACGACATCGACGACGACCTGGCACCGCTGCTGCTCGACACCACCGGCACCGCCGCTCACGGCCTGCGGCTGGTACAGCGGCTGCTGCCTGCACCGGCGCTCGCCCGGGTGCTGATCACCGGCGCCGGGCCGGTCGGCCTGGGCGGGCTGATCGCGCTGCGCGACGCCGGCTTCACCGACATCACGATCGCCGATCCGCGCGAGGCGCGGCAGCAGCTCGCACTCTCGCTGGGTGCGAGCGCGGTGCTGCCGGTGGGCGAGCTGTCGCAGCGTTTCGACCTCGTGCTCGAGTGCAGCGGCCAGCACGCGGCGCGCGACCAGGCGATGCACATCGTCGCGCCGCGCGGCGTGGTGCTGTGGGTCGGCGAGAACGACGACCCCTGGCTGGTGCAGGAGACCAAGGCCGTGCGCCGCAAGGACTTCTTCCTCGTGCGCTCGTTCTATTTCCCGAAGGCCGAGCACGTGCTCAACATCGGCCTGCTGCGCCGCCATGCCGCCAGCTACCGGCGGCTGGTCGACCAGGTGTTCGACGTCGACGAGCTGCCGGCCGAGTTCGCGCGCTTCGTGCGCGGCGAACGCATCAAGCCCTTGATGAAGGCCTGACTCAGCCTGGCTCGAACGAGCCGCCGTCGAAGAGCTTCCTGGCCAGCGCCCGCTCGCGCATCTCGATCGTGCCGAGAAAGCCCGAGGCGCCGCCCATCGCGCCGAAGGTGTCGAAGCCGTTCTCCAGGAACTGGTGCAGCGCCATCAGGCCCGCCGCCCTGGCCGGGCCGCGCATCAGGCGCAGGCTGTTGCGCAGCAGCGGGTTGCGCGTGTAGCGGTCCAGCGCCGAGCCCACGGCGCTCATCAGCACGATCTGCCGCTCGCGGTCGGCGGGGCGGCCGCTGGCGCGCCAGATCTCGCCATAGGCCGCATCGGTCAGCGGCAAGGTCTCGAAGTGGGTGGCCATCAGCGTGTCCATCGCTTCGGACAGCGCGTGCAGCTCGGCCAGTTGCCGCACGGTGGAGACGATGCCGGCCGGGAACAGCCGCACCAGCCCCGGCACGATGCGCGCGAACTGGTCGTCGCGCGCGGTGAAGTCGCGCGGGCCGTACAGGTCCTCGAGGAAGAATCGCGCCGGCTTGGCATAGCGCGAACTGGCCAGCAGGTCGCTGTAGGTGTGCTCGAAGCGGGCGTGCTGGTAGCGCTTGACCTCGACCACGCGTGCATCGAGCGCGCTGGATTGGCGGCGCTTCTCGCGCTCCGCGGCAACGGTGCCGAGGTGTTTCAGGATCGACTGGCCGTCGGGGCTCATCGGATCGGCCGCGCTGCGGCAGCGCCGGTGGAGATCGGGCCGGAAGGGTGCAGGAGGGTCATGTCGAAGTCGTCATCGTGGACGCTGGCCGAGGCATTGTGCGTCCTGGGCGACGGGGCCACCACCCCGCTGCATCAAGGCTGCGCGGCTAGACTTCGCGTCCGGCCGCTTTCCGTCCTCGTTCGTGCGTCCTCGTCGATCCGCCCTCGCTCCTGCCCTGACCCTGCTCGCTTGTCTGTGCACTGGCGCGCTGGCCCAGGTTCCCAGCCTGACGCTGGAATCGCTGCCGCGCCCGAAGATGCCGCCCGCGGAGCGTGGACCGGTGGTACCGGCCCAGGTGGAGCGGTGGCGGCAGGAGGCACTGGCCTACGAGCATGGCGACGGCGTGCCGCGCGATGCGGTACGCGCGGTGCAGCTGTATTGCCGGGCGTCACGCTACGGCGACGCCGAGGCGCAGTACGCACTGGGCTGGATGCTGACCAACTCGCGCGGCGTCGAGCGCGACGACGCCCAGGCGGCGCACATGTTCGCCGCCGCCGCCGAACAGGGCATGCTGCAGGCGCAGAACATGATCAAGTCGATGGGCACGCCGCTGGGCGCCCCGCCGCCCTGCCTGCGCCCGCCCGATGGCGACCTGCTGCCGCTGGCCGCTGCGCCGGCGCCCAAGCCGGTGCCAGGCCGGCCGATGGCGGCCTTGCCGACCCGCCCGCCGCCCCCTCCGCCGCCAGCCCACGCGCCGCCGCAGATCGTCAACTTCGTCAACCTGGTCGCGCCGGAGTACCAGCTCGAGCCGCATGTCGTGCTGGCGGTGATCGCGCAGGAATCCAACTTCGACCCGACCGCCTTGTCACCGAAGAACGCGCAAGGGCTGATGCAGCTGATCCCGGACACCGCCCGCCGCTTCGGCGTGCGCAATGCCGGCGACCCGGCACAGAACATCCGCGGGGGCATGGCCTACCTGCGCTGGTTGCTGGCCTACTTCGAGGGCGACCTGGCGCTGGCGCTGGCGGGCTACAACGCCGGCGAGCGAGCGGTCGACCGCTACCGCGGCGTGCCGCCCTACGCCGAGACGCGGCTGTACGTGCGAAAGATCATCGCCGGCCTCAACGGCCAGCGCTCGCATGCCTTCGACCCGAAGGTGACGCCGCCGTCGGACATGCTGACGCTGCTGCGCGCGGGCCTGCCGCGCTGATTGGCAGCGAGCGCTCAACGCCGCGTGGCCATCACGAGCAAGTAGCGGCAGCCGCGCGAGCCCTGCGCACGGAATCCCAGCGCGCGGTCGACCGCCAAGTCCAGGCAATCGCCGGCGTCGAGTTCGAAATGCTCGTCGCCGTAGTCGACGGCCAGTCGGCCTTCGACCAGCCACAGGCGCTGCGCGTAGGGCGTGCCGCTCCAGGGGGGGTAGTTCACCTGCACGCCGCGCGGCAGCTCGACCTCGACCAGTTCGACGCCGGTGGCCGGGTCGAAAGGCGCCACCTGCCGACGACGATGGCCCTGACCGGGGTCGCGCCAGAGCGGCTGCCCGGCGCGCCGGTGCAGGCGCTGCGCCGCCGGCTCGGCGGCCACCAGCAGTTCGCTCAGGGGCACGCCCAGCCCGGCCGCCAGGCGGCCCAGCAGCACCGCCGTCGGGCTGCTCTCGACGCGCTCGACGCGCGAGATCATGGCCTTGCTCACGCCCGACGCCGCCGCCAGGTCGGCCAGGCTCAGGCCGCGTTGCTGGCGCAGCGCCAGCAGCCGCTGCGCGATCGCAGCGTCGAGATCTTGCGGCGGGTCGGTGTCCACGAGGTGTTGATGATGAGAGACGAATAGTCTACTATAGTGGACACTTCATTGCCCCGCATCGAGGACAACCCCATGACCGTGCGCATCGCCTCTCCCGACGACGACGCCGCCATCGCGGCGATCTACGCGCCCATCGTCGAAACCAGCATCATCTCCTTCGAGCTCGAGCCGCCCTCGGTCGACGAGATGCGCCGGCGCATCGACAGCACGCTCGACACCTTCCCCTGGCTGGTCCACCTCGACGGCCAGGGCGCCGTCAACGGCTATGTCTACGCCAGCAAGCACCGCGAGCGTGCGGCCTACCAGTGGGCGGTGGACGTCACGGCTTACGTGCGTGCCGATTCGCGCGGCCAGGGCATCGGTGCCAGGCTGTACCGGCTGCTGTTCGACGAACTGGTGGCGCTCGGCTACTTCCAGGCCTGCGCCGGCATCACGCAGCCGAACGCCGCCAGCGTCGCACTGCACGAATCGGTCGGCTTCGAGGCCATCGGGATGTACCGCAAGGTGGGCTACAAGCTCGGCGGCTGGCACGACGTCGGTTGGTGGCAGCGCGAGCTGCAGCCATCGGCACGCCCTGCCCCGCTGCGTGCCTATGCCCGCGGCAAGGCTTCTGCGTGCTGGGCATGATGGGGCTTCCCTCACCGACCTCGTCATCATGAAGTACCCCGCCTGCCTGCTCGTCGGCTCCCTCTTCCTGGTCGGGTGCGCCACGCCGCCGGCCCCGCTGCAGCCGCAGCAGCTGGCCGGCCCCTGGAAGGTCGACCTGCGGCCGACACCCCAGGCCGAGGCCTACTTCCAGGAGCTCATCGTCACGTCCGTCAAGGACAAGAGCTTCGAAGGCACGTTCTACGGTGCGCCGATCCGCCAGGGCCGCATCAACAGCGACTGGGGCACGCTGCGCATCGCCTTCGTCACCGCCGACGGCTCGGGCGACTACCACCACTCGGCCGTGTTGCAGCAGGGTCGGCTCGAAGGCCTGACCAACTCGACCGGGCGCGGCTTCCTGGCCTACTGGAGCGCGGCGCGGCCCTGAGCGGCCGGCCCGCCACGACGCCGCCCGTGCGTTGATATCCTCGGCGCCGATGCCGCCGACCCCTGCCGTCTCTGCCGACCGAGCGCCGGCACGCACCTGGGCGGCCGTGAAGGGCGAGCCACGCTGGGTGCAGCCGGAAGCCCTGAACGTCGCTCCGCACCTGGTGGGCGCCCCGCTGGCCGCCCCGCTGCGCCGCGCCGGGGCGCTGGGACTCGACGGCCTGGTGGTGGCGCTGCTGTCCGGGGTCGGCGGCCTGTGGCTGGTGGCGGGCCTGGCCCTGGTGGTCGTGCAACTGCGCGGCCGCATCGGCGCGGCCGAGGCGGACGCGCCCGATCCCCCGGCCCGAACGCGGCGCCTCACGCGCGCCGGCTGGGTCGCAGCGGCCGTGCTGCTGCTGCTCGCGGCCGGCGAGGCGCAGGACCGCTGGGATCGCTGGCGCCACCCCGAACGCGCCGAGCCGGCGGCGGCAGAGGATGCCGCCGAAGAACGCGCCGCCGCACTCGCCGAAGCCGCGGAAGGCCTGAGGGCCGCGCAGCAGCAGGTGCCCGCGCTGGCCTCCGTCGCCAGCCAGGTGGAAGCGCTGGCGCAGCAAGCGGCATCGGCGGCCTCTTCGGCGTCGGCCCCTGCCACGGCCGCGAGCCACCCGGCGGCACCGCCCAGCGCCGCGATGGAACTCGATCCGGACAGGCGGCGCATCGCCGAACTCGAAGCCCAGCTGCGCGAGGCACGGCGCCACAAGCCGCTGACCTGGCGCCAGCAGTGGGACTCCCTGTGGGACGAGGTGGCCTCCAGCCTGGGCTGGGGCATCGTGTACTTCTCGCTGCTGCCGGCGTGGTGGGGCGGGCAGACCGTGGGCAAGAAGCTGTTCGGGCTGCGCGTCGTCGAACTCACCGGCCAGCCGATGACCGTGATGCGCTGCCTCAAGCGCTACGGCGGCTACGCGGCCAGCCTGTCCACCGGCGGGCTGGGCTTCGTGCAGGTGCTGTGGGACCCCAACCGCCAGGCGCTGCAGGACAAGGCGGCCCACACCGTGGTGCTGGACCTGCGCGCCGGCCCACAGGCGCCAACGGCGCCCACGTCGGATGCCGCCTGATCGCAGCCCGGCGCGGGCCGCACCTCAGGTCGACGCCTTGCCGCTGCTGGCGCGCTCGACCAGGCTCCACGCCACCTGCCGGCCGCCGCGAGCGGCCGGTGGTTCGCCGGCGCTGTCGAGCAAGGCCAGCATCGTCGCCGCGGTTTCGCGGCCGATCTCGTAACGCGGCGGCCGCAGGCTGGTGATGCCGCCGCCGAGCTGGCGGCTGAGCGGGAAGTCGCCGAAGCCCATCAGGGCCAGCTGGCGCGGCACGGCCAGGCCGCGCTGCTGAGCCTCCAGCCAGGCGCCGCAGGCCAGGTGGTCGTTGGCGAAGGCCATCGCATCGACCGTCGGTCGGCCGGTCTGGTCGAGCAACTGCACCAGCGCCGCACGGCCGGCCTCGAAGGCGTCGCCGGCAGGAGCGGTCAACGTCTGCGCCTCGACGGCGGCGGCCTTGGCCGCGGCGATGAAGGCCTGGCCGCGTTCGTGCGCACGGTAGTCCGACTCGACCCCGGTGTCGACGTAGGCCAGCCGCTGATGCCCGGCCTCGGTGAAATGCCGCGCCATCGCCCGGCCGACCTCGGCGTGGTTGAAGCCGACCTGCGTGAACTCCGCCGAGCGCGGCTGCCAGTCCCACATCTCGATGATCGGCGTGCCGGCCTCGGCCGCAGCACGCAGCAGCGCGCGCGCCGCCGGGGTGTGGTGGCGGCCGGTGACGGCCAGCGCGTCGGGGCTCCAGCCGAGCACCGCGCGCACCTGCTCTTCCTCGCGCTGCATCGAGTAGCCGCTGGCCGCGAGCATCAGCTCGTAGCCCGCGCTCTGCAGCCCTTCGGCCAGGCCCTGCACGGTCTCGGCGAACACCGAGTTGGCCAGCGAAGGCACGATCGCCGCGATCATGCGCGAGCGGCCGCTGGCCAGCATGCCGGCCTGCTTGTTCGGCATGTAGGCGTGTTCGGCCAGCGCCAACGCGATGCGCTCCGCGGTGGCCGGCGCCACTTTCCGCGGCTCGCGCAGGTAGCGGCTGACCGTGATCTTGGTGACGCCGGCGGCTTCGGCCACCTGCTGCAGCGTCACGCGGCCGTGGCCGCGGCGCGTGCGGCCTGCGGGGGCGTCGGTTTCATCGGCGGAGCCGATGTCGCGCTCGTCCGGGGGGTCGGTCACTTGCTGCATGGCAACACGGCAACGGATCAGGGAAGGGCCCGATGCACACGGCTGCATCGGCAAACTACATTGCGCCAATGTTACCGGTAACATGATTCACGACACTTCCGTGCAAACCCCCACCCGCCCCCTCGCCTCGCTGCGCAGCCAGCGCTGGTTCGCCGCTGCCGGCATGCGCGCCTTCGCGCATCGCCAGCGCATGCAGCAGATGGGCCTGCGCCGCGAGGACGTGATGGGCAAGCCCATCGTCGCCATCGTCAACACCTGGAGCGACTTCTCGCCCTGCCATGCCCATCTGCGCGAGCGTGCCGAGGCGGTGAAGAAGGGCGTGCTCATGGCTGGCGGCACGCCTTTCGAGCTGCCCGCGCTGAGCCTGGGCGAGGTGATGGTCAAGCCGACGACCATGCTCTACCGGAACCTGCTGGCGATGGAGGTCGAGGAACTGCTGCGCTCGCACCCGGTCGATGGCGTGGTGCTGCTGGCCGGCTGCGACAAGACCACCCCCGGCACCGTGATGGGCGCGCTGAGCATGGGCCTGCCGACGCTGTTCTGCAGCGCCGGCCCGATGCTCAACGACCGCCACGTGAAGGCCGGCGTCACACGCAGCATCGGCGCCGGCACGCACACGCGCATGTTCTGGGACGAGCACCAGGCCGGCCGCATCAATGATGCCGAGTGGGTGCAGCTCGAAGCCAAGATGACGCGCTCGCCCGGCACCTGCAACACGATGGGCACGGCCAGCACGATGACGGCGCTGGTCGAGGCGCTGGGCCTGGCGCTGCCCGGCAGCACCTCGATCCCGGCGATGGACGCCGCGCATGTGCGCATGGCCACCGGCTGCGGTGAACGCATCGTGCAGATGGTCCTGGCCGACCTGACGCCGGCACGTCTGCTCACGCGCGGATCGTTCCTCAACGCCGCCGCGGTGCACATGGCGCTGGGCGGCTCGACGAATGCGGTGGTGCACCTGATCGCGATGGCGCGCCGTGCCGGCATCGAGCTGGCGCTCGACGATCTCGACGACGTCGGCCGCCGGGTGCCGGTGCTGGCCAACCTCTTCCCCAGCGGCGACCGGCTGATGGAGGACTTCTATTACGCCGGCGGCCTGCCCGCGCTGATGTCGCGCCTGACCGACCGCCTGTCGCTCGACGAACTCACCGTCACCGGCCGCACGCTGCGCGACAACCTGGCCAGCGCCGAAGTGCTCGACCCGGAGGTCATCCGCCCGCTGGACCGGCCGGTCAGCGCCAGCGCGCTGGCCGTGCTGCACGGCAACCTGGCACCCGCCGGCGCGGTGATGAAGCCCTCGGCGGCCGACCCGCGCTTCCTGCGCCACCGCGGACCGGCACTGGTCTTCGACAGCCAGCCCGAGATGCTGGCCGCGCTGGCCGACGCCGACCTGGTGTGCGACGAGAACACCGTGCTGGTGCTGCGCAACGCCGGCCCGGTGGGCGCACCCGGCATGCCCGAATGGGGCAACCTGCCGATCCCGAAGAAGCTGCTGCAGCGCGGCGTGCGCGACATGGTGCGCCTGTCCGACGCGCGCATGAGCGGCACCCACTACGGTGCCTGCGTGCTGCACATCGCGCCCGAAAGCGCGGTTGGCGGTCCGCTGGCGCTGGTGAAGACCGGCGACCTGATCGAGCTCGACGTGGCCGCGCGCCGGCTGCACCTGTGTGTCGACGACAACGAACTCGCCGCGCGTCGTGCCGCCTGGGTGGCGCCGCCGCGCCGCTACGAACGTGGCTTCACGCGCCTCTACCAGGACCACGTGACGCAGGCCCACGAGGGCTGCGATTTCGACTTTCTGCAGGGCACGGCGGCAACGCCCGAGCCCGACATCTACTGACGGCCCGCGCCCATGACTCCGCAGGCCCGCCCCGTCCCGATCGAAGCGCCGGCAAGAAGCGCATGAGCTTGTTCGCACAAGTCATTGGCAACCGAGAAACGGCCCCTCCAGACTGGCCGGCTTTGTCCTTCAACCTCCAGGAGACACTCATGACCCGCTTTCCCTCCCGCCTGCATGCGCTGGCCCTTGCGGCCCTCGCGGTCACCAGCGTCCAGGCGCAGCAGGCGCCCGCGCCGGCGGCCGACAAGGGCACGCTGGACACCGTGGTCATCACCGCCACCAAGCGCGTGCAGCCCCTGCAGCAGACCCCGATCGCCGTCTCCGTGATCGGCGGCGCCTCGCTGGAGGAGTCCAACCTCAACAACCTGGGCGCCATCACCGCACAGATCCCGACCGTCAACTTCCGCGCCAACGCGTCGAACAAGGACACTGCGTTGTTCATCCGCGGTGTCGGCACGATCTCCACGTCGCCCGGTGTCGAGCCCACGGTCTCGACCGTGATCGACGGCGTGGTCACGGCGCGCCCGGGCCAGGCCACGCTGGACCTGATGGAGGTCGACCGCATCGAGGTCCTGCGCGGACCGCAGGGCACGATCTTCGGCAAGAACGCGTCGGCCGGCGTCATCAACATCGTCTCGCGCGCGCCGACCAAGGCCTTGTCGGGCTATGCCGACCTGTCGCTGTTCCAGGGCAGCGAACAGCGCCTGCGGCTCGGGGTCTCGGGCGGCAATGACACGGTCCGCGGTTCGATCTCCGCGATGAGCGCCAAGTACGACGGCAACGTGGAGAACATCGCCAACGGCATGACGGTCAACGGCTACGACCGCGACGGCCTGCGCGGCCGGATCGACATCACGCCGAACAAGGACCTCAAGATCACACTGCTGGCCGACCACACCAAGGCCACCGACACCACGCCCACCGGCGTGCCGGTGTCCAACAGCGTGCGCGCCTACCCGAGCAACACGGTGGCGACCAACGCGCTGTGGGCCGCCGCCATCGCGCCGGTGGTCATGGGCGCCGAAAACCGCACGATCAACAACGACCTGTACACCCGCGTCGACGACAAGAACCAGGGCCTCTCGGCCCAGGTCGACTGGACCGTGGGTGCCCTGCAGTTCACCAGCATCACCGCCCAGCGCGACTGGAAGAACACCCAGTTCCAGGACCTGGACCGCCTGCCGCAGGCGTACCGGCAGTTCCCCAAGCAGGACGACCGCGGCGACCTCGACTCCAAGCAGCTGAGCCAGGAACTGCGCGTGGCCAGCACGCAGAAGCAGATGGTCGAGTACGTGGCCGGCGTGTACTACTTCCGCTCCGAGACCGACGAGCAGTACCGTCGCGACGTCACGCAGTGCCCGGCTTCGACGGCAGCGGCGCTGCCTTCGGGGCTGGTGCCGTGCAGCGGCGACTCGATCCTGGTGGACAACGGCGTCGCCACCTACGGCGTGCGCAGCACCAGCAAGGCCGTGTTCGGCGAGGGCACCGTCAACTTCAGCCCCGCGCTGCGTGCCATCGTCGGTCTGCGCTACACGCAGGACGACCTGTCCTACTACCATGGCCGAGTCGCCACCCGCAACAGCGGGGTGCCGGGCGTAGGCGCCACGCGAGCCACGGTCAACGGCTCGACCAGCGAGAACGCGGTGTCCGGCCGAATCGGCCCGCAGATGGACCTGTCGAAGGACATGATGGTGTACGCCACCTACTCGCGCGGCTACAAGGGCCCGGCCTACAACGTGTTCTTCAACATGGGCCCGACGGCCGACTTCGCGCTGGCCCCGGAGACCAGCAACTCCTACGAGGTCGGCCTGAAGAGCGAACTGCTCGACCGCCGCCTGCGCCTGAACATCGCAGCCTTCAGCACCGAGTACGAGGGCTACCAGGCCAACGTGCCCGACCTGCTGAACGGCACGATCATCACGCGCACCATCAACGCCGGCAACGTCGAGACCAAGGGCCTGGAGGTCGACCTGACGGCCCGCGTCACGCCCAGCCTGACCGTCAGCGGCAGCGTGGCCAACGTGCTGGCCCGCGTGAAGCGCTTCAACTGCCCGCCCGGCGCCGCCGCCAGCTGCGACATCAACGGCAAGCCGCTGCCCTTCTCGCCCGACTGGAAGGCCAGCCTGCGCGTGAAGTACAGCCAGCCGCTGTCCAGCGCGCTGAGCATCGACTACGGCCTCGACGCCAGCTGGCAGAGCCGCGTGATGTTCGACCTGCAGCAGCAGCCAGACTCCTTCCAGGGCGCCTACGGCATCATCAACGCCCGCGTCGCACTGCAGAGCACGGCCGGATGGAGCGTGGCCCTGATCGGTCGCAACCTGGCCGACAAGTCGTACTCGACCCTGGTGCAGAACAACCCCGGCCCGGCGATCACGCGCTACGTGCCGCGCGATGATCGGCGCTACTTCGGCATCAACGCTCGTTACGAATTCTGATGAACCCCTTCCGCCAACTCCTTCAGCGCGCAGGCAGCCAACCTCCGGTCGGCACCTGGATCATGGCCGCCAGCCCGCTGGTGGCGGAAGCCGTCGGCCACGCCGGTTTCGACTGGGGCGTGGTCGACATGGAGCACACCCCGCTCGACCTGACCAACGTCGTGAGCATGCTGCAGGCCATCGCCGGCACGCGCCTCGTGCCGGTGCTGCGGGTGCCCTGGAACGACACCGTGCTGATCAAGCGCGTGCTCGACGCCGGCGCACAGACGCTGCTGGTGCCCTTCGTGCAGAACGCCGAGGAGGCCGCGCGCGCAGTGGCCGCCACTCGCTACCCGCCGCAAGGCGTTCGCGGCATGGCGGGCATGAGCCGGGGCTCGCGCTTCGGCACCTGGCCCGACTACTTCAACACCGCCAATGCCGGCATGTCGGTGATCGTGCAGCTGGAGTCGATGCAGGCGATGGACCAGCTCGAGGCCATTGCCGCGGTCGACGGCGTCGATGCGATCTTCATGGGCCCGGCCGACCTCTCCGGCGCGATGGGGCACATCGGCAAGCTGACGCACCCCGAGGTGATGAAGGTGATGGCCGACGCCGCCCGCCGCTGCAAGGCCGCAGGCAAGCCGATCGGCACCGTCGGCGGCACGCCCGAGGTGGTGGCGCAGTACCGCGCGATGGGCTACGACTTCATCGCCATCGCGTCCGACCTCGGCCTGCTGATGCGCGCGGCGCAGGACGCCATCAAGGCCTTGCGTGCGCCCACCGGCGAGCACACGCACGACTTGGCCACCGGCACCAAGCCCGCGTCCGGGTACTGAGCCGGCCACCGCATCGCATGGCCGCTGTCGAACTCCGCGCCGTCACGAAGTCGTACGACGGTCGAAACACCGTCATTCACGGCATCGACCTCGACATCCGGCATGGCGAGTTCGTGGTCTTCGTCGGCCCGTCGGGCTGTGGCAAGAGCACGCTGCTGCGCATGGTGGCGGGGCTGGAGCCGATCAGCGGTGGCGAAGTGCGCATCGGCGGTGAAGTGGTCAACGACAAGCCGCCGCGTGCGCGCGACATTGCAATGGTCTTCCAGGACTACGCGCTGTACCCGCACAAGAGCCTGTTCGAGAACATGGCCTTCGGCCTGCGCCTGCGCAAGACCCCCGAGGCCGAGATCCAGAAGCGTGTCGGCGAGGCCGCG
>Ga0075163_10007740_pt1 | contig 14180 bp, 9 predicted proteins | sample JI1023141ADNA_FD_71478 | JGI IMG/M metagenome (GOLD analysis project Ga0075163, IMG submission 71478) | Wastewater effluent complex algal communities from Wisconsin, to seasonally profile nutrient transformation and Carbon sequestration -... | ecosystem: Engineered > WWTP > Effluent > Algae...
TCCTGGGAGCCTGACCGCGTCGTCTGCCTCAACCCTGAGCGCCGCGACGATTCAAAGGCCAAGCACGCCTGAATAGCCAGGCGGCAACTATCCTGAAACATACCGGTCCCTGGCGTCGGCGTGTCGGGCTTCGACGGCGGCTTTGCCAGCACAGGTCGGGCACCAGTATCCACGATTCCGGATACCGTTGGGGAGGGACCACCAGCGGTGTCCTTCGCTGCACTCCCACTGCAACTTGGTCCGGCTGTTGACGTACACGCGCGACAGGCAGCGACCGAGGTTCTTCTCCGCCATGCGGCGCATCTCCTCGATCGTCAGCCGGGTGCTCGCGCAGGTCGGGCACCAGTGGCCTTCCATGATGGAGTAGACGTATGTGCGCCACTCGTGGCCTCGCTTGCAACGCCAGCGTAGCTTCACGTGGCGCTCGAAGGTCGGCTCGTCGACGAGGCGACCGCCGCGTCGTCTGGCCTCCGCGAGCGCCTCGCCGAGCTGGCCATCGAGCCACTCGCACAGCCGGCACCATCGCCCCTGCCGCACGTCATACTGCTCCAGCTCGAACTCGTGGCCGCGTCGGCAGCGCCAGGTCAGCGGCAGGGTCGAGTGGATGTAGCGCTTGCTGAGAACCTGGCCGCCGTGAGCTGCGGCCATCTCACGCATATCCTCGAGGGTGAGCAGCTGGCCGGCGCAGCGGGGGCACCAGGTGCCCTTGCGGAACGCCGAGATCGCGGCGTCCCACTCGTGCCCTTCCCCGCAGCGCAGGCGGACTTTTTGCTCCTTCCCGATGCTGGGCGACAGACACCTGCCGCCGCGCTCCCGCGCCAGCGCCCGCAGCGACGCGAGCCGTTCGTCCCGGCGCTGGGCGCAGCGCGGGCACCAGCTGCCGCGCCGGATCCACCGCGCGGCGGTCGACCACGTGTGACCGGCAGCGCAGCGCAGCTCGATCGGATCCGTCCAGCTGACGAAACGCCGCGACAGACAGCGACCGCCTCGCTCGCGAGCGATGGCCCGCAGGCTGGCCAGATGCGTCACGGCCTCGTCGGGATCCAGCGGTCGCGGTGCGGATCGCGGGCCTGTCCGCCCGCTGCGGTGCTTCCTGTAACAGGTCGGACACCAACCGCCCCTCATCACGCTGTCGGCCAGCTGGGTGAAACGATGCCCACGCTGGCATTCGAACTCCATCTCGCGGCACGCGCCAAGGTAGGTCGTCGCCAGGCACCGCCCACCGTGGGCGCGGGCGACCCGCTGGACGTGTCTTAAGCGCGCCGTCCGGTCGTCGGCCGGCGGGAGCGTCCAGCTCCGGATGAGAGCGCGTGTGTCACGCCCGTCCGCGCAGGCACGGCACCAATGCCCTCGCCGCGCGGCATCCTGCTCCATTGTCCATTCGTGCCCCACCTTGCAGCGGAACCGGGCACGAAGGTGGGGGCCCCTCACGAGCGCCAGCAGCGATCCGCCGTGCGCCGCGGCGAGTTCTCGCATCTCCTCCTGTCTCGCCGCCTGCACCGCCATGCGACCACACGCGGCGCACCACCGTCCGCTCTCCAGGACTTCCTTCGCTCTCGCCAGCCACCGATGCCCCGCCGCGCACTCGAACTCGACGATGGCCTTGAGCTCTTGGGCAGTGCTCACCAGGCACCGCCCGCGCTTGCGCCGTGCGAACGCCCGTAGTTGCTTCAGTCGAGCGTTGCGGGCGGAGAGGGACCGGACCCGAAGCGCGGCGGGCATGCCCCTGAGTAACACAAGGCGCCGTTCCCACCACCCCACGATGAGATCAGGACACGAACTTCGACGCGATGGGCCCCGAGATCGGTCGGCCACCTCAGCGGGGGTCAACCGCCGGATCGACGACCTCGGCCCGATCGTCGACGTGCCCGCCTTCCCGCTCGCCGCCCGCCCGCTCGCCCCCGCCGCACCGAGGCCAACCGCTCCGGCGACTTCAGCCCGCTGTGGTCGCCGCGTACTCCACCAAGCTCGTCGCCGCCGTCGGGCTCACCCCCGTGAGCACGCAGCGCGCCCCCGACCAGCCCGACCCGCGGGTCAGCCCGCTCAGGCACACCGCGTCCATACCGCCGAGCTCGCCGACGAAGATTCGCAGGCCGTCGAGGGCCGTCGCCGCGGCGGCCCGACGCGCCGTTTCATGGCCCGGGCTCGTCGACCGACGGGGGGACCTGCACCGGCTCGATCGATCGTGGCGGTGGATCGGTCCGGACGGTCTCGACGGGCCACAGCGACGCGACGGAGGAGACCATGAAGCCGCCGACGCAACTGAGGATGAACCCGATCAGGAAGAACTGCAGCCGTCTCAGGCTAGGCCGGGGCGCAGGCGGTGGCCATGCTGGCTGTGGTGCCGAGGTTCGCCTTCCTGACCGTGGCCACGCCGGTCGTCGTGACGACGGCGCCTGTAGCGATCGATCGGGCGGATGGAACATCGTACCCTGGGGGAGCGGGAAGTTGGTCCAAATGCGGAGGTGATCCGGGTCGTAGACCTTTCCCGGAACGACCTCCGGCACGGCGATGTACGGCTGGGACGGTATCGGCCGGCCTGCCCGGAGGACCAGCTGAAGGGTGGACTGGGCCGCGGAGCGCGCTGGCATCATCCCGACGCCCGCCTCGTGGACGTCGACGTTGGGTTTCGGCTTCGGTCGAGAATCCGTGGCGACCACCCGTTTCGCCGGATCCTCGGCGACCCAGCGGCGCAGGCGGGCCCAGTTGTGCAGCAACGCGTCGTGGACGAGCACCACCCGATCGCGCCGGACGACGAGCACCCGATTCGCACCATCATGGCTGCCGAACATGTGGAGGATCCGCGCGGTGTGGGTGCGTCGCTGTTCGCGATCCGACTTCGGGAACTTGGACGCGAACAGATGCGTGATGGAGTCGAGGTCGACCGCTCGTCTTATGAGCCTGCCGTCCGCCGAGGTGTCGAGCAGGACGAGCACGATCCGGCGCAAGAATGGCTCGCCCAGCTCCGCCAGCGCCGATGCGATCGCCGCCTCGGCGAGCGCGTCGACGGCGCCAGCGAGCCCGCCGGCAGCCTCGTAGTCCGCCTCGCAGAGCATGCGGTGCTTGCTGCGCCGACGCGTCTCGGACAACGCCGCCGCGATCATCGCCATCCGCCGACCGGGAGAGGGAGGGTCGTCGCTGTCTGCCAGGCGCTCGATGTCGGCGAGGACACGATCGACGAGACGCGCCGCGGCGGTGTACCCGGCGCGCCTGGCCGGCTCAGCGATCACACGACGTAGTTGATCGGCGTCGAGCGGCGCGAGCCCGTAGATCACCGGGGAGTCGTCGTCGTGCAGCCGCTCGTACAGTCGCGGCAGCCGGTGCATCTCCCCGAACAGCTCGCTGGTCATGGCGGTAATCAGCAGGAACGGATCCGGGGCGTAGGCGACGGCGTGGGCCAACGCGGCCGCGAATGCCTCCCGCTCGTCGCGCTCGCCCTTCGAGATCAACCCGTCGAGCGGGTCGACGATCAGGATGAAGCCGTCAGGACAGCCGCGCACGAGCAGATCGGTCAGCGCGCGTGGCGTCGACTTCAGGTGAGTGACGAGCGCGTTCGGCTCCCAGTGCCTGCGGATCTCGTAGGGCAGCGCCCTCGCCAGGTCGAGCAGCGGCTCACGGCCGGGCCGCATGCTCCCGACCGCCACGCCCGGCTCTGGCGGGTAATGGTTGTACTTCGGCGCGAGCATGGGCAACAGCCCGGCCATCACAAACGACGTTTTGCCGATGTCCTCCGGGCCATGTACGACCAGCCAGCGGCTGCGAGGACGCGCCCGAAGCAGGTTCTGCACGCGCTGCGCCTCCGCCTCGCGGCCGCAGAAGTGTCGCGCGTGGGAGTGCGAGAACGGCACCAGGCCGGGGTACAGCCCGTCGTGCGAGGCGTAGAGGTCCTCGCCCTCGATGTACCGCGGGAGCTGCTTCCCGGAACTTTTCTCGAACGCCGCGGCGAGCCAGTGCAGCCACTCCGCGACGACGAGGCTGTAGTCTCCCGCCACCGGCTCGAGCGCGACGCCGTACGCGGCGAAGAACGCTCGCGCCTCCGCCGTCACGCTGGCGGCGGGGACGAGCGCCACGCTGGCGCCCGTCCCCGCCTGGCCCGGCGCCAGGCGTCCGCGCAGGTCGAGCACCAGGCGCCGGAGCGGCTCGTCGTCCGCGTCGAAGCCGACGAGCAGGAGCTCATGGCTGCGGAGAATCCGTCCGAGCTGCGACAGCTCGTCGGGCCGGACCGCGAGCTGCCGCTCGCCGAGCACCCACGTCGAGACCCGCGAAGCCGTACCGCACATCTTCATCAGGAACGGTGCCCGTGCCGCGAGGTCCGGCGGCTCCACCTCGAACACGGGCCACTGATTGCCGAGGACCCGCTCGAGCGTGGCGTCCAGGTTGGTCGTGCAGATGCATGGCAGCGTCGGCGCGAGGGTCGCGAGGGCGCGCGCCACCAGCGACGGCCGGGCGTCGCCGCGGTCGAGGTGAGGCCGCACGAGGCGGACGAACCGGGCGCCGCCGAGCAGCGCTTCGGCGCGCTCGAGCATCCGGCTGATACCTCCCGAAACCGGCTGCGCCCACAGCTCGGCCTGCCCCGTGGACTCGGAGCCCAGTGCGCCGCGACAGACGTCGACGTACTCGCGGGGCCCGGCGAGGCCCGGGGCCCGCGCGAGCGGACCGACACACACGATCAGGTTGCGCTCGAGCAGCGCGCGAAGGGTGGGATGCATCGGAACCGCGGCGCATTCTCGCCCATCCGCCGGCTCTGTCGAAGGCATTTCCTGGTCATGCATCCTCAGAACGACGGCGTTCTGGAGCAACGGGCAAGTTCCGACCATCGACCACACGACGCGAATGTGCCGCAACTCCTCGAGCACTCCCCGGTGCAGCCAGTAACCGCCGACGCGGAGCAGCGCGTTCTGTCGACGGCAGCGCAAGGACTGACACTATCCGCGACCACGTGCCGTCGCCAGACCAGCGCTGGTACCACCGCCAACAGGTAGTCTTGTTGCCATGCTCGGTGGGCAGTTCGCACCACTTCGCGCCGTGGTGCAGGACCCAGTGGATCGCGTCGACCGTGCGCCGCAGGTCCGAGCGCGAGTTCCTGGGGGTGCCACGGGTGGCCTCGACCATCGCCGCGATGGTCTGCCACTGCCGGTCGGACAGGCGCTCGAACGACGACAGCGTGGGCCTGGGGATCCGGGGTATCGTCACCTTCCGCGAGAGCCGCTCCGCGGCGTTGCAGCGCACACACCACCGGCCCGTGCGCACGTAGTCCGGCCTGGCAGTCCATGTGTGGCCGGCGGAGCACCGCCAGCGCAGCTTGACGTGGGCGCCGAGGTAGCGGGTCGCCAGGCACTCGCCGCCGAAGCCGGCCGCGGTCGCGTGCATGTCGGCCATCGTCAGGCGGCGCTTGTAGCTGCGGTTGACGTAGTTGCACTCCATGCACCACGAACCGCGGACGACGTGATCAGCGGCGGTCGTCCAGGTGTGGCCCTCTGCGCAACGCCAGCGCATGGGAGTCTGTGTGTTGACATAGCGGCGCGACAAGCAGGTGCCGCCGCGCTCCTCGGCGATCCGTTGCAGTTCTGCGAGCGACCAGGGGATGCGGCCGAGGCAGCGCTGACACCAGCGCCCGCGGCGGACGTCGGAGATCGTGCGCGAGAATTCGTGGCCCTGGTCGCAGCGCCAGCGCAAGTGCTCTTGATAATGGTCGTAGCGGGTGGTCACGCAGGTGCCGTTGAACCGGCGGGCCAGGGCAGCCAGCTCTTTCGGGGTTCGCTGGCCGCGGCCAAGGCAGCCTGGACACCAGCCTCCCAGACGGATCTGGTTCGGCCGCGCCATCCACTCGTGACCCTCGGCGCAGCGCCAGCGCAGCGGGTAGTTGGCGTGCACGTACACCAACGCCAGGCACTGACCGTTCTTCGCGCGGGCCCACTCGGCGCAGTCGTGGAGCGTGCGGCGAACGTGGCCTTCGCAGCGCGAACACCACCGACCTGCGAAGATCCGCATGGGACGCGACACAAAGCGGTGGCCCGCGCCGCACTCGAACTCGAGCACCGTCGCGTTGTTGGCGTAGACCGGCGACAGCACCTTGCCGCCGTAGATCCGAGCGATCTTGTGCAGCCGGACGAACTGCGTGTGTCGTTGCTCGTCGTGGCCGGACATCGATCCGGAGTTTCGCCGCGCAAGAGCGCGTTGTCGAGCGCCCAGCCGGGTGCTCACCCCAAGGGCCATCGAGGAGACGCGTGAAGAAGCCCCAACACGAAGTCGGGCGGTGCGGACTCAGGCCGGCATGAGTGACCGCGGCAAAGGTCGTACCGTGGCCCTCGGTGTTGCGGACCCGGTGGCCCGCGACCGTGGGATGACCCGTATTCCGAAACGCACGACCGCGCCCGCGCCCTCCGTGGGAATGAAGGCCATGCGCCGTGGTGGTCACCGGCGAGTGCCTGGCGGTCAGGCATCGCCCGCAAGAAGTCGATCGGGCTCGCGTGCCTCGTGCCTCGGTCTGGGGGCCCGACGACGAGCGAGATCAACCGTAGCTCGACGCAGCATCCAGCGACCCCCGGCACACGATCCCGCGGTCGTGGCATGGCGGCGGGGGTGGGGGATCGAGGTGTAGGAGGACGATGGCAGTGTTGACGATGGAGACGTCGATCTGGCCGTGGCTGCGCTTGGCGGCGAGGATGAGAGCGATGCGGAAGAGATGGCTGACGAGCCTCGGAATCCTCCCCAACCAGGACTGCAAATTCTGTAGGCGGCCTCACCAGAGGTCGCAACTACGGGGTTTATGCCGAGCAGGACCGCGGGGAGGAAGTCGGTGGGTCGTCTCGCAAGAAGAATGCGCTAATCTCGAGTGCGATCCGCAGGGGTCCAACAACGGCGACAGAGCCGTGGATGAGCATCGTGACCATTTCAGAGGTGTCCATAATACGCGCGATATTTGTGGCGATTATCACTGGAATTACGATGGACATACACAAAAACGGCCACGTCTGCTTACCGACTCCCAATTCAAAACTCGCACATAGCGCACCGAGAACCACTGCAAGCCCATAGACCCCCTCCACCCCTGGATCGAGCGTCAGATGCCAGGCGTAATACATGAGCATCCCTCCAACTACCAGGCACAAGAAAAAATGACCCCAGCAGCGACGGCGAGCCAGAACATCCATAGACCCTGCCACACACAACGCCACACACCCTGCTGGCGTCCAGAGCTCGTGACCTATAGCCCAAAGCCATGCCCCAAGAACGATCGGAGAAGCAACCGCAAGTCCGCCGAGCCGGAACATTACTGGCCAGGGCACTTGGATTCGCGGATCGAGCAGCACCGCTCCAGCCGGCTCCACTCGGTCAACTCCCGGGGCCGGGCCACGCGAATGCTGGATTAATAAGTTTGTGGATGCGCCGGGTGAGGCTACCACCATCGCCCGCTCGACCGGCTGGCTCCAAGCAGACTCGAGGTTCTCGATGTCACGGACACACCGGACCCGTTCTTGCGAGAGCTGGCAGAAGAATTCCTTGTCCATCTGCCCGCGGCGAGCCAAGTACTCGAGACTGTTCCAGATATAGTGAGACGGCGCGCCGCTCTCCTCGAGCTCATCTAGGCCGTCTGGACAGACCCGTCGCAGGAAGTGGGTCCACTCCGACTTGGTGAAGTGCTTAACCACCCAGCGGGCCAGCGCGTCGATTCTGTCCGCCTTGTCGCGCACGGGCTTAGATTGCGAGTCCCGCCTGCCGACATCGTCCGACATCGTTATCTGCACTCCGCGCCGTTGACGAGTTCCCCCAAGGACACATCTTGCGGGTACTCGCCCGGAGCTGTCACCTTGATCATGAACTTCAGGGGCTGCACCTTCTTGCGGACCCGCAGCCACCGCGCGATGGTCAGGGTTTCCGAGAGCGAGACAGTGCCTTCGAACGGACCCTGACGGAGCTCCTCGATGGCCGAGGACGGTTCCTGTTCTGAGTCTTTGCTGACGAAGATCTTGACACCGCTCGCTCCTTCCTCGAGACACCATTCTGCGCTGGGTTTACAGATTAAATCAACCGTCGCATAATCGTGATCCGCCGAATCATCCTTGCGGCACTTCGCGGCGCAGAGGACCCGCCTCGCACTGGCCTTGCACAGTGGTATAGATGGAGGTCGTGGAACAGTCCCTCCGTTGCCGCTGGAATCGCCGATGAACCCGCCACCAACACCCGGTGGTTTAGGCGTAGCTAGGCATTTAAGATCGATTTCCTTCTTTTCGAGCGCCCGTTTCTGAGCTTCGAGCTCCGTGCAGCCGGGCTCCGGCGGTGGTGGCTTCGGGGGAGCTGGACATACGAGCTGCGTTTTCCGCCCTTCGAGCTGCGCGATCCGCGTCGTTAGCTCGTCACAATTTTGCGTCTCTGCGTTGTCCTTCGCCAATTTGGCTTGGCAATTCGTGAGCTCCTCACCGCATTTATCGAGGGCTGTGTCGCAGGCCGTGCATGGCGTCGAATGTTCTTCGATTTCGGGCGGATTGCTGTGGGCATCCACCGAGCCTGCGTCCGGGATGATCAAATCTGCGTCCTTTATGGTCGTAGATAAGCCTTCATCGCTGTCGGCAGGGGTGGTACCAGGCCCAGTCTCGCCGATGCTCCCACCGGGTTCTCCCGGGTCTTCGGTAGTACCTTGGTTCGCACCCTGTGCATGAGCATTGCGAAGATCATCAGTCGCTGTCATTGATGAAGGAGTTACCGGGTTGGTATTCGGACCAGATCGGGCACCCGGTTCACCCCCATACTTGCCCCAAGGATCGATTGAAATCAAGGGCGCATATCCGGACAACTGTCTAGCCGTGGAGACCGCGCAATGGGAGGCGATGAAGCCGAGCAGCAAGACCGCGCTCCACAGAATGGACTGTGTCGAAACATCCTTCCAACCCCGCGATCGAAGAGTATCGACTACGAGTTGCGCAAAATTTCCGACCGAACGACGAGTCGAAACCAAGACGACCGCAATCATGCACAAGAGGCTCAGCCCGGTCGCCATACCCTCGCCCAACCAGTGATTCGAGAGAACGACCGTCAGGACATATGACGCTGCTCCTAGACCCAAGAGGACGCCGACGCGCGTCCTATCCCGCTCCGTGTCGTACATGAGCCGCTCGCAGATCTTCGAAATCTCGCGGATGAGCGGAGTCTCGGGTCGCTCCTGATCGTCGGATGACTGGTTCGCCATGATGTGCTTCTGTACTACGGGTTATTCAAACCACATCTCGATGTGACGGAAAATCTTCGTACTACCTTGTGGCGATTGTGGAATCACCTGAATCGAGATCCGTCCGGGCGAAACCTTTAGCACCATGATGACGTAAGCACGTAGAGCGTTGAGTCGCTCGATGGACAGGACCCAGTCGGCACCCTCCGCGCTCTGCATGACTACGGCAACTTTCGCGCCGGGGGTGGCTTGGAGATTCGTCGCTAACTCAGGGGGAAGATTCGGCTGCAGCATTGCGGTCGCCCCCTGGAACACGCTGCTCAGCTCGTATCGAAATTTGACCGGCCCGCGTGGAAATGGGGAATACCGCTCGACCTTGCAGCCCTCGGCTTCCGTCTTTACGATTGCCAACTCTGTTTGCGTCTTTGTAAGCTCTTCTCGCAGCTTTCTCGACTCGTCTTGTGCGGCTGCCACTTCCTCATCCCTGAGCACTTCGAGGGCCTTTGTAAGAGACGTCTGGGCGTTGGTCACGTGACTCTTCACGTGTGTGAACTCGTCTTTCATCTTCTTGGTTACGCAACCGGTAAACATGAAAACAATGAAACCGGCGGCCAACGAATGAGACCGAGAACTGGACGCAAGGCGCGGCCGCTCTTTGCTGACGACAGAGCGAATGACCGTCGTTGGTGTCGTTCGGGATGGCATGCGGGCTGTCGTGACGTGCTCCGGACCTACTGGTCCGATCATCGAGTCTGTGCGAGTTTTTTCACATTGGGTGGAACCAGGTGCGGGTCGGCGAGCGCGAACTGCGAGCTGGCGCGAAGCGTCGGGGGCGTGACGGCTTCAGTCGGGTCGTGGCGGCCGCGAGATGACCAGCGGGTGTGCTGTCGGCGGTGGGCTATCGGCAGTAGCCCCTGGTGAAGACGACCAGCCATCCGGGCTCCGACGGTGAAGGGTCGAGGTGGTCGCGTTGCCACAGAGGACGAGGCGCTCACGTCGAGGCGCCTCGTCGGTCGAAGAGTCAGCCGCGAGGAGACTACGCCGGGCCGCGCACGGGACATGCGCGCATGGTGGCGCGCATTCGACCATGCGGTCAACCGTTAGCCCACGAAGACGCGCGTCGATACCTTGGTGGTCGAACCCTGCATCCGTGCGGCCGTACATATCCCCGCGAAATCGGTGGATTTCTGCCCGGCCGCCGCTCCGGCCTGGCCAATGGGCGGGCCCCCCGTCCCGTGACACTATGACGCCCCTGTCGCCCGTTGGCGCCGTTACGCCCCCGAGGGGTAACAGTCCAGGCGGGTCGCAGACGCACGGCGGACCGGGGGTATGGCTCGGCGACCGCCACCGGCAAGCGGGTGCTCCGCGCCCGTCCTTTCGGATGGGGTCTCCTGACCCCTGCGGCCTGGTCGCGGGGTCCGGGAGGTGGTCCCCGCGGCGCTAGCGTCGAGCCGAGGTCGTGGTCGCGTGGGCGTGAGGCTGGACGGGCGAGATCGCTAGGCGTAGGATCGCAGTCGCTCCCCCGTACCGTTCCATGCGTACGACCCCCTCGGCATTCGGTCCATGCGCGTTGTGCGTAGATTCAGCAGGAACCGAGGATAGGATCCGTCTCCTTGCTCAGGAGAGCACGCATGGGTGATGTCGAAGCTCGGGCCGTCCTGACTGGATTCTTTCTTAAGGCATTTGACGCGAGTGAGCTACGTCGCTTCCTGGGTGAGGGACCCCAAGGAGACGATCTATTGGCCTCGCTTCCGGGTCCCGATGCGCCACTGGCAAATGTCGTCGAGGCTGCTACTCAATTGCTGCTTCGTAGAGGGCTTGTGGACGCGGAACTTTTTGAGCGGTTACGAAGCTCACGGCCTGCGAAGGTGGATGAACTGGCGTCCCTTCGAACAACGATCCGCGCCCTGACACGGTCAGCGCCATCGTTTCCGGAGCGATGGGTGCACGCGACGACAGAGGACGAATTTTATGCCGGGCGCCAAAGTGAATTGAGGAGCCTGGATCGATGGGCTGCCGATCCGAACGTCAAGGTGATCGCCGTGACGGGTCTCGGCGGTCTGGGAAAAACGGCGCTCGTGGGGCACTGGATCAAGAAATGTCAGCCCTTCGCACGTTCGGAGTTTCGTGGTCTCTTCGGCTGGAGTTTCTATGCTGATCGGCAGGCCGCACGGTTTCTGGACGCTCTGATCGCATTTGCTGAACGATACGACCTTGCCCGGGGAGAGAGGAATACAAACGAGACGCCGCTTGAAAAAGCGGCCTCCATCCTGACGCGCGGTTCGCTCATCGTTGTACTCGACGGGCTCGAAGTCATCCAGGAAGGTGCTGCGAGTCATGGTCAAGCAAAGTACGGTACGTTCCTCGTGGCTGAATTGCGCGAGCTACTCTGGCGTTTCTGCAAATTCCGCAGCGAGCGCCGGAGCCTCGTCCTGCTCACGAGCCGATTCCCGTTCGTCGATCTCGGGAACTTCCTCGGTCTGCAGTACCGATGCCTTGACCTCAACGCCCTCGAACCCGGTGATGGTGCGGTCCTCCTCGAACGCTGCGGTGTCTCAGGGGCACGGGCGGAACTGGAATTTGTCAGTCATCAGCTTGAAGGCCACGCGCTCGCGCTCCGCCTGTTCGCGCGTATCTACGTCGAAGGTGGGTGGGGTAGTCCGCTGCCTCTGCTGTCGAGGGTCATCAGGCTTGGCGAGGCCCGCCCGAGGCTACGACGGGGGACGCTCGAATTAAACCAGAAGATCAACCGCCTCCTCGATGCGTACTCGCAAACTCTGAGTGAACTGCAGCGCGCGCTGCTGAGGAGCATGTCACTGTTCTCCGAAGCCATCGATCTCGCGCCTCTTCATGGAATCGTGACGCTCTCGAACCCTTCGGTGACGACAGACGAGGTCCGCAAGGAACTTGAGCGGCTGACTTATCAGGGCCTCATTCTCGGGGAATTCCCGGACGGAGCGTCCCTGCGCTACAGCTGCCATCCGGTGATTCGGGATTATTTTCGGCGGGCGATCGATGAGGATCGTTCGCTGAAAGTAGAGATCGCTCGCCACGTGGTCTCACTGTCAGGCCTCGAGGACGAGGACGGCGAGCCGATCGTCGATATCGTCGGTCGCCCGTCCCCTCAATCTTCGATAGACTCTAATGAGAGAATGTTTGCACTGCTCGCTGTGGAGCTACTTCTCGATCTGTCGAATTTTGAAGCTGCGTCTGTTATCCTCGAAACGAGACTTGGCGACGGCAGGGCGTTCTTTCGCTCTCTCGACATATTTCAAGGTCTGGAGTGCGTAGTCCGGTTCACATCTCCGCCTTCGCGCGCCGAAGAATGCAAGCGGCACCTTCAGAGTCAGCGGTTCGCATATCTTCTCCATCTCGCAGGCGCGTTGTCTTCGGCGGCTGGTGCCATGGATAGTGCGTCGGAATTTTATCGATGTGCGCATGATTTGTCCACGTCTGAAACGATCTGCGGATATTTTATTGCGCTCCCCAATATTGCGCGCCCTATGGTCTTGACCGGAGAGCTCGAGCAAGCTGCAGCCTGGCTCCGAAAGTATATGACCCTGTATGTCGACCTTTTCGGTGAGGTATATCTTCTTGCCAGCTTCGGTGAGGTCTCCGGCTTGATGGGAAATCCTGATCATCTCATCGCTGCGTTTTCTGGAGTTGCGAGCGTATCTGGCAAGAAGGCCAGAAGGAAGGGGCGGCGGCGCTGGGGATCGCTCGCCCTCGAGTCGACTTCGGATTCGCCTCCGTATGCAAAATTGGCTGGGCTAATACTCCGGGCTGGCAGAGTGACCGGCGTCCGCCGCTTCATCTGGACAGCCACACGAGCCTCGGGAAGCACGAGCAATCAAGCGGACTCGGCGCATGCGGCGTTGATGAACGGGTGGTGCGATCTGATCGAGGGTCGGCTCGTCTCCGCGGAGGAGAACATCAAGGCGGCCGAACGGGCATTCGGAGTCGGAACCTGGGTCGAGCACACCATGGCCGTGATGCTCGTCCGGGCACGTCTTGAGGCGCGTCGTAGTGCCTGGGATGCGGCGGACGATCAACTCGATCAGGTCCTGAGCATGGCGGCTTCGCGCGGGTTTCGGCTGCACCAGGCCGATGCGCTGGCGCTGAGGGCGTCGTTCATGCTGGAGCGTGCTGCGGGTGACACGGAGTCGACTCGGAGTGCCGAACTCCTCGAATGTGCGGGCGAACAAGCGATGGCGGCGCTGGAACTAGCACGTGCGTGTGGCTATTTTTGGGCCCGGTTGGACGCGCTCGGCACGCTTGTAGAAGTGAACACACGGCTCAAGAACCCCGCCGCTGCCAGGCGTTATCAGGCGGAGCACCTCGCATATACTTCAGTAGCGCGACGATTTCATACTTGGGAGCTCCCGCGGTTCTAAACAGGATCCCGTTGATCCAGATCCAGACGTGAGTTGGATCCGCTGTGGCGAGTACGCTTGATCCAGGGGCCGCGTTGACAGGGATCGCCGTTGTAGAGGGCATCCGCCTCGATGTTGCCGAGTCCCACCAAGCCGGTGGCCCACGCGTGAATTTCGCCGAGCAGCGTGTGGAGTTGGCCGAGTGCCACCTTCGAGCACGTCACCTTGAAGTGGTCCGGCACGAGCGGCGCCTTGATCGGGCTGCGTTTTCCGGACTGACCTGGGCACCGAATCCGGCCTGACCTGGGCACCGAATCCGGCCGACCTGGGCGCCCGTTCCGGGCACCTGGGCAGCGAATCCGGACCACCTGGGCGCCCATTCCGGGCACCTGGGCAGCGAATCCGGACCACCTGGGCACCCGAGAACGGGCCCAGGCGGGCAGCACGGCGGCTGGTGTGGCGAACACCCCCGAGAGGGCCGAGACCGGCTCTGGTCTCGGCTTGGAGCGCCACCGAATGCGAAGAATCCGAGAAGTCCTCCGCCTCAAGTACGAGTGCGGGCTGAGCAACCGCTGCATGTCGGCGTCGACCGGGATGTCGAAGGGGTCGGTCAGCGAATATCTGCGGCGCGCCAGGGACGC
>Ga0075163_10007741_pt1 | contig 14176 bp, 11 predicted proteins | sample JI1023141ADNA_FD_71478 | JGI IMG/M metagenome (GOLD analysis project Ga0075163, IMG submission 71478) | Wastewater effluent complex algal communities from Wisconsin, to seasonally profile nutrient transformation and Carbon sequestration -... | ecosystem: Engineered > WWTP > Effluent > Algae...
CCGATGTGGTTGCGGTAGAGGCTTTCGTAGCTGTCGCGGGTGGCGCGCTTCTGCAGCGCGACGTGCTCCGGCAGAAACCGGCGCTCGTAGAACTCGGCGAGGGTGAGTCGCGGAGCCCGCGTGGTGAGGATCTCCTTCTGGGCCACGGTGACGGCATCGGCCGTGCCCTCGAGGAGCTCGCGGAGGATCCGCGGGACCTGGCGTTCCCCCCACGTGCGAGCTTGTCTTTCATCAAGCCCGGGGGGCGCGACCAGGCGCCTGCGGATGGTCTCGTTGGCGACGGCGGGGTTCATGAAGCGGATGTCGACGTGGAAGCGGGAGGTGTCGTTGGTGTAGGGGCGGAGCGTGATCTTCATCTTGGCCGGTCCAGCCGCCCGGCCGCATTCCCGAAGCCACGTCAGCACGTCTTCGCGCGTCCACGCAAGCGCTTTCCCGCTCTTGAACGGCCGCGGCACCTGCCCACGCGCCGCCCGGTGCCGAACGGCCTTCTCGCTGATCCGCAGGAATGCCGCCAGATCGGGCACGTAGACCACGGGAGGAAGGCCAAGCGCATCTCCCTGGGGTGAACCCGCAGTGTGCGCGAGGACGATCTCCTCGGCAGGACGGCGCACGAGCGTCCGAGCGGGAGCCTCGCCATCTTCATCGCTCTGCGAGCAGAGACCCTCAACGCCGCGCCGCTCCCCCATCCCCCACCACCTCTACTTCACTCAGTGTACCCAAGATCGACGAGCAGGGGTGCGACCGTCCCAGACCAGCACCGGTCCTGCCGAGCGCGGCCAAGAAACCGAAAACCGGTTTCCCGGTTTTTTGCTCGGGCACGCGCAGTCGGCCCGCCTCAACACGGGCGCATTTCGATGAGAAACCGAAGAAGGGGTTTTCGTTCTTCTGCCCGCACCGATTCCTCCCGTAGTTCTGCAAGACTGCAGTAACCCTGCAACCTTGCAGGAGGGATTCGCTACGTCCGGAGAGCGCGAAAGCGCCGATTAGCGGCGCAGTAATACTGCAACACTGCGACGCCCTCCACGTCTGAGAGACGGACCATGCTGACCACTCTACGGATTCTTTCCACCTGCCTCGCATTCTCCTTCGCGGCCAGCGGGCCCGTTGCTGCGAGCCCGGGGGTAGCGAGCCCCGTCGTCCCTACGGACGCTGAAGGCACGTTCAAGATCCGCCACGAGAAGGTCATCCAGCTCGTCAAGAAGGGCGTCAGCAACGAAGTCCTGCAGCAGGAGGTCGACAAGCTGCTCAACTACCGGGCACTTGCCGAGACCTCGCTCGGCGGCGCAGCACAGTACGAAGGCAAGTGCGCCCCACGTTGCGCGGAGTTCGAGACCGTACTCGCCCGTCTGATCCGCGAGAACTACCTCAAGCGGATCCGAAGCGACAAGAAGTACGAGATGACCTACCTCGGCGAGGAGGTGAAGGGCCGCGCCACGCACGTGCGCACCCAGATCGGCCTGACCCGCGACGGCAAGCCCGAGGTTGTCGAGGTCGTCTACATGATGGAGCAGACCGCCGAGGGCTGGAAGGTCAGCGACATCATCACCGACGGCGTCAGCCTCGCCAAGAACTACAGATTCGAGTTCAACAAGATCCTCAAGGACAAGGGGATCGATGAGCTGATCTCACGGCTTGACAGCAAGCTCAGCGAGCTGACCGTGCGCCTGGTGGCTCCCGCGAAGAAGTGAGAGAGCGAAGCTGAAGCCAGCTGCGGTCCACTGTGGGGCGGGCCATCGCGGCCGCTGGTCCGCTGAGTCGAGCCCTGGCCCCATCGTCCCCGCCGACGCCTGGTGTGCGGCTCGGAGCATCGAGCATCACGTGTGCACCCGCGGGCGCAGGTCGTCAGCACCGGAGCGGCCTGTCGCTCAGGACACGGGCGGGGCACACGGAAGGCGGAGCATGAAGCACGCTCCCCTGTCGCTGTCGACCAATTGTATTTCGCCGCCATGCGCCCTGGCGATCTCTTGAGCGATCGTCAGACCGAGACCGGCACCACTGCCTCGCGCGCTGCGCTCGCTAGCTCCGCGGTGGAATGGCTCAAATATTGTTTCTCGATCGGGCTCCTCGAGTGGCAGGCCAGTCTTGCACGATGGAAACACTGCGAGCTTCGGCTTCCATCGCCACGAGTCCGACAGCTTCCGCACAGATCTTGGGGACCTCGACCGGCAAGGGCTCCAGTCCGGTCTCGCCGATCTGGACGACCGCGAGCAGATCCTCGGTGAGGCGGCGCAGGCGCTGGGTCGCGTCGAGCGCCGTCCGGATCACCCGCTCGTATTCGACGTCGTCCCTCGGTCGACGCAGCACCAGCGACAACTCGCCATACAACGCCGTGAGCGGCGAGCGGAGCTCATGCGCTGCATTGGCGATGAAGCGCTGCTGGGACCCGATGAGCAACCCGAGTCGGTCGATCATCGCGTCGATGTCGCGAGCGAGCTGCCGCACCTCGGTGTCCCCGTTCGCCAGCCCGATCCGGGCGTCGAGGTCGCCTCCGGCGACACGCCTCGCCACCTCCGCGATCCTCGCGTGCCCCTGGGTGAGACGCCAGATCACCGCGACCGCGACGAGCACGGTCCACAGGAGGGCGAGGCCGAACACGGTGGCCATGGCGCGTGCCAGGAACCGTGCGTCACCGTCGAGGTCGGTCCTTGGTGCGGTAGATGCTGGCCTCCGCCCACCCCGCGGCGGCACGGGATGTCCGGCTCGGCCTGCCTGACTGGACGATCCGGCCAAGGGTGATAGGCAAGGGACATGCAAGCGCTCGTCATGACGCCGGGTCATCCCGGTTCGGCCAGGCTCGCCGAGGTCGCCGAACCGGACCTCGTCGAGGGTTCGATGCTCGTCGAAATGGTCGCCGTTGGCGTGTGCGGGACCGACGTCGAGATCCTCCGCGGAGACTACGGCGAGGCGCCTGCAGGCGAAGCGGAGCTCGTGCTGGGCCACGAGTCGCTCGGGAGGGTGCTCTCTGTCCCTCCTGCCTCGGATTTGCGCGCGGGCGACCTCGTGGTCGCCATGGTCCGGCACCCCGATCCGTTGCCATGCGTCAACTGCGCGATCGGCGAGTGGGACATGTGCCGCAACGGCGAATACACCGAGCACGGGATCAAGCGTCGCCACGGATTCTTCCGCGAACGCTACCGCCTCGAGCCTGAGCGGGCCGTCCGCATCGAGCCGTCTCTCGGCCTGTGCGGGGTCCTGCTCGAGCCGGCGAGCGTGGTGGCGAAGGCCTGGGAGCACATCCTGCGGATCGGAGGCCGCGCCCGGTTCGTCCCCCAGCGCGCGCTGATCACGGGGGCAGGCCCGATCGGCCTGCTGTCCGCGCTCCTCGGCGTCCAGCACGGCCTCACGGTCCACGTGCTCGACAGGGCGACCGCGGGGCCGAAGCCGACGCTCGTGCGGGCACTCGGCGCGACCTACCACAGCGACCCGACGATGCTGGCTGGCCTCGAGAACACGTTCGAGATCGTCGTCGAATGCACCGGCGTGCCGCAGCTCGTGCTGGACGCCGCGACGTGGAGCGGCCCCGACGGCGTCGTCTGTCTGACCGGTGTCTCGACTGGAGGCCGCACGATACCCGTCGATATCGGCGGCCTGGGCCGCGCCATCGTCCTCGAGAACAATGTGATCTTCGGCTCGGTCAACGCCAACCGACGGCACTACGAGCAAGCGGCGACGGCGCTCGCGCGCGCGGACCGCGGCTGGCTCGAGCAGCTCATCACCCGGCGCGCGCCGCTGACGCGCTGGGTGGAGGCGCTGGGCCGGGGCGAGGACGACGTCAAGGCGGTGATCCTCGGGCCGGGTGCAGGGGACCTGACCTGATGTCGACGCCGCTCGAGGACTACGCCCTGCTCGGCGACTGCCACAGCGCCGCGCTCGTCAGCCGCCACGGTTCGATCGACTGGCTGTGCCTGCCGCGCTTCGACTCGGAGGCTTGCTTCGCGGCGCTTCTCGGCGAACCCCGCCATGGTCGGTGGTCGATTTCCGCCGCCGGTGAACCGCGCGTCCAGCGGCGATATCTGCAGGGCACCCTCGTGCTCGAGACGGAGTACCGCACCGCGTCGGGCGCGTGTCGTGTGCTGGACTGCATGGTCGTCGACGACGATCACCCGACGCTTCTGCGCGTCGTCGAGGGGATCGAAGGGACCGTCACGCTGAACCTCGAGCTGATCGTGCGCTTCGACTATGGTTCGATCGTCCCGTGGGTGCGTAAGCTCGGCGCGGACGGGATCGAGGCGATCGCCGGCCCCAACACCCTCCGGCTCTACACGCGGGTGCCACTGCGAGGCGAGAACTTCACGACGGTCGCGGAGTTCGCGGTCCGGGCAGGCGAGCAGCACTCGTTCGCGCTCGTCTGGTACCCCTCGCACGTCCAGCCCGTTCGACCGGCCGAAGACCCCCGCGAGGCCCTGAATCGGACGATCCGATGGTGGCGCAGCTGGGCCGACCGGTGCACGTATCAGGGCCTCGAGCATGAGCAAGTCCTCCGCTCCCTGCTGACGCTCAAGGCGTTGATCTACGCGCCGACCGGCGGGATGGTCGCGGCGCCGACGACCTCGCTGCCCGAACAGCTCGGGGGCGTGCGCAACTGGGACTACCGCTTCTGCTGGCTACGCGACGCGACGTTCACGCTGTACGCCTTGCTGTCAGCTGGTTACCGTGAGGAGGCGGGCCGCTGGCGCGAGTGGCTGGTCCGCGCTGTCGCCGGCACGCCCAACCAGATCAACATCATGTACGGCCTGGCCGGCGAGCGTCGCCTCACCGAGCTCGAGCTCGACTGGCTCCCGGGCTACGAGGGCTCGCGCCCGGTGCGGATCGGCAACGCCGCGTACGCGCAGCTCCAGCTCGACGTCTTCGGCGAGGTCATGGACGCACTCCACCTCGCCCGCCGCGAGGGCCTGGAGCCGAGCGAGGAGTCGTGGCAGGTCCAGAAGCGCATGCTGGAGTACCTCGAATCCGCCTGGGATCGTCCCGACGAGGGGATCTGGGAGGTTCGCGGCCCGCGGCGCCACTTCACCCACTCAAAGGTGATGGCGTGGGTCGCCCTCGATCGCGGCGTGCAGGCCGTGCGTCAGTTCGGCCACGCAGGCGCCGCCGATCGCTGGGCCGACCTCCGCGACCGCATCCACGCCGAGGTCTGCGCCCGCGGCTTCAACCCGGGGCTCGGCTCGTTCGTGCAGTCCTACGAGGGCTGTGAGCTCGACGCGTCGCTGCTCATGATGAGCCTCGTCGGCTTCCTGCCGGCGAGCGACCCGCGGATCGTCGGTACCGTCGCCGCCGTCGAGCGCCTGCTCCTGCAGGATGGCTTCGTGTTGCGCTACCGGCCTCGTCCCGAGCACGACGGGCTGCCCGGCGACGAGGGCGTGTTCCTCGCCTGCTCGTTCTGGCTGGCCGACAACTACATCCTCCTCGGTCGCCTCGACGAGGCCCGGCGGCTGTTTCGGCGCCTGCTCGACCTGACCAACGACGTCGGGCTGCTCGCCGAGCAGTTCGATCCGAAGCGCGGACGACTCGTCGGCAACTTTCCGCAGGCCTTCTCGCACATCGCCCTCGTCAACACCGCGTGCAACCTGTCCCGACGCGGCGGACCGGCGGACGACCGCAGCGCGACATCCGGTGGATGAACAGGTCGACCCCGGCGCAGTAGTCCAGCATTACTGCAGTCGTGCACGCCTGCGCGTCACTGCACGACCGGGGAGACGCACACGCGGCAACGACGCGTATAGCGTGGTGACCTCGCGCCGGACCTCGGGGACGAACGGACGTCCGTCGTGGTCATCGTGTCTCGGCCAACGGACGAGACCGGCCTCGAGCGCGTTGTCGAGGCGGGCGGCGCAGTGGCAGGGGTTGTCCGCGTCCAGGTGTTCGCAGCGCGGACCGAGATGATTGGCGAGGTCGTGCTTCGCGCGAGACTCGGCGACGCGGGCCGCGGCCGGGCTCGTGCCGAAGATCTCGGCTGTTCCCTCGGCTGACACGCTCAGCACGTGCTGGAAGATGAAGACGGCTCGCCGCTCCGGGGCCAACGCTCGCAGGGTGAGCGATCTCGTCCGAACCCCGGCGATCTCTCGGCACCCGCAGCATCAGTCGTCGACTCGGTCGTGGCGTGGATCGCCGTGATCGGCGCAGACCGATCCTTGAGCTCTACTCCTGCGGACCAGCGTCTCCGTCTTGCGGGCCGAGGTACCGTCCCAGGGTCTTCACATCGATCCCAAGGCTGCGCGCCGCGTGCGAGCGGATCCCGTCGACCTGCTCGAGCACCCACGCGGCATATCGCCGCTGCATGTCTCGCATCGGCAGGATCACGTCGAACGCCAGCGGCGTGTCGGGACCGGGGCGCATGTTGCGGGGTAGATCGTCGATCCCGACGTCCTCGCCATGCCCGAGAAGGACAAGGCGCTCGATGCAGTGGGCCAACTCACGGATATTACCCGGCCAGCGATGCGCGATGAGCCGCTCGAGCGCCGGTAGCGACAACCGGCGCACAGGGCTGTCAGGATATCGACCGCGAGCGTCCTCCAGGAAATGCTCGATGAGCTCCGCGACGTCGCCGCTGCGCTCGCGCAGCGGCGGCAACTCGACCTGGACGAGGTTGAGTCGGTAGAGCAGGTCCTCGCGGAACTTGCCCTCACGGACGGCTTGCTCGAGGTCGCGGTTGGTCGCCGCGAGTACGCGGACATCGATCGTCCGCTCTTTGGTCCCGCCGATCGGCCGGACCGCGCCGCGCTCGATCACGTGCAGCAGCTTGGCCTGCAGCGGCATCGCCAGCTCGCCGATCTCATCGAGCAGGATGGTCCCGCCGTTGGCCGCCATGAACAGCCCCGTCGCCCCCGCCACCGCCCCGCTGAACGCCCCGCGCACGTGCCCGAACAGCTCGCTCTCCAGCAGGTTCTCGGGCAGCGCGGCGCAGTTGAGCGTCACCATCGGCGCAGATGCGCGTCCGCTGCGTTGGTGGATCGTCGCCGCGAGCAGGCTCTTGCCGGTCCCCGTTTCACCCGTGATCAACACTGGCGCTGAGGTCGCGGCGACCCGGTCGAGCACGCGGAACAGCTCCTGCATCACCGCGCTGCGGCCGAGCAGCCCCGGCGGACCGGGCTGCACGCGCAGGGCGTGACGCAGGACCTCGGCCTCGCGGCGCAGGCGCGTGTCCTCGACCGCGCGACGCACGAAGATCACAAGCTCGTCGACGCGGAACGGCTTGGTCAGGTAATGAAACGCGCCGCGCCGCACGGCCTCGATCGCGGTGTCGATCGCGCCGTAGGCCGTCATCACGATCACAGGCAACTCCGTATCGATCGCCCGGGCCTGTGCGAGCAACGTCAAGCCATCCGCGCCGGTCATCCGCAGGTCGGTGACCATCACGTCGTAATGCTCCTCCGCCATGTGTCCGAGCGCTGCCTCGGCCGAGCGCGCCGTGATCACCTCGAAGCCGTGATCACCGATGCCGTCGGCCAGCGCCTCGAGCATGTCGAGATCATCATCCACCAGAAGGAGGCGGGTCTTACGGGACTTCTGAGGCTTCAGCATGATCGTTGTGCGCGAGGTCGACAGGTAAACGTAGCACGGCGCATGTGCCGCCCCCGGGGCGCGGACCGAGTGTGAGCGCGCCGCGGTGCATCCGCATGACCTCACTGGCGATGGCGAGGCCGAGGCCCGTGCCCTCCCCCTCGGCCTTGGTGCTGAAGAACGGACGGATGCCGGCGATGAGCGCCGGGTCGATGCCGGCGCCGCGGTCACAGACCTCGATCGCCAGCATGCTGGCGAGGCTGACCACCACGATCGTGCGGACGTAGCGACGCGCCTCGCGGCCGCTGTGCCGCTGGATCGAGCTGACGACGGCGACCGTCCAGTCGCCGAGACGGTCGGTGTGGAGGCGCGCCAGCCCCGCGACCGCGGTGTCCTCGGGCAGGCCGAGGTGCGCGGCCTCCTTCGGGGTGAGCCATGCGCTCCCGTCTCCCCCTGCGACCGCGTGCGAGACGCTGGGGATCGACACGAGGTCACCGGCCAGCGTGCGCAGCTCGAGCGTGGCAGACGACCACAACAACACCCGATGGTCGCCGTCGTCGGACAGCGCCTCCTCGTGGAGGATCTTGCCTCGCCGAACTGCCACACGCCGTCCTCCACTGCGGCCTTGTCGAAGCACGGGCCGTCGCCGCCGATCGCCGCGAGCTTCTCGCGCAGCTCGGTCGCCAGCACCGTGGCCAGCACCCGTTGCTCGCGCGAGATCTCGCGGCGGAGGCCGACCACGAGCGAGCGCTCGTCCATCACCCCGAGCGCTGCGATGCCCCCGATGGCCAACATCATCGCCAGCACGAGCAGCGTCGTCCGCCAGCGTCTCGGGAGAGATCGCGGAGTCATCAGAGGCGAGAGGAGCACGCTTCGCGCCGACCTGAAAACCCAGTGATGAGCAGCCCTGCCCGGGAACTTTGCCGGGCACCTGGGAATTTCTCCCGCCTCCACACCGTCAGGCGCCACCTCGGCGCAGCAGCGGATGGCACACGCCTTGCTCCGTCCCATCGGACCGTGCCGGACATGCCTCAGCCACGCCCCTCGTATGCGGCGATCACACTGCGCGACCTCGAGACGTTGCCGCAGATCGCTGCCCTTCCCGCCGAGCTCCGTTTGCAACTGCGCGCAGTCGCGTCGGTGCTGCCGTTTCGGGTCAACCGATACGTCGTCGACGAGCTGATCGACTGGTCGCGGATCCCCGATGACCCGATCTATCAGCTGACGTTCCCGCAGCCGGAGATGCTCGCCTCCGAAGACCTGCGCGTCGTGACCGACCTGCTGCGCCGCGGCGGGGGATCCGAGCTCGACGCCGCGGTGCGGAGGATCCAGCACGGCATGAACCCGCACCCGGCGGGGCAGATCGCGCTCAACATCCCGCGCCTCGCGGGGCAGCCGCTGCGCGGCGTCCAGCACAAGTACCGCGAGACCGTGCTGTTCTTCCCGTCGCAGGGCCAGACCTGCCACGCGTACTGCACCTACTGCTTTCGCTGGCCGCAGTTCGTCGGGCAGGGCGACCTCAAGTTCGCGGCGCGCGAGGCCGATGAGCTGGTCGCCTATCTGCGCGAGCACCCGGCCGTCACGGACGTGCTCATCACCGGCGGCGACCCGCTGGTCATGCGGACCGCCGCGCTGCGCCGCACGATCGAGCCGCTGCTCGCCGCGAACCTCCCGGGCCTCTCGTCGATCCGCATCGGCACCAAGGCGCTCGCCTACTGGCCGCAGCGGTTCCTCGGCGACAGCGACGCGGATGACCTCCTGCGCCTGTTCGACGAGGTGACGGACCGCGGGTTCCAGCTCGCGTTGATGGCCCACTCGAGCCACCCGCGCGAGCTGCAGACCGCGTCCGCGAGCGCCGCGATCCGCCGCGTGCGCCGGACCGGCGCGGTGGTCCGCTGCCAGGCCCCGCTGATCCGCCGGGTCAACGACGACGCCGACGTCTGGGCCGAGCTGTGGCGCGCGCAGGTCCGCCTCGGGGCCGTGCCGTACTACATGTTCATCGAGCGCGACACCGGCCCGAAGGAGTACTTCAAGGTCCCGCTCGTGCGAGCCGCCACGATCTTCCAGGACGCCCAGCGCCAGGTCTCGGGCCTGTGCCGCACGGCGCGCGGGCCCTCGATGTCGGCGACGCCCGGCAAGGTCGTGGTCGACGGCGTGCTCGAGCGCGACGGCCAGCGCCACTTCCTGCTGCGGGTGTTGCAGGGCCGCGACCCCGCGTGGGTCGGGCGGGCCTTCCTCGCCCAGTACGACGAGCAGGCGGCCTGGCTCGACGAGCTGCGGCCCGTCGACGAGCCGGAATTCTTCTACGAGAGCGCCCTGCGGGCGCTGCAGCGGAGGTGAACCATGTGCGGCATCCTGGCAGTCTTCGGAGACATCGACTCGAACATCGTCGCGCTGGCCGACAGCGCCGCCAATCGGCTCACGCACCGCGGCCCCGACGGCGAGGGCATGTTCGTGCACCCCGGCGTCGGCGTGTTGTGCCATCGTCGCCTGGCGATCATGGACCCCGCGCACGGCCATCAGCCGATCCACGGCCGCAGCGGCTCCGTGGTGGTGCATAACGGCGAGATCTACAACTTCCGCGCGCTCGCGCGGGAGCTCGCGGCCGCCGGTCACATCCTGCACACCGGGTCGGACAGCGAGGTGATCGTGCACCTGTTCGAGACGATGGGCGAGGCGTGCGTCGAGCGCCTCGACGGCATCTTCGCGTTCGCGGCGATGAAGGACGACGACTGGCTGGTCGCGCGCGACCCGATCGGCATCAAGCCGCTGTATTACGGTCGCGACGCCGCCGGCAACCTGTGGTTCGCCTCGGAGCTCAAGGCCCTGGTCGACCGCTGCGTCGCGTTCGAGGTGTTCCCGCCGGGCCATCTCATGACGCGGCGCGGCGGCCTGCGCCGCTGGTACGCGCCCGCGTGGCTGGAGGGCGCAGCGCCCGCGACCCCCGACCCCGACGCGCTGCGCCCGTACCTGCAGGCCGCGGTGACCAAGCGCCTGATGAGCGACGTCCCGCTCGGCGTGCTGCTGTCGGGTGGGCTCGACTCGAGCCTGATCGCGGCCCTCGTGACCCGGCAGATGCGGCTGCTGGATCCGCATGCGCAGGTTCACAGCTTCGCCATCGGCGTGGCCCCCGACGCGCCCGATCTGCGGGCGGCTCGCGAGGTCGCCGCGTTCCTGCACACGACCCACCATGAGGTCCTGTTCACCGTCGAGGACGGCATCGCCGCGCTCGGCGACATCATCCGCCACGTCGAGTCGTTCGACATCCCGACGATCCGCGCCAGCATCCCGATGTACTTCCTCAGTCGCTACATCCGCGACCAGGGCGTCAAGGTCGTGCTGTCCGGCGAGGGCTCCGACGAGATCTTCGGCGGGTACCTCTACTTCTACGGCGCCGAGGATCCGGAGGCGCTGCGCCGCGAGACCGTGGCCAGGGTCGCCAACCTTCACCTGAGCGACGTCCTGCGCGCCGACAAGAGTACGATGGCCCACGGGGTCGAGGCGCGCGTGCCGTTCCTCGACCTTGCGTTCCTCGACGTCGCCATGTCCATCGACCCCGCGCTCAAGCAGCCGCACCGCGCCGCGCCCGGCCGTGAAGGCCGCGTCGAGAAGTGGCTGCTGCGTACCGTGTTCGCCGACCCCTCCGACCCGATCCTGCCGCCGTCGGTGCTGTGGCGGCAGAAAGAGCAGTTCTCCGACGGCATGGGCTACGGCTGGGTCGACGGTCTGCGGGCCCATGCGGAGCGGGTCGTGCCGGCCGAGGCGCTGGCGAACGCCAGCCAGCGCTTCGCGTACGCGCCGCCTGCGACCGCGGAGGCGTACCTGTACCGCGACAGGTTCGAGGCGATGTTCCCCGGCGAGCACGCCGCTCGCTGTATCACTCGCTGGGAGCCGCGCTGGCAGGCGAGCAGCGACAGCTCCGGTCGTGCCAGCCCGCACCACGCCGCCGCGGGCCGGCGACGCACAGGATGATCACCATGTCGACGCCGCTGCACAGCCTCAACCTCAACGTCCGTGGCCTCAAGCCGTCGGCGACCGTGGCCATCAACGAGCGGAGCAACGCGCTCATCGCCGCGGGCCACACCGTCTACAAACTCGGGCTCGGCCAGTCGCCGTTCCCGGTCCCGGCGAGCGTCGTCGAGGCGCTCCGGGACAATGCGCCGCGCAAGGAGTACATGCCGGTCCGCGGCCATGCGCCGCTGCGCGCTGCCGTCGCCGAGTTCCACCGGCGCCGGCTCGGCCTCGTGCACGACGCGGGCGAGGAGGACGTGCTCGTCGGCCCGGGCAGCAAAGAGCTGATGTTCATCGCCCAGCTCGCGTTCTACGGCGACCTCGTGCTGCCGTCGCCGTCGTGGGTGTCGTACTCGCCGCAGGCGCGGATCCTCGGACGCCAGGTCTGCTTCTTGCCCACCGAGCCGAAGGACCGGTGGTTGCTGCGCCCGCAGGTGCTGCACGACCACTGCGCCCGCGACCCTGGCCGGCCGCGGATGCTGATCCTCAACTACCCGTCGAACCCGACCGGCCAGACCTACACGCCGGACGATCTCGCCGAGCTCGCCGCCGTCGCCCGCGCGCAGCGGATGATCGTCATCTCCGACGAGATCTACGGCGAGCTCCACCACGACGGTGCGCACCGTTCGTTCGCCGTGCACTACCCCGAGGGCACCTTGATCAGCTCCGGCCTCAGCAAGTGGTGCGGAGCGGGCGGCTGGCGCCTCGGCACCCTGCTGTTCCCGCGGGAGCTGCGCTGGCTGCTCGACGCGATGACCGCGGTCGCCAGCGAGACCTACACGACCACGAGCGCGCCGATCCAGTGCGCCGCGGTCACGGCCTTCGAATGCGGCCCGGAGATCGAGGAGTACCTCGCCCACGCGCGCGCCGTCCTCCGCGCCCTCGGCACCTGGTGCCGCGATGCGCTGGTCGCCGCGGGTGTCCAGTGCGACGCCCCGCAAGGCGGCTTCTACCTGTTCCCCGACTTCTCGGGGCTCGCCGGGCGCCTGCAGGCCCGCGGCGTGACCGGCGGCGAGGCGCTGTGCGAGCGCCTGCTCGAAGAGACAGGTGTGGCCATCTTGCCGGGCAGCGAGTTCGGGCGCCCACCCGGCGACTGGACCGCCCGCCTCGCCTACGTCGACTTCAACGGGCGCAACGCCCTCAACGCGGTCGTCCGTCACCCCGATATCCTGGCGATGGGCGCGTCGACACTGCGGACGTTCGCGCCGCGGGTCATCGCGGCGATCGAGCAGATCGTCGCCTGGCTGGCCAGGAGCTGAGGCGGGCGTGGTACTTGCATGAGGATGAAGCATGCGCACACGAAAGATCCTCGTCTCGGGCCTCGGCATCGCCGGGGCCACCCTCGCCTACTGGCTGCGCCGGTACGGCTTTGAAACGACTGTCGTCGAGCGAGCTCCGGCACCACGCGAGGGCGGGTACATCCTCGACTTCTGGGGCGTGGGGTTCGAAGTCGCGGACCGGATGAACCTCGTGCCGGCGCTCCTGCGCGAGGGGTACGACATGCAAGGGATCCGGTTCGTCGATCAGGACAGCGCACCGATCTGCACGATCTCCGTCCAGAGCTTTCGTGCCGCGCTCGGAGAGCGCTACATCAGCATCCTCCGCAGCGGGCTGGCGAGGATCCTGTACGAGTCGCTCGACGCGAACGTCGAGCGCCGCTTCGGTGACACGATCCAGGCCATCGAGCAGCGCGAAGACGGAGCCGGCGTGGTCTTCGCCAACGGGGACAAGCGGGAGTACGACCTCGTGCTCGGCGCCGACGGACTGCACTCCGTCGTGCGGTCCCTCGCCTTCGGTCCAGAGGCGCAGTTCGACCGGTTCTACGGCTACTATGCGGCCTCATTCACGATCGACTATTATCCGAATAGCGACCGGGACATCTACGTGAGCTTCACGAAGCCCGGGAAGCAGGTCGCGCGGTACCTCCTGCGTGACGGTCGCACGGCGGTGCTCATGGTGTTCCGTCAGGATCTCCGCGATGCGCATGCGCAGCACGACGGCGAGGCCCAGCGTCGGCTACTGCGTGATGTCTACGGCGGCGAGGGCTGGGAGTGCGTGCAGCTCTTGAAGCACCTGGACGCCGCGCCCGACCTGTACTTCGATGCGGTCAGCCAGATCCGAATGCCGTGGTGGTCGGTGGGGCGGGTCGCTCTGGTCGGAGACGCCTGTTTCTGCCCGTCGCTGCTGTCAGGCCAGGGCTCCGCGATCGCCATGGCCGGCGCGTATGTCCTCGCCGGTGAGATCAAGGCGGCGGACGGCGATCACGTCGCGGCGTTCATGGGCTACGAGCGTCGGCTGCGGCGGTTCGTCGCCGACAAACAGGCGACCGCCGAGCGGTTCGCCGGCTCGTTCGTGCCGCGCACCCGGTTCGGGGTGTGGACGCGCAACCAGGTCAGCCGCCTGATGTTCCTGCCCTCCGTGGCGCGCTGGTTCGGCAAGCGCTTCCTCGTCGACCCGATCGAGTTGAAGGACTACGAGGCGGCGTAAAAAAGATCAGGCGACGGAGCGCGTCGAGAATCTCAGGGCGAATCGACCATCGTGACTGTTCGCGTCGAACACCTGGGTGCTCGCGCTCTTGCCATGCGCTGAATCGAAGAGGTGGGTATAGAGCGCCACGACGCCCAGATCCCACCAGGTGGCGAGCGCGGCGAACAGCCACTCCAGGGAG
>Ga0075163_10007742_pt1 | contig 14175 bp, 14 predicted proteins | sample JI1023141ADNA_FD_71478 | JGI IMG/M metagenome (GOLD analysis project Ga0075163, IMG submission 71478) | Wastewater effluent complex algal communities from Wisconsin, to seasonally profile nutrient transformation and Carbon sequestration -... | ecosystem: Engineered > WWTP > Effluent > Algae...
CGAACTCGCCGTCCTCGTCGAGGTAGTGCAGCAGGTTGATGCTGGCCAGGTTGCAGGCCGAGTTGTCGATGTGCATGTACTCGCTGCACGGGTTGCTGCCGTTGATGCGGCCGCTGGCGTGCGCGGTGTGCCACTTGTTGATGGTGGTGTCGAACTGCAGGCCCGGGTCGGCGCACTCCCAGCTGGCCTGCGCGATGTCGCGCCACAGGTCGCGGGCGCGCACGGTGCGCACCGGGGTGCCGTCGATGACCGCCTTGAAGCTCCAGTCGGCGTCGTCGAGCACGGCCTGCATGAACTCGTCGCTGACGCGCACCGAGTTGTTGGCGTTCTGGTACTGGATGCTGAAGCTGTCGGAACCGTCGAGATCCATGTCGAAGCCGGCATCGCGCAGCACGCGTGCCTTGCGCTCTTCCTTGACCTTGCACCAGATGAACTCTTCGACATCGGGGTGGTCGACGTTGAGGATGACCATCTTCGCGGCTCGGCGGGTCTTGCCACCGCTCTTGATGGTGCCGGCCGACGCATCGGCGCCACGCATGAAGCTGACCGGGCCGCTGGCCGTGCCGCCACCGTTGAGCAGCTCGTAGCTGCTGCGGATGTTGGACAGGTTGATGCCCGAGCCGGAGCCACCCTTGAAGATGACGCCTTCCTCCTTGTACCAGTTGAGGATGCCGTCCATGGTGTCTTCCACGGCGAGGATGAAGCACGCGCTGGCCTGCTGTGGCACACCCTTGACGCCGATGTTGAACCACACCGGGCTGTTGAACGCTGCCCGCTGGGTGACCAGGATGTACTTCAGCTCGTTGTTGAACGCATCGGTCTCGGCCTGGTCGGCGAAGTAGCCGCCTTCGATGCCCCAGGTGGTGACGGTGTTGGCCACGCGATCGATGACCTGCTTGAGCGACCACTCGCGCTCGGGCAGGCCGAGCGTGCCGCGGAAGTACTTCTGCGCCACGATGTTGGTGGCATTGAGCGACCAGTTGGTGGGGAACTCGACGCCCAGCTGCTCGAACGCAACCGTGCCGTCCTTCCAGTTGGAGATCCGCGCGTCGCGACGCTCCCACTCGACCTCGTCGTACGGGTGAACCCCCGGCGCAGTGAAGTGGCGGGTGATCCCGATGGAGAGACGATCCGGCGCCAATGACATGTGAGCGGTACTCCTTGAAGTCGAACGATAGTGAAGCGAAAGCCGTGTGCCTGCCTGCTCGCCGGACGACCCGACGAACGAGCACGAGAAGAGCGCACCAGCAGTGACGCAACCCCCCGCAACCACCACATCAACCACAACATGTGGTGTCTGCAATGCCCCCATTTGCTGAAGCACCACAAGTGGTTGGGAGATTACAGCACTGTAGTTACGCCCGTGTCAATGACCAACCTGCCGATCTCGCATCACCGCTGGTGGATCGGCATGACGGCTGGAGAAGTGGCAGGCGGTGCGAGGGACACAGGTTCGGGAACAGTGACCCCACAGCGGTGCATCGGCCGTTCACTCGAGCGGTCGAGTGCCATTTTGATGCTCCGCTGTCCATCCGCGCCCTCACACCGCTGCCAGCTACGGCGGCCACCTTACGGCTGCCGCCCTGTGGGGAGGAAGGGGTACAACCATGTGTATTTCCTGGTGGAAAGCAGGGAAACGCTGTGGGAACAGGAGATGACAAGGCAGTGGTTATCCACATATCCACAGGTTCCCCGCACGCAACGTCGACAACCAGCGCGCGTTCTATACGGCAGCGACGGCAACTCCGACGATCTCCACCGGGATGCCGTTGAGCACCGAGGTTCCCGACAACGGGTCGATGGCCGTGTGGTCGGCCAGGATGTTGCTGTTCACCCCTGCTCGCTCGGCGGCCACCCGCATGCGCGTGCCGGGCTGCCCGTGGCCCCACCCGTGCGGCAGGCTCACCACGCCCGGCCTGATCGAATCGGTCACCTCCACCGCGGCGTCGACCGTGCCCACGCGGCTGGTCACGCGAGCCACTCCCCCGTCGCTGAGACCGAGCCGAGCAGCATCGTCGGGGTGCACGTGCAGCGTGCAGCGCGGCTTGCCTTTCACCAGCACCTCGATGTTGTGCATCCACGAGTTGTTGCTGCGCAGGTGCCGACGCCCCACCAGCACCAGCGGCTGGTGCGCCGCTGCATCCATCGCTGCGTGCAAGCGCACGAGGTCGGCCATCAGGATCGGATGGTTCAACTCGATCGTTCCGCTGGGCGTGCGCAGGATCTCCGGTAGCCGAGCCTGCAGGGCGCCGAAGTCCACGCCGTGGGGGTTTGCACGCAGCAACGCCACGCTGGCACCGTCGGGCTTGGCTCCGAACGCCGCGCCGAACGGGCCCGTCTGCAACATGAAGTCGAGCATGCGCGCCGGGCCGGGCTCGTCGCCCAGGGCCGACACGATCTCGTCGGCATCGCGCCCGTGGATGGGAGAGCTCGGGTCGTTCACCGAGCTTTGCACCATGCTGCGCATGCCGACCTCGTCGGCCAACGCCGGCTCGGCGTCGGCGCCGAGCCCAGCGGCAATCAGGCCGAGCTTGGCGAGGATCTCCCACTCATCGGGCTGGTGGTCGTCGAGTGGCAGCACGGGGTCGCTGTAGTTGGCCACGTTGCGGATGGCGAACTGCAGCAACGCCACGTCGTAGTGGCCGCGCTGCAGTTGTGATGGCGGCGGCAAGATCACGTCGGCGTGCCGGGTGGTCTCGTTGAGGTACATGTCGACGCTGACCATGAACTCCAACTCGCTCAGCGCCTCGTCGAGCTGCAGGCTGTTGGGGGTGCTCAGCACCGGGTTGCCGGCGACGGTGATCATCACCTTGATGCCCTGGTCGCCCGCACGGGTGATCTCCTCCGCCATCGCCGCGGCCGGGTACTCGCCCATCACCTCTGGCAGCTGGCGCGAGACCGTGTGCCCACGACCGATCGCGAACCCCTTGCCGGTGCCCGACTTCCCGCGCGTGGTGGGTGCCCCCGCCACCGGCATCGTGAACATCGCCCCGCCGCGACGATCGAGGTTGCCGGTGACGATGTTGACGACGTCGATCAGCCACGAGGTGACCGTGCCGAAGCCCTCGTTGCCGAGCCCGGTGGTGGTGGTGCCGATGCGCCCGTACACACTGCCGCTGGCGGCCGCTGCCATGTCGCGCGCAAGCGACCTGATCTCGCCGGCGGCCAGCCCGGTGGCCTGTGCAACGGACTCGGGTGTGAACGGCGCGAGCGCGGCGACCACTTCGTCGAGGCCCTGCAGGTGCGGCGCCACATGATCGCCGGGAGCGATCAACCCGTCGACGGCGAGGGTGGTGACCATCGCGGCGAGCAGTAACGCATCGGTGCCGGGGCGGATGGGCAACCAGCGATCGGCTTCCTCTGCCGTGCGGCTGCGACGAGGATCGACCACCACCACGATGCCACCCCGGGCGCGGATCGCTTCGATGCGACCGGGGAAGTCGGGCGCGGTGCACAGGCTGCCGTTCGACGCGTACGGGTTGGCGCCCATGATCACCAGGAAGTCGGTGTGGTCGAGATCGGGTACCGGCACGCTGACCGCGGTGCCGAACACGTAGGCGGCAGCCACCTGGCGCGGCATCTGATCCACCGTCGACGCACTGAACCGGCGGCGCGTTCCGAGCGCCTGCAGCATCGATCGGTTGTAGAGCAGTGCCGAGAGGCTGTGCGCGCTGGGGTTGCCCAGGTACACGCCCACCGACTCGCGGCCGTGGCGGGCCATCATCTCGGGAAGCCGGTCGGCGATCACTGCCCATGCCTCCGCCCACTCGACCTCTTCGTGCACACCGTTGCGCTTCACCAGCGGCCGCCGCACACGATCGGGGTCGTCGTGCAGCTGCTTGAGCGTGCTGCCCTTGGGGCAGATGAAACCGTGGCTGAACACGTCGGCCATATCGCCACGAATGCGCGTGACGGTCTCGCCGCGTGGGCTGCGCTTCACCGTGATCTCCAGCCCACACCCCGCCTCGCACAGCGGGCAGGTGCGAAACGCCGTCCGCACGTCACTGCCGTCGTTGCCGTTCATGTCGTTGCCGTTCATGTCGTTGCCGTTCATGTCGTCGCCGTTCATGTCGTCGCCTTCATTCCCATGAGCGGCATCCTCTCACGACCGGCTCGCCATCAGGTCACGGTGGGGCCGCTGCCGTGTGTTCAGTTCTGCACGGAGTTGCGGGCGCGATCCACGCGTTGCGCCACCTCATCGGACTTGCCAGAGGTCCATACGCCGGTGAGCGCGAGGCGGAATCGAGGGTCGGCTGCCGCCTGTTGCTCGACCCACAGCAGCCGTTCGGGATCGTCGTTGATGAAGTCCTCGAGCGGCGCAGCCGCCACGTGCCAGATCTGCTCGTCGTCTGCGTCCGCGATCAAGCGCAGCAGGATCGAGCGGTGGAGGTCTTCGTCGGCCCATTCCTCGATGTCACCCAGGAGACTGCTTGCCCACGAGTACTGGTCGGGCGCCGAGGAGTCGGCGAGCCACGTCTCGCTGAGGAGCCCGACACCGAGACGATCGACGATCAAGCGTCGTTCGTCGTCGGTGCTCCTGAGGGCCCAGTTCACAGTGTCCCACAGGGCCTTCTCGGAAGGGACGAGGTCGATCACGACGGCAAGCCAACTGGGATCGATGCGACGCAGCGCGACGACGAGTGCATCGAAGTCCGTCAGCCACCGCTCCTCCTCTGCCGCGACTGCGCGGCAGATTCGCACCGCGTGAGCAAGGGCAGCACCCGGATCGACGCGCACCAGCTCGACGAGCTCCACCAGTGCCGTGTCAGCATCGACTTCTCCATCGGCCGCATCCACGAGCACGCACGCCCTGACGATGCGGTCACCATCGATCTCCACGTGCAAAGCCTCGCAGTTCGCGAGCGTGCCTGTTACCCGATCAGTTCACTGCATCAGTGGTGTATGGTTGGTGTATGTCACGCACCAACATCGACATCGACGACGCTGCATGCCATGCCGTCATGGAGCGCTTCCACCTCGACACGAAGAGGGACGCCGTCAACATGGCGTTACGGCTGCTTGCGGCTGAACCCCTCGACCTCGACGATGCGCGTTCGCTGCGTGGCTCGGGGTGGAACGAGGACCTGGAAGCACTCAGAGTCGGCCGCGTCGATTGATCGTCATCGACACCTCGGCGTGGGTGGAGTTCCTCCGCGACACCGGGTCCGCCGTCTGCACGACTGTCGACGACCTGTTGGCCGATGACATCGCAACCTGCGATGTCATCATCATGGAGGTGCTCGCAGGAGCCCGCGACGAGCGGCATCTCGTACAACTTCGGGCACTGTTGGCGAGGGCGACCGTGGTGGCGATGACCCCGGGCGACTACGAGGAGGCCGCAGCGCTCTACCGCATCTGCCGCCGGAACGGCGAGACCGTTCGCAAGCTCGTCGATTGCCTCATCGCCGCGGTGTCGATACGCGTTGCCTCGCCGCTGCTGCACGCCGATGCCGACTTCGTCACGCTGGCCCGCCACACACCACTCACCATGCATCCGGCATCGGCGACGTAGAAAGGACTCCGATGCGACGCTTGTTCCCTCACCCAGCCGACGATGTGGCCCTGCGCGAGTGCTACGACCAGCCTCGGCCGCGCCCTGCCCATCGACCATGGGTGGCGCTGTGCATGGTGACAGGCCTCGATGGCTCCACCGTGGTGGACCGCAACTCGCGTGGCCTCTCGAACGCGACCGACCAGCAGCTGCTGCTCACCCTGCGCTCCTTCGCCGACGTCATCCTGGTCGGCGCCGGCACGGTACGAGCCGAGGGGTACGGGCCGCCGCGCCTACCCGGCCAACGCATCGCAATCGTGTCACGCTCCGGCGAGTTCGACTTCGACTCACCGCTGTTCGCGACGGGCAAGGCACTGCTCATCCTGCCCGCCGACGCCCCGCACGTTCCGGTGCCATCCATACGGGCCGGTGTCGGCGATGTCGACATCGCCGACGCACTCGCGCAGTTGGATGCGCAGGTGGTGCAGGCCGAGGGTGGGGCTGCGCTCAACGGTCTGCTCGCCGCCGCCGATGTGATCGACGAGCTGAACCTGTCGCTGAGCCCGCAGATCAACGGCGGTGCCGGCCCCCGCCTCACCAGCGGGGCACCGGCCCTCTCGCATCGCATGCAGTTGGCCCACGTGCTGGAGGACGACGGTTTCCTGTTCACCCGCTACTTGCGGGCTCGCTGACTCAGCTCCTGCACTCGCCCGCCGAGGCGAGCACGGTGCCGTCGTTGAGCTGGATCAGCGACACATCGCCGCTGGGCGTCACGATCAGGTCCTCCCAGAACTCGTCGCCGTTCACGTTGGTGGGCCCCTCGCCACTCATGCGGAACGGCTGGGCGGTGTCGACCGGGTCGCCGCGCAGCGTGGTCAACGAGCTGTCGGTGGGGTCCCACACCGCCAACCAGGTCTGGGTGAACGGGTCGGTGGGATCGGTGGTGGTGATGTACCGGCGGACGAGGGTCTCCAGCTCCGGGTCGCCGTCCATGCTCTCGGTCGGCGTGACCAGCTCGAAGCCCTCGGCGGAGCCGTACTGCGCGACGAGCACTGCCCGCAACGCCGTCAGGTCCTCGTCGGCCGCGCCGTCGAGCGTGCCCGGGTACAGGTAGTTCTCGCTCCAGTTCATCGGCATCGCCAGGTCCTGCCCGAACAGCGGCGAGCTGGGCGCCGGCCGGATCGACGGCTGCCCGCACGGATCCACCAGCACCGTCCACGTGTCGGTGGAGAAGCTGCGATCCAGCAGCGTGACCTCGGCGTCGATCATCTCGGCCGGGATGCCCGACGTGTCGCCGTACGGCAGGAACTGCCCGTCGATCAGCACACCGAGGAGGTACCCACCGCCCCACGCCATCATCGTGTCGGCCGAGATGGCCACACCGGGAACGATCACGGTGTCGCTGGTGAACGGCGGGGGCGCCGTGTCGGGTGGCAGCGTGTCGGGTGTCGTGTCGGGCGTGGTGACGGGGGTGATCTGGCCACGTTCGTCGTCGCCGCGGGTGATCGCTACCGCCCCCAGGGCCAGCACCAGGCAGGCCACACCACCGACGCCCACACGGACGAGCTGTTGCCGCCGGCGGCCGCGACGCACGTCGTCGATGCCGTGTGCCGGGGCCGGGCGGCGCAGTGCCTGACCGGCGCGGCGCGCCAGCGCATCGAACCGCGGGTCGCCGCTGCCGCCATCACCGTCATCGGCGGCTCCACTGGTGCCGTCCTGCCCGTTCCCTTGCTCGTCCATGTCAGTGCTCCAACTCGTCGGTGAGGGCCATGCGGGCCCGGCTGAGGTCGCTTCTCACGGTTCCTTCTGGAACGTCGAGGATGCTCGCCACCTCCGCCACCGACCGGTCGCCGGCGTAGTACAGGGCAACTGCCAGGCGCGGGCGCTCCGGCAAGCGCCGTACGGCCGCCCAGAAGGCCACCACCTCCACGGTTGGGCCCTGGGTGGATGGTTCCTCACGACGCTGCCGAGCGAGGAACCTCGCCTCGGTGCGCCGCCGGCGCCAACGGCTGCGACACGCGTTGAGCAACACCCGGTGACACCATGCCCCCGGTCGTTCCAGGCGCCGCACCTTTCCCCAGTGCATCAGTGCCTTCACCATCGTGTCCTGCACCACGTCTTCGCCGTCGGCGGGGGTGCCGGCGAGAGCGGTCGCGACGGCGACCAGTGCCGGGTACTCGCGGCGGTAGAGCTCCTCGAAGCTCACTTCGGTAGCGATGATCGGGGCAGGTTCCATGGTGGTGCTGCTGACGGAGGGGTAGGCGGTGGCGTGCATCAACTGCACACACGCACGACGTGCCCGTCGCGCTGCACACAATCTCAGAAAAGCAGCACGATGTCAGCCGATTGCGCGGGCCATGGTCGCGATGTCGAGCACTGCCGCGGCGTGCAGCGTGGCCTCGGGGCTCGTCAGCGTGGGGCCCAACTCGACGATGAACGACATCGCCTCGGGCACGGTCTTGCGCACCCACGTGGCCGCGACGCCGGTGTAGGTGCCGCCACTCACCGTCAGCAGTGGCAACCCGGTGATGTGGGCGTAGCGCTCGCGCAACGGCCCGTCGCTGCGCGTGGACGGCGAGATGCGATACAGGTCCTGGTGGTACCACAGCGTGAGCGATGGACGAATGCGGTCGGCGAACGCCATGAACGCCTGTGTCTCGGGCTCGCTGGCGGGCCCGGTGCCGCTGTACTCCCACTCGCCGAGCTGCGCGACAGCGGTCCAGTCGTGCGGGAAGTTGCGGTTGAGATCGACCTGGTTGCCGTTGCCCCGTACGTCGTTCGCCAGCCCATCGGGATTCATCGCATCCATCAACCACAGGTCGATGTTGGGCGGTAACGGCCGAGTTCGTAGCTCGTCGAGGATGGCCAAGCCGGCATTCTCGTTGCCGTGGATGACGCCGACCACGAGGATGACGGTGCCGCCGGCCGTGCCCCGGTGGCTGGCGACGATCGGGCGACCCTGCACCGAGTAGCCGATGACCTCCTCACCGAGGAAGTCGGTCGCCGCGTCGGTGAAGGGTGCAGTGGTGCTCGGCGGCGCCGTCGCCGGGATCGTGGTCGGGATCGTGGTCGCGGCGCTCGCCGTCGTTGTCGTCTCGGTGGTCGCGGTGACCGTGCCGGCGGTGATCGCGGGCGCAACGGTGATCGTGAGCGGCAGCGTCGTTGTGGCGGCGGCGACATCGGCCGACCCGGCATCGCTGGTAGACACCCCAGCAGCCACTGACGAGGTGGCTGCCGACGAGGCCGAGGAACCGCTGCCGCACCCGACGAGGGTGGTCGCCAGACACATGGCTGGCACGAGGCCGAGCCTCACGAGCGTTGCAGCTTCTTCAGCAGCACCAGCTCACGCTGGAAGTCGGCAGCTGCATCGAAGCCCTTGTACACGCTGGCGAACCGCAGGTAGGCCACCTCGTCGAGACGCCGCAAGCGTTCGAGCACCTCGACACCGACGACGGCAGTGGGCACGTCGGGGCCTTGCAATCGCACCTCGTCCTCGATCGCCTCGGCCAATTGCTCGATCTGCTCCGGCGACACCGGGCGCCCCTTGCACGCAGCACTGACCCCCGCGATGAGCTTCAGCCGGTCGAACGGTTCGCGCCCACCGTTGCTCTTCACCACCGTGAGCGGCACCTCTTCGAGGCGCTCATAGGTGGTGAACCGGTGAGTGCACGCCAGGCACGACCGGCGACGACGAATCGCAGCGCCATCGTCGGCCTCGCGCGAATCGATCACCTTCGTGTCGTCGACGTGACACTTCGGGCAGCGCATGGCGAACCACGCTACCTGCCAGCGTCACGGCAGGGTCATCACCTGGCCGACCTGCAGTGCCGAACCACCATTGATGGCGACCAACGCATCGACGTACCGCATCTGCGAGCCCTCGCCATGAAAGCGCTGCGCAATCGACCAGATGGTGTCACCCGGCTGCACCACGTAGGAAGCGGCCGAGGAGACGGATGCTGGACGAACCGCGGAGGTGGAGGCAGGTGCACCCCCGCGGTTCGCCAGAACGCTGCCGGCGCCCACCGAAAGGGCAACGACGACGGCGATGAAGACCATGGCGACCATGAGCCGCCGGCGCACGAAGACCTGAGTGGCAGGCCGCTGTTCGGCCACCGCCGCGGCGCGCAGCCGGGCCGGAACGACGACGGTGTACGAAGCCAGTGTTGCGGACATGAATCGTTCCTTCGCAGAGCGTGAGCACATGGGCGGTCGAACAGGTGTTGCACGAACGACTGTTCGCAGTGTGTCACGAACGATTGTTCGACGTCAACCCCGAGGCGAACATTTGTTGCACGAACGGGTGTTTGACCTGCTCGACGAACACGTGTACGCTGCCGCCATGGCCGAACAACTCACCGCCCGCCAACGCGGCATCCTCGACATGATCGAAACCAGCATGCGTGAGCGGGGGTACCCGCCCAGCGTTCGCGAAATCGGCGAGGCTGTCGGTCTCACCTCCCCCTCCACGGTGCACAGTCACCTCGCCTCGCTCGAGCGCCTCGGCTACCTCAAGCGCGATCCGTCGAAGCCGCGTGCCATCGAGGTCCGCTTCGATCCGTCGTCGGGCGCCGCGATCGAGCGCCGCCCGGTGCGGCACGTGCCCTTGGTGGGCGATGTGGCCGCCGGCACCGACGTGCTCGCGCAGGAGAACGTCGAGGAGCTGTTCCCGCTGCCGGAAGACTTCACCGGCGACGGCGACCTGTTCATGCTGCGTGTCCGTGGCGACTCGATGATCGAGATCGGCATCATGGATGGCGACTTCGTGGTTGCTCGTGCGCAACCAACAGCCACCAATGGCGAGATCGTGATCGCCGGCATCCCGGGTGAGGAGGCAACCGTGAAGACCTACCAGCGCAAGGGCAACGTAGTCACGCTGGTGCCCGCCAACCCGAGGCTGCAGCCGATGGTGTACACCGACGGCGAGGTGCAGATCTTCGGTCGCGTCGTCACCGTCATGCGCCGTCTCTAACCCGCTGCCACCACACCCCGCCGGGGCGACGGCTCGTCGAGTCGGCCACTCAGCGTTCCGGAGCGCCCCACCCCGAGCCAGCCGGCGGGGCAGGCGGCGCGGCTGGAGGCTGCACCGTCGGCGGCTGGGGAGCGCCCGGTTGCGACCACTGCGGCGGTGCCGAGGGCGCGGCCGGCGCGTAGCTGGGGGGCGGCGTGTACTGCGGCTGCGGCTGATAGCCGGGCACGGAGCCTTGCGGCTGGTAGCCGGGCACGGGTGCCGGCGCCTGTTGCCAGGCCGGTACCGCGTTCGCGGCAGCAACCGGAGGGCGCCGCTTGCGCGTGCCCAGCAGGATCAGCAGCCCGCCCAGCAGGAGCCCACCGATCGCCGCGGCGATGCCCGCTGTCTTCATCGATGCTGCATCGACATCGGGGTCGCCACCGACGGCGATGGCGAAGTCGGTGGCGTCGCTGGTCACGGTCAGGCGATAGGTGCCGGGCTCGGCGATGCGCACGCGCTGCGTGGCCTGGCCGCGATACCCACCGGTGGAGTACGACGGGCTGTCGGCGGCGGTGAGCTCGACCACCTGATCGGCGCTGTCGAACAAGCTGAGCGACACCCGCGGCGGATCGTCGTCACCACGGTCGTACGACGCACCGTTGGCCGCACAGTCGCCTTCCACGTCGTCGACCGAACCCTTGGTCTCGAGGTACAGCGTGAAGGTGGCGCGCTTGTCGAACTGCAGCGTGGTGGTGCAGCCGGCTGGCGCGCGGGCGAACTTCTTGACGGTCTCCTCACGGGCAGAGCCGCTCATCGCGATGAGCGCGACACCGGCGCCCAGCCCCACCACTGCCAGACCGATGCCGGCGAGCACGAGGCCCTTGCCCTTCTTAGCCGCCGGCGCGGCCACCGGCGGCGCGGCGTAGGGATTGGGGGCCGCGCCATACGGCTGCATGCCCGGCTGCGGAGCGGCACCCATCGGTGGTTGTGGTTGATACGACATCACTGCACCCCCAGTCGCGTGGCGACAAGTTCGATTCGATCGTCAGGTTGTACCACGGCGGCGCGCACGTTGTGTGCGCCGCCCGCTCCGTAGAAGTCGCCGGGGCTCACCAACGCCCCGCCTTCGCGCGCCAATCGCTCGGCGAACTGCCAACCGTCGTGCGCGTCGAACCACAGGTAGAAGCTGCCCGCAGGCATCGGCACCTCCAGCCCCGACCACACCGACAGCACGTGTGCCAGCCGCTCCAGGCGGTGCCGATAGCGGTCGCGCTGCAGCCCGACGTGCACGTCGTCGGCCAGCGCAGCAACACCGGCGGCCTGCGCCGGGCCGGGCACCATCATGCCCACGTGCTTGCGCACCTCCTTGAGGTAGTTCACCAGCTCGGCGTCGCCGGCGTAGAAGCCCACGCGCACGCCGGCCAGGTTGGATCGCTTGGAGAGCGAGTGCACGGCCACCACACCCTCGAGACCCGAGTGCAAGATGGTGCTGGCGGGGCCGTCCCAGGTGAACTCCACATAGCACTCGTCGCTGAACACGGGCACACCGTGGGCTCGACCCCAGGCCGCGGCGGCGGCCAGATCGCTCAGCGCACCCGTGGGGTTCGAAGGGCTGTTGACCCACAGCAGCAGTGCTCGCGCGGCATCGGCAGGGTCGATCGCACTCAGGTCGATGCCACCGTCGGCCGCTGCCGGTACCGGCACCGCCCGGCAGCCGGCCAAGGTGGCCCCCATCTCGTACGTGGGGTACGAGACGGCCGGGTACAGCACGGTGTCGCGGGCGGGCGTGCGCAACCGCAAGTAGTGCGGCGTGGTGGCGACGAACTCCTTCGTCCCCACGCACGCGGCCAGCTGCGCCAGCGGCACGTCCACGTCGAAGCGGCGATGCAGCCACCCTCGAATCGCGGCCCGCAGCGGCTCGCCGCCGATGCTGGCCGGATAGCCGCGCTCGCTGTCGCTGTGGCCCAGCGCGAAGAGCACCTCGGCCGTCGGCGGATCGCACGGGGTGCCGATGGACAGGTCGACGATGCCACCGGCGAGCGCCTTGGCGAGCGGTACCAGCCGATCGAGGCGGTCGTACGGGTACGGAGGCGGGACGAAACCGGAGGGATCGTTCATGGGATCACCATCCTGCCCGATCACCGCGGATCACGCCGAGTGCACGACGAATTCGGCAAGGCGACCAACGGACGCGTCGGCGAGGCGGGCGCGTACTCGCACACCGTCGGTGTCGTGGAAGGTGGAGACGACCTCGCCTTCACGATGGATCGATGCCAGCACGTCGCCCCGCTCGTACGGCACCATCAGCTCGACGACGGCAGTGATGGAGCGGAGCCGATCGCCCAGCACGTGCAGGAAGTGTTCGATGCCCTCGCCTGTCTGGGCGCTGAGGGCCACCGAGCCCTGGTGGCGCGCTTGCAGATCGGCGGCGACGTCGGGGGCGATGTCGGCCTTGTTGAACACCAGCAGCTCGGGGACCGACAACGCATCGATCTCGCCCAGCACCTCGCGGACGGCATTGATCTGACCCTCCGGATCCGGCGCAGCACAATCGACCACGTGCACCAGGAAGTCGGCCATGCTGGCCACCTCGAGCGTGCTCTTGAACGCTTCCACCAGGCCATGCGGCAGGCGACGGACGAAGCCCACCGTGTCGGTGAGCAGCACCGGCTCACCGCCGGGCAGTGAGAGCCGGCGAGTGGTGGGATCGAGCGTTGCGAACAGGCGATCCTCCACCAGCACCCCGGCCTGCGTGAGCCGGTTCAACAGCGTCGACTTGCCGGCATTCGTGTACCCGACGATGGTGACCGCCGCCAGGCCACTGCGACCACGGCTCTTGCGCTGCAGTTGGCGAGTGTGCTGCAGTTCGCGCAGGTCGCCCTCCAGCTTGGTGATGCGCCGCATGATGCGCCGACGATCGACTTCCAGCTTGGTCTCGCCACCACCGAAACGACTGCCCACGCCGCCGCGCTGCTGCGAGAGGTTGGCCTTGGCGCCGCGGCGCAGGCGCGGCAGGCGGTAGCGCAGCAGGGCCAGCTCGACCTGCGCCTTGCCTTCCAGCGTGTGCGCGTTCTGGGCGAAGATGTCGAGGATGACGGCAGTTCGATCGAGCGCCGTACGACCGAGCACCTTCTCCAGGTTGTACTGCTGCGCCGGGCTCAGCTCGTTGTCGAACACCACGGTGTCGGCGTCGACGGCCAGGCACATGTCGCGCAGCTCCTCCACCTTGCCCTTGCCGATGTACCAGGTGTGATCGGGCGAATCGCGACGCTGCACCACGCGGCCGGCTTCGTCGGCGCCGGCCGTGTCGATGAGCAGTGACAGCTCGTCGAGCCCGGCCTCGGTGTCGTCGTCGTGGTGACCGGGCATGGTGACACCCACCAGCACGATGCGCTCTCGTTTGGTGCGCTCGATCAGTGTGGCGCCGAGCGCCTCGTTGTACGGAGAGTTCATCGTGTGCCTTTCCGCACCGTGCCGCGGCGACGACCGAGTTGCTCAATGGTCATTCGCACCCGGTGACTTCGACGGTGACCGTACCGACGTACTGCGCCGGCCCGACCAGCGTGACCCGGCCGGGCGACGGTTGGTGCAGCCGTACTGTTGCATCGCCACCGTCCATGTGCACCACGATTTCTTGTGCGGACGCCGCAACCAAGCCCCATTCGTGCGCTGCCCAGGCACTGGCACAGGCACCGGTGCCGCAGGCCTCGGTGATGCCGGCGCCGCGCTCGTG
>Ga0075163_10007743_pt1 | contig 14175 bp, 16 predicted proteins | sample JI1023141ADNA_FD_71478 | JGI IMG/M metagenome (GOLD analysis project Ga0075163, IMG submission 71478) | Wastewater effluent complex algal communities from Wisconsin, to seasonally profile nutrient transformation and Carbon sequestration -... | ecosystem: Engineered > WWTP > Effluent > Algae...
GCAGCGGCAGGTATTACAAAAAAACACGTTGCCGCTGGCGGCAAAAATCAGGCAGTTTCTCTGATACGAGGAGTCGTCGCACGTCTCGTTGTCGGAGTGCTTGAGTACGACAAGAAAAATCTCTGTCCGTACTTCGGTGATTGCACTCCGGCAAATGTGTACCAGATTGCACGGAATGCTAACATTCTCTACGAGACGGATTCAGATCCGGGCAGGAACTTCAAAGCAATGGCCGACGCCACTTTGGCGGCTGTTGTGAAAAAGTTCGGCGAGCTTGACGACATCAAGTTCAAGGATCAGGAGGGCACTAGTGGTGCAGGTGATGAAAACCCTGCAGGCAAGAAACCTCGTGTAGTCCGTGCCAAGAAGACTGGGAAAAAGACCCGTCGTCCGTACAAGAAACGCGGTGTACAGGAACCTACTTCACCACCAGCTTCATCGAAGTCGAAACTTCTCGAGTTCGTCAGCAACGGCGAAGTCCACCCGATGATTGCGTTGCTCATCCACTCGTATCTGCAAACCAACCCCAAGTTGAAGGTCAAAGACGTTGCGGATGCGTTTGGTCTGTCGGTCGAACTCGTTGAACAAACCGTCGGCAAGGTTGTCCTGGAGTTGCGTGACGTTACGGCTTTGAGTCCCGAGGCCGTTTGCATCAAGGCCGGCATCGAACGTCTCAGCGCTCTGACAAAAAAATAATCGGAAAATTCACCACCCCGCGGCTGCGCAAGCTGCGGGGTGTTCTACTTTTGTGCTTCCTTGTACTCATATATTTGTCTGGTATACTTATCGCATTAATCGTAAATATAACCAAGACATATTTTTATGGAACCTACAAACAATCAGCAGAATCCTAATCCAGCACCGACTCCGGCTTCAGAGCCAGTAGTTACTTCAGCACCAGTAGCTGATACTGCTACACCAGCATCGACAGCCCCAAAGAATAATGTCACCATGGCGGTGCTCTCATATATTGGTCCACTTGTTATCGTCTCCTACCTCACTGCAAAGGACGATCCTTTTGTAAAATTTCATATTAAGCAAGGTCTTGTACTCCTTGTTGCAGATGTTGCGCTCTGGGTTATCGGCTCAATGGCATATATGCTTTGGCCAGTCATCCAGCTGATTAATATTGCAATCCTAATACTTGCTATTATTGGAATTATCAATGCAGTCAAAGGACGAGAAAAGGAGCTTCCACTTGTGGGAAAGTTCAGCTCGAACTTCAAGTTTTAAAAGTTCAATTTAAAAGATGACTCAAGATAAGTACGTAGTTATCTTATTCTATAAATTTACCCCCATCGCTGATCCAAAGGCTTTTGCAGATGTGCATAGGTTAAAATGCATTGAACTAAGCCTTACAGGACGGCTTATCGTCGCTGAAGAGGGTATCAATGGAACATTTGAAGGAGTACAGGAAAATATAGACGCGTATAAGTCTTTCTTGCAAAATGACCCTTTATTTTCAGATATTCTAATCAAAGAAAGTACTGGCACAGGTGCCGCTTTCCCAAAGTTGAAAATTAAAGTTCGTGATGAGGTTGTAACCCTCGGTGCAGGAAGATTTGATGTCCAAAAGGAAACAGCTACTGAGCTTTCTGCTCAAGAGCTTGAAAAATGGTATGAAGATGATAAAGATTTTGTTGTGCTTGATCTTCGCAATGATTATGAAATTGCAAGCGGAAAATTTGAAAAGACAATTGACCCGGGCCTAGCTAATTTTCGTGATTTGCCAAAGAAACTCGACCAGCTCAAAGAATTGAAGAATAAAAAAGTCGTTACTGTTTGCACAGGAGGTATTCGTTGTGAGAAAGCAACATGCTTGCTCAAAAAAGAAGGCTTTACTGATGTATATCAGCTCAAAGACGGTATCCATACTTACATGAAAGAGTACCCAGGTAAGAATTTTAAGGGGACACTTTTTGTATTCGACAATCGCCTCACAACTGATGTTGTTCCAACACCAGGAAAGGTGATTGCTGGAAAGTGCATTTATTGTTCTGGTCCTACTGAAGACTACTATTCTGATGATAGTGAGAGACCTTGTCGAAAGGTTCTTTGTTGTGAGAGTTGTTTCATGTCACAGGGAAAGGCTTTGAGATCTATAAAGTAGTTCTTAAAGCATTGCGACAATTCTTTTATTTTTGTATACTTTTTATATATGCAAAAACCTCTTATAACAGTTCTACTTCTAATTATCGGCCTTTCTGTTGCTACAAAGATCAAAAGCTTTATAAAAAATAATGCGCCAGAGGTTGTCGCACCCGTCGAGGAAATCAAGGAAACAGAAACAGTCATTTGTACCATGGATGCAATGATGTGTCCGGACGGTACATATGTCGGACGCACTGGTCTTAAGTGTGAATTCGTATGCCTCGAGATTGCAACGACAACAGAGAAGGTTTTTAAGCCGAACCTTTCTTTGAATCAGGTTTTTGAGCTCGATAGTGGTGTGCAGTTCAAAGTTATGGCAGTAACAGAGGATAGTCGATGTCCCTCGGATGTAACCTGTATACAGGCAGGAAGATCAAAAATATTTTTAAGTGTTGGTTCTACAACTGCAGAACTTGAAATGGGACAATCAGTAAAATTGGAGGGCTTTACGGTTGCTTTTGACGACATTCAGCCATACCCAATTTCTACTCATAAAATATTGGATGATGAATATCGTCTTACACTTAGTATCAAACCAATTCAATAAGGGGCGATTTTAAACGACTTATTTGACAAACTATCATAAAAGTGATACTAATTTAACATTAATTAAGAATAACAGATTAAAGATTTTATGAAGATTTTTTCTTATCAGACTCTGGTTTTTGTAACAATACTTTCTCTTTTTTCAACCACGGCTCCCACTATCAGTAAAGCAGTTTCTATAACAGATGGACTTGTCGCTCATTGGAAGCTCGATGAGACTCCATCAACTACTTTTTTGAATAGTGTTGATAATAGTATCGATTGGCAAGTTACTGGCAACCCTCAGCAGGTTACTGGAAGATATGGAAATGCTTTTCTTTTTAATAATCCAGGTCAGACCTCATTCAGAAGCGAACACCCAGAAGGTTTTGGATTACTTTCTTCTTTTTCGATTTCTTTTTGGATTAAAACAAGTGCTGATTCTGCAAATGCGATTTTTGGTGAAAATACTTTGCAGTTGACTATTGCGTTATGTGAAGGTGGAAAAATAGGTATAAGTCCTTTCAAGAATGCACCGGTTACTTGTAGCTCAACAGCTATTAATGATGGTGAATGGCATCATGTTGTATTTACTCATAATGAATCAACGGGTGAGGCTCAGCTTGTTATTGATGATTCTATTGATTCGACGGCTTCGTCCGCATTGGTGTGGAGTGGAAAATCTCCTTTTGAATTTGTAAGCTTTGCGTTCAATCGAACAGCAGTTTGGGGTACTACAGATTTTGAAGGAACTCTTGATGATGTTCGTATTTACGATAGAGCAATTTCTTCTAATGATATATCGGGTATCTACAATTACGTAGCACCAGTTTTTGTTCCAGAAACAGATGGTGGTAATACCGGTGGAGCTGATCAGAATACGAACCCGGGTGGTTTTGTTCCTGAGACAGACGGTGGAAATACTGGTGGAGCGGATCAAAACACCAACCCTGACGTTTTCGTACCAGAAACCGATGGTGGCAATACAGGAGGTGCTGATCAAAATACTAATCCTGGTGGTTTAGTTCCGGATACTGACGGTGGAAATACTGGTGGAGCTGATACAGGTTCAAATGATCAAAATCAACAGGAAGCAGCTCAGGAAGATTCTAGATCTTCAGGTAGAATTTCAGGCAGCTCAAAAAAGCCAGTCGCGCTTGTATCGGCAGCTACTCCTAAGCTTCCAAGCCTTACAGATATTGGAAGTTGTATTTATATAAAAGATTATCTCAATATCAGGGGATCAAACAATCCAACAGAAGTTACGAAACTTCAGACTTTTTTGCTTAATACTGAAAAAATAGATGTACCTGTAAATGGGGTATTCGATCAAGAGACATTTGATGCAGTAAAGGTATTTCAAACCAAATATCTTGATGACATAATGACGCCATGGGGTCTTGAAGTTGCTTCTGGTGTTGTTTCGTACACAACAAAGAAGAAGATAAATGAGATTTATTGTAAGATAACATTTTCTCTAACTCCAGAACAACTTGCAGCAATTGAAAGTTACAAGAATAGAGAGATTTCAGATCCAGCAATTGCTCCGGAAACTTTTGTAGCTCCAGACAATGTCGAAGTCGGATTTGCCCAGCCAGAAGAAGTTATTGTAGATGAGACTCTTGTTGAAACTGAGCAGCCAACAGAAACACCAGTAGTCGAGCAAACTCAGACTGCCAGTGCACTTGATGCTGGAGGTGGATTCTTTGAGAAAATAATGAATTTCTTCAAGAGAATATTCTAAACAGCGCCACTTATTTTACCACTGTAATATCTCGAGGGTATAGGAGGTTGGTAGTCCATTCTGAGACAATTTCGACTTTTTTCCTCCATGATATGAAATTAAAGAGATAAACAGTTCGCCATATCCACCACATGACAGGTCCGCGAAGTGTTATCTTTCCAAAGTTTCCAGCAGCATGCCATTGGCCAAGAGAAATCAAAAGGATTTTTTGAGTGAATGAAAATGTGATCAACTCAGGATTCGTATCGCCCTTTCGTGCAAGAAGGTGTATGTTACGAGCCACGACTGCAGCCTGACGCACTGCAACTTGTGCAAGCATAGGGAAGGTTCCTGAGGCATCTCCAAGTCCGAATATGCTCGGATCTTTTATATTTTGAAGTGATTCATTGACCTCAATTCTTTTTTTAGGTCCAACTTCAACTCCCTTGATAGCGCTTAATGATGGAGTGACTCCAGCAACCCAAACGATCGTGTGTGCGTTTAGAACTTGCCCGTCTTTAAAAGTGATGGCGTGTGGATCAACTTTTGTAGCAACTGCATTCGCCATGATTTGTATACCTTTTCTTGTAAGTTCTGAAAGCGCGATTTTACGCATTTTTTCCGGAAACTGAGAAATAAGATCAGGTGTTGCTGTAATCAAAGTCACCTTCACATCATCTTTTGTGAATCCAGAACCTTTGTAATACGAACACATAGTGTGTTGCATGTACTCGACGAGTTCTGCTGCTAATTCAACGCCTGTTGCGCCAGCTCCGACCACTGCGCAGGTTAAGAGATTCTTATTTTTTTCTTTTACTGCTTGTTCGCAGATTTCAATGATATGCTTTCTGAGTGAAATTGCATCGTTGAGATTCTTGAGTGTAAAGCTATTCTCTTGTGCGCCAGGAGTACCAAAATAGTTGGTCTCAGCTCCAGCTGATACGACAAGATAATCATACGGATATGTCGCGGTTGCGGTAATGACTTCTTTTGTCGATGGTTTTACTTCAGTTACTTTATCTTCGACAAAATTCACACAACTTCCGCGGAAGATTTCTCTAATAGGCTCGACGATACTTTCAGGCGAGAGCCCCCCTGTCGCAACTTCATGGAGCAGGGGAGTAAAAAGAAAATAATTGACTGGATTTATGAGTGTAATTTCAGCAGAGTCGCAATCAAAATATTTTTGGAGGTTTTTTGCTGTATAGATGCCGCCGAATCCACCACCGACAATCACAATTTTTGTTTTATTCATAATTATTTTTTTATTCATATCGCAATGCTTCTATCGGGTTGAGTCGTGACGCTCGGCGAGCAGGATAATACCCAAATACTATACCAATAAAAGCTGAAACTCCAAAGGCAAGAAGAATCGATCCTGTTGAAACGCTGGTTTGTAAAATTCCGAAGTATGATATGCCAAAAGAAACGGACCAACCCAAGATAACGCCGATGATTCCGCCAATGAATGTCAACATAATTGCTTCTACAAGAAATTGCGTATTTATATCCTTACGTTTCGCGCCAATAGCTTTTCTAAGACCAATTTCGCGGGTTCTTTCTGTAACAGTTGTAAGCATCATGTTCATTATTCCTATTCCACCCACGAGAAGGGAAATACCCGCTACAGCACCAAGGAGTATGGTAAACGTTTGTGTAACGCTTGAAGCAGCAACTACGATATCTGCCTGATTGAATATGCTGAAATCAGCTAGAGTTGAATCTTTTATATTGTGTCTATCAAGTAGAAGGTTTGTGACGTCTTCCTGAAGCTGGGTCATTGATTCAGCGTTTTTTGCTTGAATACTGATTGAGGTTACGTATTGATCGCCAACAAGATACCTCTGTGCTGAAGTAAGTGGAATGAAAATTATGTCATCTTGGTTGTTGAATCCACTGCCGCCTTTTGTCTTAGTTACTCCAATAATTTTGAATTCAATATTTTTGATTCTAACTGATTGACCAACAGCAGATGCACCTTCGCCGAAGAGACTGTCTCGGGCTGTAGGACCGAGAACCGCGACTTTTGAAACACTTTTCAGATTTTGCTCAGTTATAAAGTTACCCTCGTCAATTTCGACATTTCTAACTGTCGGATATGCCGATGTCGTACCAAGTACTGATGTATTCGTATTTTTACCTTTGCTTACTATTTGATATCGTCCTGAGAGCTCTGGAGAAACCGCTTGAGCAAGCTCGATTTGTTTTGAAATAGCATCTGCATCATCTTGCGTTAGACTACGTGCTGAGCCTTGTCCTGCACTGATTTGTACGCCAGGACCCCTTTGAACTCCAGGGCTTACTGTAATAAGGTTTGAACCAATTGACTGGATGCTGGATTGAATCGAGGTTTGGGCACCTTGACCAATTGAAACCATTGCGATAACTGAACTGATACCAATAACGATACCAAGCATGGTCAATCCAGATCGTACTTTATTTGAGGAAAGAGCCCCGTATGTTTCTTGCAATATGTCGTTTATTTTCATGATTGTTTGATAATTCTCCTCTTATGATTTTTCGAGTCGCTCAGTATGAGGCCATCTTTTATATGAATGATTCTTTCAGCATGTTCAGCTACATCATGTTCGTGAGTAATTAGAATAATCGTTCTTCCAAATTCCTTATTGAGTTTTTGGAATGTTCCGAGAACAATTTCTCCTGTTTTTGAATCAAGATTTCCCGTGGGCTCATCGGCGAGGATGAGTTTCGGATTGTTTACCAGTGCACGAGCAATCGCGACGCGTTGTATTTGTCCTCCAGAAAGTTGATTTGAAAGATGCTTAAAGTGAGTTTCATCGAGACCTGCTGAAAGAAGTGCATTTCGTGCACGTTTTTCTCGCTCTTCATGTGAGACTCCTTCGTATACAAGAGGGAGGCTCACATTTCTAATGACACTTGCACGTGGAAGTAGGTTGAAAGACTGAAATACAAAGCCAATCTTATCTCTCCTGATGTCCGCGAGTGCATCATCAGTCATTTTTGAGACGTCTTTTCCATCGAGTGAATATTTTCCACTTGTTGGTGTATCAAGCGCGCCGAGAATATGCATAAGTGTAGATTTTCCTGAACCAGAAGGACCCATAATTGCTACAAATTCGCCGTCGGTAATTTCAAAACTGACTCCTTTGAGAGCTTGGAAGCTTGTCGCACCAGATTCGTATGTCTTTGTTACGTTTTTGACTTCAATCATCTTGTGTTTGGGGTTGCTCGAGATGCACCTGTCGTACCGCCTACACGACCACCGCTTCCAAAGAGGCTCGGTGCAGTTGTTGTCTTTGTTGCTGTTCCGAGAATAGTTCTCGTGATTATTTCATTTCCTTCTTCAACTCCTGAAATTATTTCTGTAGAAATGTCGTTTGATATTCCAATTTCTACATTTATTTTTCGAGGAGGGTTTCCGGCTTCAATATATGTTTGCTTGCCAAGAGTTTTAATGGCGCTATTTGGAACCGTAAGTACGTTTTCTTTTGATTCGACTATGATTGATGCACTCACACTCATTCCAGATTTTATACGCTCATCTTGTGTATCTAGTGTTATTTCAACGTTGTAATTGACGACACCCTGGGAAACAGTACCGATAAGATCTACTGCAGTGACGGTTCCATCCATGGTTAGCCCATCAATTGCATCAAATGTGAGCTTTGCTTTTTGACCAACATGTACCTTTGAAACATCAACCTCGTTGAGGGTAATACTCGTAAGTTTTTGACTCGATACTAGTGTCCCGATGGCAGTTCCTGAGCTTACAGAATCAGTCGCTCTGACTGAAAGCTTCGCAAGAAGACCATCAAAAGGTGCTCGAATGAAATAGTTCTCATAATCATTTTGCTTTTGTAAAAGAGAAAGTTGTTGTGTACGGAGATCGAGACTATCGAGACCGTTTTTAAGATCAACAAGATCGGAAGTCTTCTTTACGATATCCTGAGCCGTGCTGACCATTGTTGTTTTTGAAGAAAGGAGACTGGAGAGGTTAGAGTTTATCGTTGTCGTCCATGTAGCAATACTTGCAATAGGTGTTTCATTTTCAGTCTGTTCTTTTTGGGTTTTTATATATTCGACTGCATTTTGTGTATTTTTAAGTGCTTCCGAAACATCCTTAACAAGAAGATATGTTTTTTCGGTAAATGTTTCTATTGTTGACGTTGAACTCGCTCGAGAAATATTTTTGAATTCATCGAGTAGGAAATTGTAATTCACCTTTGCCTTATCGTAGCTCGTCGCCGCCTTTTCTCTATACGTAAGGGCCGTCTGACCTACAGACCGAGCCTTTTCAGTTTGGAGGTATGCATCACGAGCATAGATGGTGTCGTTGAGGCCAGTAACCACTTCAGGTAGATCAAGAAAGACTTTCACGAGTGTGTTGAATCCATCCTCATATGATTTTCTATTGCTTAAAACTGCGTCATTGAAAGCATTTTCTGCAGTAAGTACGTCTGAAGCATTGGCAGGCTTTGTGGCCTTCTCATAAGCGATTCGAGCGCTTTCAAGAGTAATTGCTGCATCTCGAGTATCAATTTGCGCAATGAGAGTACCTTTTTTTATCATTGTCCCATTTGCCTGTGTATTGAGATAGGTGAGTTCGCCTGAGGTTTTACTTTTAATTTCAACCTGACTTGATGCTGAGACTTGTCCTGTACCGGTAATAGTCGTTAAAAGATTTTCTCGTTTTACTTTTGTTGTTATATACGTCGTTTCACCTGTGGTGGAGGTTGATTTTTTATAAATCCAATATGCTCCACCAATAAGTATAAGTAAAATGATTATGCTCAAAACTTTCTTCGTTTTTATGAAGTGCTTTATTTTTTTCATAAGGATTATTGTAGTTTAGGTGCTGTTTCTATAGGACTTGAGGTTGAAAATAGTTGTACGGGTGGTGCGGGCATGATTCTGATGAATTTTGCAACAACCTGCCCCTGATCGTTTGGTGAACCGAGAACAGTAACGTGCTGATCTAGAGCAAGCTTGTCGAGTGAGGAGACGTTTCTGAATTCACGTACCTCGGTTTTTGCATCAGTTATGATTGTTTTTTCAATATTGTCTGGACCGAGGACAACTAAGGTTGGTAGATTTACCCTAACTATTTTACCTAAAGCCCCATGACCGCCTGAAAATTCATCTCTGAGCTTTAGGCTTCCTCCCATTCCCACACCTCGATCGCCAAACGCACGATAAAAGTTATCTCCGCCTTTATAAAGGAAAGATGCTTTGTGGAATCCCACAAAAACCCCGACTTGAAATATGGCAAATACGACAGCAAGTCCGATGATTGAGACAATAAGTATTTTTATTTTACCTGATTGAAGAGTCTTTTTAAGTTCTGTTATCATATTTTTAAATTAATGCTTTTTTAAATGTTTGTAATTCCTTTGTCCTTAATGCTGACCATAGGAAGAGTGCTCCAGCTCCACAAAGCGCTGCGAGTCCAAGGAAGGGCAGTGACTCGACAATCGTGAGAGATAATTCTTTCCAATAAAGAAGAATTGTCGAATCTGAAAGCAGTAATGAGAGATATTCAGACACACCAGAGGTCGAAATGACGTTTTTTACGTAGAGTATCGCAGATATGAGTCCCATGAAAGAGCCCAATGACAAGAGTCCATAACCTGTCTGGCGAACAAAAATCTTACGCTGTTGAAGCTTGTGAACCTTACTAATAATATCCTTTTCCAGTCCCTGAAAGGTCTGGTTGTAATCCTTTATCATACTTAGTAATACGGAGTAGACTATGCTTTTGGTGCATCCTGCGATTCAATGAGTTTTTTGAGAGAAATGAGTCCGCGTCTATATTGGCTTTTAACCGTATTCACTGGTTTGTTTAAAATTTCAGAAATCTCTTCAAATGTCATTTCTTCGCCGTGGTGGAGAAGTACCACTATTTTTTGGTCAAAGGAAATTGACTCGAGCGCAGTTTTAACGAGAGCAATGTTTTCATTTTGCTCAAATATTTCATGTGGAAGAAGCTGATCGTCCGGAATAGTTGCATCAAATGAATTCCCATCTTCGCTAATGTTTTTATCAAGTTCTGAAAAGCTAATTGATTTTTTCTTTCGTAATTTGTCGATCACTGAGTTTCGAGCGATTGAAAAAATCCATGTTTTAAAATTCTTGCTAGTATCAAACTTCTTTAAATTTTTCCAAGCTTTTATGAAAGTTTCCTGGGTGATGTCATGAGCGTCCTCTTGGCTTGCGAGCAATCTAAGTGCAAAACGATAGATCGCTTGGCTATGACGATTAATAAGACCATCAAAGGCCTTATGGTTGCCTTCTCTGTAAAGTGTAATGAGCTGGGAGTCAGTAAAATTCTCCATGTATTTGAATTATATGCTAATTTAGCCGTATGTACTATAATAGCCGCATAATAATAAGTAATAAAAAAAATACCATGGAATACCTTTTTCTTGTGAGCAGGATACTTTTTGGGGGGTACTTCGTTTTAGCTGGGATTAATCATTTCCGAAATTTGGCTGGAACTGCTGGGTATGCCGCATCAAAAGGAGTTCCTTTTCCTAAGGTTGCAGTGATTGGTACTGGACTGCTGCTACTTCTCGGTGGTCTCGGAATAGTTTTAGGACTCTATGTTCGTTTTGCTATTCTTTTGCTTGTTGTTTTTATTATTCCCGTAACATTTAAAATGCACCAATTCTGGAAAGTGCAGGATCCTATGCAAAAAATGGGAGAAAGGATTAATTTTGAAAAGAATATCGCTCTTGCAGGCGCAGCTCTCGCATATCTCTTTATTGCACTACCTTGGGCTTTAGCACTATAAGGCAATTTATCTATTCTAATGTATAAACACGTACTCAAACCCATTTTCTTTAAATTTAATCCAGAGACTGTTCATAATTTTATGGTTTGGTTTGGCGAGTTGATGGGAAAAAGCTCTTTTGGAAGATGGTGCGTGGGTCTTATGTATGGATACAGAGGAAAAGATATATCAAAAACAGTTGATGGTATAACATACCGTACGCCGTTTTTACTTTCTGCAGGGTTTGACTATAATGCGCGACTCACAAATATTCTTTCTTCAATTAGTCTCGGTGGTGAGGAAGTTGGTTCTGTAACTGCACGAGTGTGTGCTGGCAACCCTAAGCCGCATTTAACCCGCTTGCCGAAATCTAAAAGCATTCTTGTAAACAAAGGCCTTATGAACGATGGGGTAGATGTGATAATTGAGAGGATCAAGAGAAATAGAAAAGTAAAGAATTTCGTTGTTGGAGTCAGTATTGCACGAACAAACGATGAGAAGTCTATTTCCATCGGAGCCGGTATTGAGGATTACTGTGCTTCTTTTAAGAAATTAAATGAAGCTGGGGTGGGGGATTATTATACGATAAATATTTCATGCCCGAATTCGTTCGGAGGTGAATCATTTATCGAGCTAGCGCTTTTGACTCGATTACTCGACGCTCTCAAAAAAATACCTTGTACGAAGCCCGTCTATATAAAGATGCCAATAAATATTTCTTGGGAACATTTCAGTTCGTTACTTGAAATTATTGATAAAAGTGGCTACCAGGGTGTCGTTATCGGAAATTTGAACAAAGATTACAGTAAGCTCGATGTTCGAGGTGAGGCGCCGAAAGAATATAGAGGTGGAACAAGCGGAAGACCGTGTACTCATCTCTCAACTGAGCTTATTTACAAGACGAGAGATCTTTATGGAAAGAGGTTTACAATTATCGGTGTTGGTGGAGTCTCTTCTGTGGAGACTGCACAAGAAAAAATAGATGCAGGCGCAGATCTTATTCAGGTTATCACTGGTCTTATCTACCAAGGACCAGGTCTTGTGAAGAAAATGTGTAAAAATGTTCAAGTAAAATAACCATGATATAATTATTATATGAAAAAAATACGAGTTGCCATCAATGGCTTTGGCCGAATCGGCCGTGCATTTTATAAAGTAGCGAAAAGGAATCCTGAAATCGAAATCGTGGCTGTGAATGACCTTACTTCTATCGACAACGTGAAGTATCTTTTGAAATATGACTCAGTTTATGGAATAAGCGATCTTACGCTTGATGGCGTCGAATATTTGAGTGAGAAGGATCCTACTAAATTACCTTGGGCGAAGCTTGAGATCGATATCGTTGTTGAATCTACAGGACTTTTCACTTCAAGCGACAAAGCACAGGCTCATATCGTTGCTGGTGCCAAGCGCGTGGTTGTTTCTGCACCTATCAAGGACGACTCTATGTCTGTGATTCGTGGTGAGACAGTTCTTATGGGAATGAATGAGGATAAGCTCTCTACATGCGAGATTTCTTCTAATGCTTCTTGCACAACGAATGCAGGAAGTCCTCTACTTGCTATTCTTGATGAAGCTATTGGTGTTGAAAAAGCTGTTCTCAATACCGTCCATGCCTATACAGCTAGCCAGTCTATTGTTGATGGTCCGGCAAAGAAGGATATGCGAGAAGGCCGCGCTGCCGCCCAGAACATTGTTCCTTCGACTACAGGTGCAGCAATCGCGGTTACCAAGGTTATGACGCACCTCGAGGGTCTTTTTGATGGTATCTCTATCAGAGTTCCAGTCGTCGCTGGCTCTATTGTCGATGTTACTTTCATTGCGAAAAAGAATACAAGTGTCGAAGAAGTGAATTCTATTTTGAAAAAGGCTGCAGCAGATACACGATGGAAGGGAATTTTCACAGTTACAGAAGAAAACCTCGTGTCTTCAGATATAAAGGGCAATCCTCATGCATCTATTGCAGATTTGGCTTTTACGAAGGTCGTAGGAGGAAATCTTGTGAAGGTACTTGCATGGTATGACAATGAAATGGGGTATACGTATACGTTGGTGAGGCATGTGGTGGAGGCTGGGAAATTAATATAATCAATTATGAAACAAAAAAGTATTGACTGAGAGGAGGTATTTTTTGGGGAGTATTGAATGTGGAGTAGCTATTGGATCAATAGCTACTCCTGCTTGTGGTGATTTAGGTGCATTACTATTTGAATTACCAGGAGTTCCATTTTTATTAGACGTAATCGTTAAAGCGGCTGGATAGCATATATCTATAAAGATAATGGAATGTCAATTATTGTTTTTGTTCGGCACACTGAGTTATTTTTTAATCGGTGCATTGATTGGTTGGCTATACGGAAAAATTAAGAATAGAAATAAGTTTGCTATATAGTAAGATTTGTTGTTTAGCTACTAAAAAACGAAAAATTCATTATTTTTTCATTTTGCCTCTGTATCATTGTGATATTATTATTTAATATTGAAACTACATGATCCAAGAAGCATATAATAATCCATTTGTCACAAAAGCTGATTACCAAGAGCAGACCAAGATTATGGTCGGTGGTTTTAACGATGTCTATAAGAGAATGGATAAGTTTGAAGATAAAGTCGATAAGAAGTTCGATAAAATAGATCAAAAGTTTGATGACATGACCGAAATTATGATGGATAACTTTGATCGAGTATACGAAAAATTTGATCTAATTGATGGAAAATTTAATAAAATTGATATTAGATTTGATCGGTTAGATAGTGATATGGAATTGATCAAAAAGAACCTTGTTGCAATAAATCAGCACCTAGGCGTAAAAGATGCTACAATAAGCGCATAAATTTATGAAGATATTACTTGCAGCAGATCATGCGGGATTTGGACTTAAAAATTTTATAAAGGATTTTCTCGTTACTGAAGGATTTCAAGTGGAAGACATGGGTGCTTCAGCGTTTGATCCAGCTGATAATTATCCAGAAATCATGTTGCCAGTAGCTATGCGAATTGTGAGCAATCCAGACACTACAAGAG